>Ga0157364_1001217_pt1 | contig 21208 bp, 3 predicted proteins | sample AttsexASBM2_FD_111476 | JGI IMG/M metagenome (GOLD analysis project Ga0157364, IMG submission 111476) | Fungus gardens microbial communities from leaf cutter ant in Ribeirão Preto, State of São Paulo, Brazil - Atta sexdens ASBM2 | ecosystem: Host-associated > Fungi > Mycelium > Unclassified ...
AGAACATGAATCTAGAAACGTTTAATTTTTTGAATAGGCGGAATTATATTATTTAACAATGTCAAAGAATTGAACTAAACATTTAAATATTGTCGAACATTAAACGCTATTTATGTTTATATAAACTTTTTGTAATATTTGGAAATACGTTCTTAAAATATTTGACACTTGTTAATTTACACTATGTATGTATATTGTAATAGAAATAAGCATATTTGAAATATCTGGCAGTGAATATCATAATTATATATGTTGATAAAATTCATAATAATTATTTGCAGAAGATACAAGAGTAAACTAATATGGAAGGCTAAGAAACTAAGTAAAACTATATGAAGATTAGAGGTACATTTAAGAGATAGCTGTAATTTTGTGGGCGTTTAATTTTGTGTTTGATATGTTTTCCTAGTATATTAGAGTATATGTTAGGTAAAGCGTTGAGCTACCACAACCCACGTCATTCTGTGGCTTGGAGGTAAAGCGAAATAGCTGAACGTAATGGCGGACATAATGAACATAATTCGTGCATTTACCTTTAAGCCATAAAACTACTGGGTTCCCGAGCTACATATGTAAAACCTAAAAGCTATTCTTTCATGTCGTAGGACGTCATTGGATATCTTAAATTTTAAATTACGTTTAAATTACGTCTTTTTAAATATTTATTCTTAGATTTTCAAGCAGGAGATAATATTGATCCTGCTTTTAACTCCAAAAATAATTTCGGAAGAATAAATGTTTTTCTGTTCTTCAATTTATAAATTATATTATTATATTACATATCATGAGTCTTTTAATTTAAAATTATTATTAGTAAAATAAGATGTCCCATAAATGGTCTTTAAAGATAATATCTGAACTGTATCACGGAAAAGCTTGTCCTTTTTGTAATATTATAGTGCTTTGTCTATGAAGCTATCAAAAGCTATACAATTGATCAGACTTTTATTTTAGAATTTTACAAGAACTCTTTTCTCTCTATGGCGACATTAAACGGATTATCTTCCTTTGAAAAATATTGGACAGACAAACAGTCACCCTGCTCCCTGAACCGTGACTGAAAGATGGCCGCTGTTCTAATTCGCAGAAATGGAAGAGCATATTTTCGTTCTGCTTTCGTCCATTATCGTTATGAAAAATATAAAATATAAAGATAATGTATAAATATGCAAATTTGAAAAAAACATTTAAAGTTCATGAGATATCACAAGCATCATGCCAATTATAATCATATGATTATGTACAAGCACAGCTGTTTTTAGATCTGAAATTTATATGAAATATCTTTTCTGAAAACTGTTTTCTGCTATTTTTTTAGATTACAATGTTGATCATGTTATTAAATTTCATAAATTTAAAGATTTATCATGAAAAATGATTAATATCATTGATATCAAACAAATAATATCAAGCAAATAAAATTCATAGCGAAAAGATAACGAATTTTCTTTTTCACAACGTATGCTTTTAAGAAACAGAATTAATTTAAATTTTGCAAGAAAGCAAATAAACTTCCAATTTTGTCGTTGCTTATATAAATCTCCTTGGACGCTATTATATTCAAAAGACCAAAAACCTGCTCGCTGATTTACGCTGATTTACCTATTCTCGACGTTCCTTTGATGTGCTGACGATATATTTTCGCAAATAGTTGACGTAGCTTTTAACGTAACGTATTGGAATTCTATTTCCATATTACGTGTTTAGCAAATTACGCTGTTATCTATGATTACTTCGCGAACGCTAATATTTATTTAACCAGCCTGCCACGTAAATGCGTTAATGGAGTACCATTAAATAGTCGATTATTTATGATGAAATTGAATATCTCACAGAGACATTGCTGATTTCGCATTGTCAACAAAAATACATGTAAAACGAAAAGTGCAATAATGAATAAAAAATATCGGTAATAACGATAAAAAGTATAAAAGATATAAAAGATTTTAATCACATATATTTAAAAACTTGAATTTTAGCGTTAAGGAGAGAAGATATTCGATTATTAAAGAAGATATTCTACTACATGATGAATATATAGAAGCTAGAGAAACAAATATTTTATTATAACTATCGTACGCTTCATATCAGAACGAGGTACCCATGTGGTTTGTTACAGTTGTCGTATTGTATCGCGGCGATGCGATGTACAGAACAATGATATCTGTTGATGGAAATAGATATATATACGGTTGACCGAAGTTGGTAATATGTATTTAAATGAAGAGCTTGCTCGCGCTTTTACGACATGGCAACTCAGCGTTATTATTCGATTGCGCCCACGTTATTATGTGTCTAAATTGGAGAAAGGACTGAGAGTTTAAAGAGATAGTATGCCCATTTCCAGAACGGATATGTTCTCTCGACCGTGTTGTAAGATATATATTCGCTTGTGCGCTCCGCGTTTGTCTCGCACAGAGTCGTTATATACCCAGCTTTGACATAAACGTAGCTTCTGTAAATATGCATTTGCAGCTTCGAATAATTTGCACCAATCAGAATTTCGAGCGAAACTGCAGTTATGCACGTTACATTTAATCACGTAATAGCGACATTGTTTAAAAGTAACTTTCAATATTTTTTAATCAAAGGGATCATTTATTTTATTTTAGTATTTTATTCTGGTTCTGCAAATGCGTCAGCTATTGTAATATTCGGAGAAAAGTAGTCTACGTAAAATATATGAAATTTGAAATATATTACTTTAATTTAAAATTTATTGATTAATAACAATTTATGAGGACAATTCTACAGTTGTTATTAATTGATCATTGATTACGAAGTATTTTATTATAATTTATTAAAAAATTGTATATCTCTTATACATTAAATTTTAATTATAATTACCGAGATGGAAACGAATCAATAATTTGTTCTAGTAAAACAAAGAATATGAATTTGAGTTTAAAATGTCGATGAATGACAGTGCACAGAAAAAGTAGGCAGTGTAAACCTGATATAGATACGTGAAGAAAAATGTATACATTGAAGTTTGATTGTAAGTTTACAACGCACGGTCATGTCCCAGCCAGCAGTGCTCTCGCTCTATCGATTTAGGACGACTCTACGTAACAGCGACAACCAGTCGGCTCGTATACACATGGTCTCTCTTCCGCGTTATGTCTTTTATCACATAGTCATAAAGAATCATACAATCGCCAATGTCTACCATTTTTGTTCGAATTTCAACTACGCAATCTTCATTTTATTTTCCTTTGCATCTGCTGGCGAATCAAGCTCAGTTGAAATTGACTAATGAAAAAATTTATTAATAAAAACATTTATTTTATAGTATAAATTGAATCAAATATAGTCAAATAATCACAAAACTGTTCATATCGTTTTTGCGTCTCACGATTGTCGATTGTCGTTTCGTAATGAATCGTAATGAGATTTAATCGACTATAGTTTTGTGCATGGCCGCTTCTTATTACAGCTCATTACGAAGTTGCACGTGCAATTCTGAGCAAGCCGGCTTCGACATGGCGTGATGAAGCACACCAGAAGAGATGGCACGAAAGTACGTGAAACTGTCCTTGACGCGTCTATCGATTTTCTTGAGCATCTTATTTGGTTGAAGAGCAGAAACGCATTCTCAGACTCGGAATTCATTTTTTTATAGCGCCGCCGGTTGTTGAACTTATTGCTTTAACGAGTATGATTCGATTATGTCCAGCTAGCGTTATTAATATTCTAAGCATTGACAATGCTTCAGGAAACAACATGTTGCAACATGATGCTCTTTATAAAATTTTAAGAATGCTATGGAAGATAATGCTATAGATATAAAGGATATAGAAGAGTCTTAAAATAAATTTCATAAACCATCATTGTCACAATTTAATATTTAATTATCATAGATGTTAATACAAAAATAAAAAAATTATGAATAAAAAAATCACTTTTTTTTATTTTCTAAGATATATAAATAAGAATGTGGTTTCTACTAATCTTAAATTATAATATTCTTTTTCAATAACATATTTTTGCTTTTGCCAAGCAACGAACACGCAGATTTTATAAATAGATAAAATTATCGAGAAGAAGCTTGAGGTATGTAATCATCTTTGATCTTGATTGCGAAGCTCGGCCTCAAACTTCGGTCTTTCTACGTAAACGGGAAGGAGTTATGCAGGCGTTCGTAATATATATAATCTTCCTTGCTCTGGATAATAACAGAATAACGAAGAGCTGAAGTGGAAAGATGAGACACCTACGCGAAAAATATTGTGCTAGCAAAGTCAATGAGGTATTGACTGATTCAGAAATAATAGAGTGCACCTATGTCAAATCTCGACGAAGATCAGGATCGCACAATCCAAAACCGAGCGAGATTACGTCAGTACTCTGATTCACAATTTGTCGCCACCGCATAATAATGTTGCGTAATCGAGCCTGCAATGTTTACTGAGCGAATTATATCTTCGAGTATGGCTAGGAAGAATGGAAATTTCTACGAAGTGACGCGAGTATAATTACACCTAAGCAAAGTAAATATGGCAACGGAATGGCTATCTAGCATGAATTTGTTGCAAAGAGCAAATACTGTTATAATTAATGTGTAAAAAGCGTAAATCAGTGCGTTGAGCCGTTTTCTTTTTATAATGTCAACAAATTTGGAAATATATTGAAAGTAAGATATGTATGTTTTATTTATAATTTGAGAGTGGAAGGTTGTTGCTCCTTTATCACAAATTCAAGAAACCATTAAAAAGTTGACTGCGCAGTATCATGATAATAGATCCATTTTTTTCTATTATTAATAGATGTAGCACGGCGTTATTGACGTAAAAACGTTATGATGCTAAGATTGACAGTAAAATTGACGTCAAAGTCTCACACGATCAATTATCAATGAATTACGTCATGTCACCTGTCGCTGAGGCGAATTCAAGCAAGGAATATTTGATGAAAAGAAATGATTGAACTTTTAAGTACTAATATTCGAAAATTTGATATGAAAAATATCTTCTTGCGAAGAAAAAATACAAAATAGCTAGAAACTTCAAGATTATCTTGATTCAAGATTAATTTTGTTCTAACGAGGTCAGAGTGCATACATCCCGGAAGATCGAGTGATTAGGGACAATAGCAAATCGGATGTGAGAAGTCAAGTGTCTGGTCCGAGATAAAATTTATTCAATCAAGATAAAAGAATTTTTTTTTATATAAAAGCTTAATACATTATATTATTTTCGCGATATAAATATTATAAATATTATATCTCATTTGACGAAAAGAAACTCGAGATGGTCGGTATTATTTTAAACTTATTTCTTGTTTCTTTTTATATTGTATATATTTGTTATATATACACTGAAATTGAAATTATAATCTGTATTAATGATTTTTAGTATAATTAATTTGCAAATAGAAGTTGATGATATAATATAACTCGTCGAAAGTAATGAATAATATAAACAATCATAAAATGAATATATTATCGATCATCATTTTCCGCTTACAAACATATAAATAGTAAGATAAATAAGAAATGTTATATCGCATACAATTTTGCATCTGTTAAAATGAATTTCACTCGCGATATATACCATAATCTGATCTCACTTTTTCTGATCTTGAAAGTTCTCAGGAATCTTCTTCTTAATCAAACGTTGTGGAATTGCGAAAATTTTCCTAACGAAATATACCGCTAGAGACATGGATATTTTAATACATAATCAGTGAAAACACGATACTAGATAGGACTTATTTCAGTTACTTCTATAGCTAGTTAAAAAAAACTTGTTATCATTAGCGTGTTCACATAAATGTAATTATTTCTTTTATCTCAATAAATAATATGCGTAGTTGGCCGTAAAATTAACTGTCTTTATAAAATTATTACTCATATAGGATTTTTTACAAATTATTCTTAATACTATATATATATATAATATAAAAGATAAAGTTATATATATATATATATATATATAAATAATAGGGGTTATTTAATATTTATCGCATCTTTTTAATTTTAATTGCATCGATGATAGCTTTTTAAAAATATATTGGTATATTCATATTTTATATGTTCTTATAACATAGGAGCAATTTGTTGCGTATATAGACTTTATATTCACAAAATATTGCAAGAAGAGATATTACTCTTATTAACTCGTCGCATATGCTTATCCTTTGAATTTTGAAGTCTTTTACATGTAATAAAGATGATTATCAACATAAAAATTTATTTAAATTTACTGCAAATTGCATTTTAATGCATTATCTCAATTTTAATATTCTTTATGAGAATGAAACATAATCTTATAAGCTGATAATTAAAGCTATATTAAACGAAATAGCAACTATTTCAATATTTTAATTATTGTATATTTGTTTAAGCTGAAATTATCAGTAGTGGAAGTATCTTTGTGAATCAAATTTTAAAAGAATATGTATAGATATTATTGATTAATTTTAGCTAAACTTTATTTTGATAGAAATCTTATACTTTTTAACGGAATTTTAACGGATATAATCTGTTAGATATTAGATGTAGAAAACTGTTACGCGTATTGATTGTATCGATAAAAGACATATAAGAAAGAAATAATGTAAATCTTTAACTGAGCTTTTGTCATTCGGATCAATAAATGATTAAGTATTATAAAATGTAGAGATCAATATTAGTAAAATGATTAGAAGAGCAACGCAATATTTACATAATTTAATATTTTAACAATATAAATGGGACTAAAATTTCTTTCAGTAGAAAAGTTCTGGGAAAGAATAATGATGTATATATTTTCTAATAACGTTTTATTAAATTATTAAATGAAAGTTATATATGAGCTTTAATCAATTAATCATATCATATTTTGACTATCATATACTATAAACAGGTAATTGTATAAAATAACAAATAAGATAATGAATAAGATAAATTTTTTAAATATTAATTTATAACGTAAAAAAATATATATATAATTTTTTGTATTTTTATTTTATAGCTTAAATTTTTTAACAATTTTATTTAATTCTTCCGTCTATTTATAATAAATATATACATACTTATACATGCGCGCGTATTTAGATACATTTGTATATCACTTATATTAGCAACTCTTGTAAAAAAAATTTTCTCGCGTCGCATTTTGCAGCAATAGCCGAGAGTAAAAAGTTTTGCAGAATCATTGCTTCATTCTACGAACCACTTCATCTAGTTTTCTATTTCATCCCTAGAGCTTTATTTTTACGTCTAGTTACGTAAAAAGTGTATAAAAAGAGGAATTAATCATGACATGACGGGACACTAAATACAAAATTTAGAGCAAAAAATTTCCATGGAGAACAGTAGTTTATAAAATAATTCTAGGAAATAATAAATCCGTTCTATACATTTGTCCTCATTCATGTTCATAATAAATTTATTAATATGTTCTTTTTCTCCTTTTTCTTTCTAAAAATTTGAATATTTATATAAAACATATAAGGAATTTTAAATAAATTACGGTTTTGTCTGTAATAGAATGACGAATTGTTTTAAGAAATAAAATAAAGCATTGCATTATATATAGTGCAAGTATATCTATATAGTGTTAAATTTTATCTAATTAAGTTTTATCTATTTAAGTTGCCACTGCTGCTACTCAATATATCGTTTATACTAAATTATACTACTTTATACTAAAATAAAATGGATGAACTTTTGATATTATATAGTATTAAATTGATACTATTAAATCTATATAGTGTCAAATTTAAGTTGCTACACTGAAAGCAATTTTGCTGAAGTATCTAAAAATTTAGCTTTATTGGACTATCAAAACAATTATTAGACTAGACGATAAAATTGGTTACTAGACTATCAAAACATTTTGCAGCATTGTTCATCATGTTTAAGATTTCTGCAAAATTATTTTGATGGTTCAATAAAATTATTTTTAGATCTGTATCTAGCTACATTTTTAGTCACTCTTCAACAAAATTGCTCTTTCAGTGCGTTGTTCTTTCTTAATACATCGTTATTTTATACTAAAACAATAACTAAATTTGACACTATACCAATCAAAAATTCAAAAATTTGTCCATTGTCATTTTATACTAAATAAAAACCATCGTTATTTTATCAAAACAATGAATAAATTTGACTGTATACAAATTTATCCATTGTTTAAAATAACGATATATTGAGTAGGAGCAGTGGTGACTTAAATTAAGTTAAATTTGTTTCTATTTAGATTTAACAATGTAGAATGGCATACACTTTGCGAAATATGCGTACTGCCAAATATTTATACAGGAAGAATTGTTAGCAATGATCAAGAAGATGACGCGAGATCTACGTTTAGAATAAATATATTTCTTACAATGTCATTTAGCGATAACAATGTTTCTAATGGCTGCGTTCAGCAGAGAAAACTAATCAGTTAGCGCTTAGTGATTCTTTAATACGATTGGTTCCTACACTTAGATTTAACGAAGAACTAAAGGCAAGAATCAATTATATTAAAGAATCTAAGCGTTAATCGATTAATTTTCTCTGCTGAACGCATTATTTCCGTTATAGCTTAATCTGTTACATCAAATGTAATTAAAATATAGTCAGAATACTCATTATTTAATATTAATTCAATGTTGTAATAAATAAAATGAGAAGAAAAGGAAAATGAAGAAATTTTGGGTAAATATTGATTCTGAGTCAATCATTATGCATCTTAGATTTTGAAAAAGAAGATCATTATGTCAAGCATATATTAGGTGTAGTAAAAAGAAATCCATTATTTTTCCATTCAATTTCATACAAAAATAATGGATTTCTTTTTACTACACCTAATATTATGAGAGAAACTTTTATTTGGAATGCGCGTTTATATGGATACTATACAAAGATTAAAATGATTATAATTGACAGCGAAAGAAAAAGAAAGGAAATATATTGAACAAATATTTATAGGGTATTCCGATATTTGTACGTAGAATTTATTGAAATACAATTAAAAGCTTTTCACGTTTTTCCAGTTTTTAATTTCATATTTTTCCAATTTTTATTTAGGGCAAAATTGACTATACTATGTAATTTAAGTCACGATTGTTATCATTTTTATCGTTACGATTGTGATGTAGGCATAGAGCCGGAATAGGCCAATCAAAGTTACTTGAATAGAATCTATTGGTGCAACAGATCTGTAAACAAACGCGACTCACAATCTACGCGTCATGCACACGTGGACGTCTATCCCTTCTTCCTTCACATGAGAACGTGATCAAAAGCGACGCAACAACACGAGGGTGGAAACTTTTTTTCGGGTTGTGATGTTCTTACTTACTTACTATGTCAGGCGAGGATAGCAATCTCTCACAGGAACTTTTCTCTTTTTTCGCTTCTCTCCCAACTAACTGCGCTGGGAGATCCCTTCCAGCAAAGAAAGAGTGTCCTTCGCCGAGGGCACTGATAGGTTGAGAATAGTCGACGCGATTGGCAGATTCTCTCTTTTTTCTCACGATTGAAGGCGCGACGCGTCGATAGGGGTGCGAGCCGATTGAGATATGCGTTGGTCGTCGTCGTAGGATTGTTTGAAGCGAGAATTTTCGCGGCATCGTATCCGACGCGAGGTTACTCTTCCCTACGTACGCATGATCACCAATCCCTTCCGCATCTCTCAGTTAACCTTCGCAAGTGCTCTCTACGAGCTTGCGAACGGAGTCGATGGAAATAGAAATCGACGACGATCAACCGTCACTTCCCGCATCGCTCGGTCGACTGACTAGTTTAACTGGACTGCCTCCCCGTACACTCGGAGATTTTATTCCATCCCCACCAGAATCTGCCGGCGCCCCCTTTACTGACGAACCCCCACTCATGACACCCACTCACGATCCGACGTAGGTGCTCGGGGGTGCGTGAGCGTTGAGGTGAACGCAAGCAGCCTAGTCGTTGACCATGTAATTGATAGTTGACCGTATCATCCAAAGATCAATTAAAGGTCTATTTCTTATGACAAAAATAATTGTCTAAAAAGAGCAATGTTTAGCTTAACGTTATTAACATGTTATTGACAGCCGATCCTGTCACCTGGATAATTACAGAGTTTTTTGTTAAAGTATAATTATTTTACAGTGCAATGATTTTGCCTTAAATTCATAATCATGTTGTACTTCCAGGGTCATATAATATGCTCCTGAAATTATAATATAAAATCAATTAAAATCAAATTATTTTTCACATTTATATTTGATTATTCTTCTTTATAAAATAATTATCAAGTTTGTATGATTACAACTCTTTTAAAACAGTCACTTTAGAAGTCAATTGAGAGGTGGACTTTTCAACTACTGTCCGTATAGTGAAAAGTTTTAAACTTTAAACCTTTCAATTATTTGGACCAACTCTTTTATGTAACTAATAACTACATCCAATTTAAGCACCCAAAGTACTTACAGGAAGATTTTCTCTGCCTATAGAGATATGAGAGGAGACTTACGTCTCAAACTTTGTTCAAAGCTCAGAGTCTCCGGAGAATGTGCCAGCATTTAAGAAGTTTCACTTTTACTGTAAAAAGTTTCAAAATTTTTTATATCAACCTTTAGTAAAACATTTTGCATTTTAATTTATTTATTAATAAATAAATCTCTTTTTTTGATGAAACGTTAATTATATTCTACATATATAATATCAACAAATTATATTTTACAAACTATGTTTTACATATATAATACCAACAATTATATTTTAACAATTTATTTACTTTCTTAATTATGATTTTTTAACTCATCCAAAATTTTTAGATATGATTGATAGATTATATGTGTGTCTAAGTTCTGAAAATGGTATGCTAACTTTGCGAGGATATATGGATTGAATTTTTCTCATGTGACCAACCACTTACACATCGAGCGAAAAATTTTTCTTATTCGTGGACAAACCAGTTTCCAAGTTTATGTTCAAGGTTACGAGGCAAAATAGCGGCGTACTTACGTCACAAACATCGATTCGCGGACGTTCATTGACCCACCTAATTCTAGGCGATCGTGTATCATCGTTAGTTTCGTGAATCAGACGCTAATCCTCCCACTCACGAATCAAAAGACCTTGTCTACTATATCTTACATAAATCCTTCGTGGTGATTATCGCTATATGAAAAAATTATCGTCTTGCCGATTTTTTCTTGAACATTGAAACTTCGATATGATTGTTCGGACATAATCGACCATTTATAATCCATGTCATTTCTCTTTCTCCGATATACAATTTATTGATCACCATTTCGGGTGGTTAAAAAACTTAAAAACTCAATATTGAGGAGGGGAGTATTATAACACATCTGTCCAATTGTGCTTCGTGGATTTTTCGCTGCAATATTCTCTCTCTGTTGTCGCTAATTAAAAAGTTCCTCGAATTGCGCTAATGATTCGTACTGTTCTATTCAAACTCAGCCTGGGAAAGTTTCATTCACGCATACGTTGTAGATCAACATAGCTATCCATGTTCTCATTTTGCAATTGTAATAATGGCGGCCATTGTAAGAGTTACAGTTATTAATAACATTTCGATTAACCAGTAATACGTAATTTTCGCAGCTATTAGAAAACTTTAATTTCCAATAAAAACGTAACAGATAGTAAATATCTCTCACTGATTTATAAATAGGAAATATCTCTCCCTGATTTATAAATTATGCTCTTGCGTAGAAATTATTGGAATTATTAATTTTTTTGAAATCACTTGTTACTGATATTTTTAGCAAATTGTTGTAAATTATAAACTGGAAACATGTACGTTAATATATTGTTTTCAATTATTCAAAAATTGCTGTTATATTAATGATTATTGAGAATATCTGAATATAAATAGATTATTTATCGATGATAAAATGCAAACGACTGTTCGAGCGATAAAAAGTCATTTGAAAATAAATTATTAATCTTAGTGAAAATTACAAGGATAACTTATTTATCAATACAATTACATTGAGTTTTAGCTGTAGATTTTATGAAAATCCTTCGATTGTATGCATTATAAATCTCTTCCTACGTACATCTACATGTAACATTGCCCTAGTTTCGATTTAATTACGTAACAACGTAATAAATTCCTGAACGCATCGTAAACGTAAACAACATAGAACAGCTAAGATGACAAGACGGTTAATGCTGATATTATTAACATCGCGATACATATTATGATAATATTACACACATGTAATATTACATGCTCTTTTCATGATAATTAACTTTCAATTGCAGCAGCTTAATAAATTCAATGTCAACGGGCTGTATTGCTCGAAATATTCTTGAATATTTAAGCTTATATAATTTGTGGTCATATATTAACGAGTCAATAAAAGCGTGACACGACAAACTGTTGACACGTAGAATTAATCTATAAACGACACACTGCGCTGCAAACTGCGTCGCCACACTCTCATCGATCACGGCTGCTTATACAGGTGTATAGCTTGTATACAAGCTCATACAGACGCAGCGTATTATTGCCAATTTATCAAGTGCTACTCCTCCTTCGTATTGAACTAGATAGTAAACAGATTTAATCTTATCTGGAAACTACGAATACACATGAATACACATGACTATTGATTGGATGAAACAGAATTTTAATTTGATTGAGAAATTTCTCTTTCACAATTTATGCCTGTTTTTTATACATGCTTTTCACGTAACGAGAATATTTTATCCTGAAGAATTTGATAAAATTAACAAAGAGTAATTAAAGTTGGGCTCTTGAGATGAAAATTAAATAATAAATGAAAACACGGGCAATTAAGAGCCTAAATTCGCAGTAATTGGAGTGATTATATCAACATATATTTCTCAGTACTATATATATATATATATATAATAAATACCGAACGTTTCGGCTTAATTTAAGCCATCTTCAGCAGTCTAATATAATAAAATCTCTTGATGAATAATTCCAAACATCTTGATAGTCTCGTATAATACTTCCCTAATACAATTCAAGTAGTCGCAATGACTAAACCGAAGCTCGCTTGAATGCCGAAACGTTCGGTATTTGTTATATATTATATATGTAGCACTGAGAAATATATGTTGATATAACGCTCCAATTACTGCGAATTGGCTCTTAATTGCCCGTGTTTTCATTTATTGTTTAATTTTTGATAAAATTAATAAATTTAGAACAATAATAGATAATAAAAAAACGATAGCACATAATAAAAAGTCTACAATACAGATACAAACACGTACATGTACACACAATGCGTAAAAATAATAGTTTTAAAATTCCGTTTAAATTAAAAAGAATTAGTTATAAAGTCATATTACGGTTATCCTTGAAAATCGGTTTAGTTTTGCAGCGAAGAAAATTGATCTTGTATCGATCATATTACCAATTATCAAATATCTCAAACATACACGTAACTCGCGTCGTTTTCTCAGCGATACCAACCGCACAAATCAGTCATACGATTTTAATAAACTTCGCCTCCGGAGATGTCGGCACGCAATCTCGTGTAACAGGCGATATTTCAGCGTGGTCGGATTACAGGTAGCGGAATCGCATAGGGAGTAATAGACCGTAGACGGTAAGAGACTCTTCGTCTTCGAGTACCCTGATCATCGAAGATCATCGACTATCAGTTGGACTCGAGAGAGATCGAATCTCAATTTAGTAGAAATGAAATTCCTCGTGGCTTATCTCCACTTCATGCGTCCAACTTCGTAAAATACCGCGTAGCCGCTTGCTGTGAATTCGCGAAATAACGGATATCTTATGCATTTCCAATAACGTATCGCCATTAATGTGCATTACCATGCATTTTTCGCACAACTAATAATTTTTATTTCCCTTTTTTCTTTTGCTGTCCCGTCTCCGGTAACTCGAGACTCGCATCTTATTAAAAATCCGAAACGCGAATCGTCGACTTGCTATTGAATTGCATAAAAAATGCACTAATATCAACATTACTCTGTAATATTTCAGGTAACACCTATTCGTTCTATATGTTTTTTAAACGTATCTAATGTTCCACAAACGTTTATGAAACATATATAAAAACTAACATGTGTTACTAGGGATACGAAGAAATAGAAATTGTGATTTTAATTTAATGATACATAATGATACATTTGTCTTAATTTGTTAAATCTGTTTTATTTCATTATAAGTATACATAAAAAAATAAGAATATAAATGTGTAAAAAACGTGATATCGTGTTTATGTTAATAATAATTTACTTAATATTATCTATTTGAATTTCTCAAGTTTAATTTGTCAAAACATTTCATTAATGATCTCCTATGAAATTTGTATGAAAGTTAGAAATATTGCTTTTTGCTCTTTTATCATTACTTTTTGTTCTTTAATATTTCAATTAAAAGAGAAGATTGTGAATCTCCGACATTTAGTAAGTGATTTACTTGACGAATCTGAAATTTTCAGAACTATGTTGCACAGTTTTTGTTTTTTAATTATTTACACTGCACGTCTAAATAAACGATAGACTGTTCTATTTCCTTCTGTAAGCAGTTGGATAATCCGTGAGAAGACTGCCGGTGGAAAGTATGGCTCCCGGTCCGCCGAGAATGCCGCCTTTGTTGGCGAACCAGCCGTTACCGCCTAGAAAACCGGCCGGTTCCAGCCGGTTCGTGTAGAAACCAGAATCATTAGGACCCAAGAAATGCAATAGGCCGGATCCACTTAGTTGTTTCGCCGTCACGTTTTGTAACACGTTGATTCCTAGAATGTTTAGCACATCTTTCAGTAGCGGTAGACGATCGTTCAGGAACGATTGTGGCGAGAATTGGATTTTCTGCACCAGCGGTGTCAGGAACCAAGAGAACGGACCTGGTTTTATCGTTGAATTTTCCTGAAACTTTGCCAAAAAGATTGATTTCACGTCAGTCTTTTGAATGCATTTTTATGACGTTTCATGATATAGAGAGTAATTATGGAAATAGAGAGAAGTAATCTTTTTTATTTAAAAATTAAAAAACAAATAATATGAATATTCTCAATAATATAAAAATTTATGCAAAAAATATCTATACATCTGATAGGTGAATTTTTCAGAAAAATTAAGATTGATCGATTGTTGTCAATTTAATTTATAACTTATTTATTTCAACTAAAATATGCTAATATACTATAATTCAAATAGACTACAGAGTTATAATTAAGTCATAACTTATATAAAACGTTATAATGTGACGTCATTTGTCACTTAAAAATGAATTTATGAAAAATAAGATCTAATGATGTTCTTATTGTATTATTGTGATTTCTGTGTTCTACTTTGAAATTATATTATCTCAGTTATTAAATACGTTAATCGATGACAAATCGATTTTAATTAATTATTTAATTAATTATTTAATAAATAAAAATGACAATGAGTAATTTCTGCAAAGAGAATTAGTGAGTTATCCAATTATTGAAATCAACTGATAGCCTAACAATGCATATTAAAATTATAATTAATTAGCGGAATGGAATGATGAAACGTTATCTCATCAATTTATGAAGATACACTTACTGACTGTATGGTCGTATCGATTACGGTACCAACTGCCGAGTTTGTAGCATCAGTTTGCGTGGTACCTTGTATTGATGTTTCGTTAGTCGGCAAAGCAGAATTCGATCCAAATGAATTTTTTTGCAGATTTATCGATCTTATGTTATCATAGTCGATTTCATTGATAGATTCGTCGATTGATGGGTTTAATGGTTTCGCCTGCGTTGTTGCAGCCTATAGAAATTTTTATTTATTTCTATTATTATGAAAGTATATTTCTGAAGAGTAAGCTAATTTATACTTTAATGTAATGCCTGCATATGTTCGACATAAATCGTTAATGTGAAATAAGATTCTAGCAAGCTTACAAGGTAGCTTTTTAAATATGACAAAATTATAGAGAATATAAAGATAAATTCAAGAATTATTTTAGAGAGAATAAACATATAAAGAAAATATTTTTCAATTTTTTAATTCAAATATTTTAAATTTTTATATTTTGTTTAAATTGGAATTAATTGTAATAATAAATTTGAAGAGACAAATTTATTTTACATTACGTTACACATTTAAAACTTTATTTTTATAAATAATTTATTAATTTTGACAAAAAGGATTATATGAAAGTTTGATATACTACCAAGTTTAGAGGCGAATTTCTGGTTTATGGGTTAACAACTTACTACCGCAAATAACAACCACATAAATCTTGTCGCTCTTGCCATCATTAGGTAGGAATATTGTAGTAAGGAAGCTGTGACAGCGTTCTACGTAACTTATTCCCGCGATAGAGTATACCGATTAGAACTCACAAGAAACACATCGTATATATACTTAACGCTGTTTATATATGCCGTCTCATGCATAATAAACAGAATGTAATCGCATAAGGGCGCCCACATATGTACGTTATAGCGGCAGACATCAGTTGTAATGATAAAACGTAATTCGTTGACAAACGTTTCTCGTTGAGAAACAAATTGCGAAGAGAAATGTTCCTGTTCTGCGTGGCACGCAGTTTAAATGAAAAAAAATATTTGGAATGCGCGATTACTCTCTTTGAGACCATTAAACGAAACTAAAATATCCTGTATATAATTGTAGTATGATATTTGAAAATATCAATATTTTTCTTAACGTCAGCTCGATAATTGAAAATTTTCTCTCTCTTGATAATATAATAGAAGAAAAATATTATCCGTGTTTTGCGTTCTGAAAAATCAAATGATTTTCTTACGTTTTTTTCCAAATAGAATATATAAATATTAACATTGTTTTTGTTAACTTTACGAAGTTACTTTATGAAATTTGTATTAACCTTGTACTAAAATAACATGTTGAACTAATTGAAGATGCAATAGCAGCGGAGCAAATGATGACTTGGATAACAGTTTGTATCTTATCTTATAACATGTATTTTAATGATAGGCATAAGAAATTTAGTACGATAACGAATGGTGAAAACTGAAAAAAAAAATGTTGCAATTCGTTTATAAATTGCATAAGTAGAATAAAAATTATTTTTGTTTATAACAATTTAATAATCACATAATCGTTAACGAACACATGTTATTATATTAAACATATTTGTCAATTCTAATTGTTATCTTACTTTAATGATATATTTTGTTATAATACAACGTTTCAACGCAAAGAAATATTTTATTTTAGTTATCTGTTTTATCACGTTAGGATAAATTTTTGCTTTTAATGCAATATATTTTTAATTTGTGTGTGTAAATGTGAAATATGATAATTTATTTTTTTACAAAACCTTTATTTTGCGAATAAGAGCGAATTTCGTGATAATGAGTGGGGTCTTCTAGAAGACAACGACATTTTCGAAGTTGCGAACAGAAGATACGTGAGTCATTTGAAAAACCGGTCGGGTCATTTTTTTCAATTGTTCTGAGACAAAGTGCCGTGACCGACTCTCCTTGAAAGAGTTGTTTTCGACTGAGAAATTTTACTCTTATTGGGCTGTTCTTGCGAAATCGTCGTGAAGGTCGGAACTTCATCAATACATGGTTAATTTAAAAAAGAGGCTATATATTGTGCATATACCCAAAATATAGAAACGATTGAAATTATCAAAGAACAAGTCAGGATCTTTGTAAAAGAAAAAGATTTAAAATTACAAAAAGAAGATAAAGAAGGGACGAAAAGTAAGCTATTGTACATTTTTTGATTATAATTTGATATAATAGTTTTATCTGAAAATATTGTGATTACTATGTTCGAATCAGTTTTTACCGATTGTTCACTTAGTAAAAAAATTGACTTTGTACCATAAAGAAAAAAGTTAGAATGACAGAATGTAACAAAAAAAGCTCGATGCTATCGTTGGAAAGAATGAAGTAATTGAGCTATTAAACCTCGAAGTTGATTAAAACGAAAAATAGCAGAAGCGAATACAGGTATTGGAATAACTGGGTTATAGATCAGCGGTAGCAATATATATGAAGAGTGTGAATACATGTTTTCACTAAAAGCATTTGCTAAAAATTGTGTTTCTATTATCTTTAGCTCTTTTGCATTTGTTTTTGCTATTTTGCTAAATCGGTTTTACATAAATTGTAATTTTTTAAAAAGTTTTATTAACAAGTTTATTTGCAATTTTTAAATTATTTCAAACAATTAAATAATTAAATATTAGTTATTATTAATAAATATTGAATTTATTTATCTTTAAAACTGCATAAAGAATTCAAAACAGTCATTATTTATTTTTATTTTTCCAACTATCTTGTGAAATTTTCTAAATTTTTAATTAATTGTGACTTAAAAATTGAGTATTTTTACAATTTTGGTCAGAGGATAATATTTCATTATGAATTATTCTAACAATTGTATACGAAAATTTACATATAATTTCTTATAATTCAATTAGAGAGAGATCGAGGACGAGTGCATAGCGGAAAGTCGGCTTCTCGTCTCGAAACGTGATCGGCATACGGATGACGGCTTAGTTTAGGCATCATTCTGTGATTTATCCATCGGCACGAATAAGCACCGGCTCGCGGCCGCATGTGTGCCTTGTCACGCAATTAACAATCCTGTACAGGGACCCGCTCGTTTACATATGCGATCACATAAGAGAGTGGAAGTGTGCGACGCCGAGGACGACATGGGACCGTTATGAGCCTTTTCGAGACCAGTCTTGTCTCAACAGTCGCCTGCGAATCTTGATATAGTTCGTGAAAATCATCAATTTCTCGACTATCCTTTGAAATATATTTTTTTACAGAATGATATAAAAATACTTTAGATCAAAAGTGTTTGTGCATCTTTTTTTGAGTCATCTCAGAATTGTCCGTAATTATTAATTTCTTTACTTAAAATTTTGTCAAGGTCAATATGATATATCTTACATTTCAACAGTTTTAGACTTTTGAATCTTTTTCGAGTGATTCTTGTTATTAAATTGTGATAAGCTTATGCTAGAAAGTATAGCAGATTTGTGAACTGTGGCTTACAAAGTATACAAAGTATATAAAAAGGTGGAATTTATTTTGCAAAAGAATTATTTGGTAAAAGAAATATTTTGTCATGAAGATTTTATGCAGTTTAATGATGATAATGATTCTCCGGCAGGTAAGTGATATTTATTATCGCTATATGTCTTTAATATTTAATATTGCATTAATGAGATAATGTTGCGCTATTTAGTGTCATTAACGCATATCAAATTATAGAAAAATTGCTATTTCTATATCTTAAAAAATCGAAAACATGAAAATTATTTTAATTGAAAATTATTGTATAATTTAAATAAAATGCTATATAAAGAATGTAAATTCATATTCCTGATTAAAATTATAATTTTAATTTTGCGCAAACGATTGTGCTTATTAAATATTAACATTTAATGTCATAGTAACAATGTTCTCGCCTAATTTACGTTTAATGTGAAATATAATTTACGTTTAATGTGAAATATTTCCATATAAATACGCGTTTATATCATAATCGTGGCTAATAGCTCGGAGAACTACGTGTATTCATTACATGCTTTAGCGGAAATACTAATTAAAATTCTTCATTACTTCAGACTATCGCCGGAATCGTTAGGAAGCCGCCAGCTTTTTCAACATCAGTGTATTCAAATTCGTATCTCCCCGCTGCTATGCAGGTGAGTCATTTTATTTTATTACTAAATTTGATAAGAGATTTTGAACATTAAATTCTCTTGCATATAATTGCTTCTTATCTCGCCTGCAATAATCCGGAAATATTTTATGTTTCTTCGTTAATATCATGTTAATATCAATCATTCAATTTGCGTTTCATTTAATAATCCTTAATAATGACATTAATTTCACAATTTTTATCTGTGCGATTTAAAAATTCGAACCCTGGTAATTTTAATAAATTTTTATTTCTAATATAGCATAATAAAATAAAATATTTATTAAAATAAAAATATACTGAAAGAAAAATGTGCTAAATTTTAATAATGAATAATACTGATATAACATTTATATCTGTGCTATATAATAAGAAATATTAAATCAAATTAATGTTTTCATACCAAATAAATATATCTATATTTACATTTAGTAAATATTCAACTAGCACTATTCAAATAAATATTTATTAAAATTTAGTATATTTTTTCTCAGTGCATTGTACACTACCTATAATACAGATTTGTCCTATATACTTACGTATACATACTTACTCGTTATTTATAAACATTATATACATTAAGTTTAAAAAAAAATGTAATATCCGTAAAACTTGTTCATTTATATGATTTATTTTTGAATCAGGTAATTTTTCACGCAGTTGAGCAATTGAAGCTACTTCAAGCGGAAGAAATATTGCAGTTACAGTTAGTGACTTCCTCGTCGATATCGACGACCCAATCGATGAAGAAACAGCAATCGCAATCGACGATACCCGAGGGAATTTCAACAGCTACGACCGCAAAAGTGCATGAAAAGAGAACAGAATCCATAATATCTATTCCCATAATATCTACTTCGACTTTGGCGAATGAGATATCGAGCCAAAGTACATCCAAGACTTATGATAATTCGACAGAAGTCGCTCAACGTTTAGCAACTTCGACTGTGAGCGTTGTATCTGATCACAAAGAGACACCAGAAGTGAATCAAGAGACTATTGAAACGAATTACGAATTACCAGCAACGCCAGAAACGAATCATGAATCACCGGAGCCCGTACAGGAGATTCCGGAATCGAATCAGGAAGTCATTCAGAACGAAGAATCTTCAAATACTGAACGTTCTTTTGGCAAAGTATTAACCCAGATCCAAACGCAGCAACAAGCTTCTATTACGCAAGTGTCGAATTTTCAGAAAACGAAGAAACCTACCGTTGACAGCGTCGTGGACGAAATTCACAGAATAGTGAAGACAACTACATCCCTATTCAGCGACGAATCGGATGACAGCGATGAATCAAAAAGTATAGAAACATCGATCGAAAAGTCAGAAAAAATTGAAGAAGAAGAAGAGGAAACAAGGTGATAACATTTTCATTACAAAATTATAATAATAAAAATATAATTATGACATACTAAAAATAATCGTATTGACTAAAATGGAGAAAATTCGACGATAGAATTTCGCAGGAGCTATATTATATATATATTTAATACTATATATATATATATATATATATATATATATATATATATATATTTTATATTTTTTTCTAAATGCATTTTAAAAATATTTATTTTTGTTTTTTTTCCTCTCTTTTTTTATTTTCTTTGTGTAATTGTGTCTCGAGCTCCCT
>Ga0157364_1001218_pt1 | contig 21197 bp, 16 predicted proteins | sample AttsexASBM2_FD_111476 | JGI IMG/M metagenome (GOLD analysis project Ga0157364, IMG submission 111476) | Fungus gardens microbial communities from leaf cutter ant in Ribeirão Preto, State of São Paulo, Brazil - Atta sexdens ASBM2 | ecosystem: Host-associated > Fungi > Mycelium > Unclassified ...
AAGCAAAATATTATAGTATTAGAATAGAATTATAGAATTTATTTACTTCAGCTTACAAATTTGCTAAGAAGGGGACTTGGTTTACAATTTCTTTCCTTATCACACTCATCCATCTACACATACGTACCAATCCCTAACAAACGTCGATTGTAAGTTGACTTTCCTAAGTCAGACCTTTAAGACTTAAACACAATAGGCACAGGCAGTAAGCACAGACAAGGGTGAATTTTAAAAGGAAATGAAAATTACTAAAGTGAGCAAAGATTACTAGAAATTAACCAATTAAATTGAATGAATACTCTAGTGAATTTGCTCACTTTTGTAATTTTTATCTCATTTGAAGATACACAATTGATCTCAATATACAGAATTTATCCCAAGATGAAAATTACAAAAGTGAGCAAATTTACTAGGTGTTGACCAATGAAATAATCAGTATTCTAGTAAATTCACTCACTTATAATTTTCACTTCATTTCAAGATACAGAATCGATCCCCCTCTCCCCCCCGTCCTTAAAATAAGATGAAAAAAGTGAGCAAATTCACTTTTTTCACTAGTTCTTGACCAATTGAATTATGAATATTCTAATGAATTTGCTCACTTTTATAATTTTCACTTCATTTCGAGATACATAATCGACTTCTAGACGGGAATCTAAACGCAGTCCAAGAAAGAGTTTCTCTCTGGTTACATCTAGAAAGAAAATATCTATTAGGTCCCTATAATTTCAAAGTTATGTATCCTGAAGCATGTTACGCGCGCTTTCTAGTTTATTATCATTTGCCGTTCGTCATTTCACATAGTTTAACGCTACTTGCTCGTATTGATGTCGTGAACGAAGGTGACATAAATTTCTATAAAATATTGTATCTATCATTAAAATTGTTATATTTTTATCAAGCCAACTATGCTTTACTAGGACTATAGGTATTTATAAGGACATGGATTTCGATAATTGTTCATTAACTTGCACCATTATCCTGGAATGGTTGAACGCGCAAGGAGCTATTCTGAGAAAAATGACTCACAGAACGGCGTCGCTACGTCTAATTCGAAATCATCAGCGCGAGATGCTTATAGAGGTACGCGCCGAGAAAGCGAATGTGCTCACGAAGCTACCTCTGAAAGGTATATCGGTATTTAATAAATTCATGACCGAGGGAAAGGCTTCTATCAAGTTCAAGGAACAGAACTGTACATTGTTTCTGTCAAATGCACCTTCTTCTCAGCTGATTAATTTTTTAAAGACTATATTTATCAAGCTGACAGACCAAGAAGTAAAGACTATGAAAGGTCCCTTTCTAGAGAAGCTCTTTGCAAATGTACAATCAGATGATGCTGAGGATATTAGTCCGTCTACTAATGCAGAGGTCAACAGAGCCAAGGAAAAAGCTATGACTGTATCACGTACAACGGTCACTACTCCATCACCGAGCGTAATCAGGAAGCGAAAACATTTCAGCGACGATAATCCTAAAGTATCCGCAGCAAAAAAGCTGTATGAGAATCCTACTACAGGAGAGCTGACAGAGGAACAGGCTCAAGTCCTAAACGCAGTGCTTAATGGAAAGAACGTGTTTTTCACTGGTAGCGCAGGCACTGGAAAGTCATTTTTATTAAAGAAAATAATCTCAGCCCTTCCTCCAGATGTAACAATGGCTACAGCAAGCACTGGAGTAGCAGCCTGTCACATAGGTGGAATTACATTACATAAGTTTGCTGGCATTGGTATGGGTACTGGCACCAAGGAAAGATGCATTCAGTTGGCCTCTCGTCCAGCTTCAGCTTCAACTTGGAGGAAAACAAAGCATTTAGTGATAGACGAAATTTCTATGGTAGATGGTGATTTTTTTGACAAGATTGAAGAAGTAGCAAGACACATGCGTAGGACAGAAAGACCTTTCGGAGGAATACAATTAATCTTGTGTGGCGACTTCTTTCAATTACCTCCTGTTTCTAAAACTAATGACAAAGCAAAATTTTGCTTTCAAAGCGAGGCCTGGCAAAAGTGTGTTCACTTAAATTTTGAATTGCGAATTGTCCATCGACAAAAGGACGATGCATTCGTAAAAATATTAAATAGCATTAGAATAGGTAGAATTACGGATGATATTGTTGATATTTTAAAGGAAACTGCAAAACAAAAAATTGAAAGTAATGGCATATTGGCAACTAGATTATGTTCTCATGTAAAAGAAGCTGATGAGATCAATGAATTTCAGTTGAATGAACTTAAAGGTGAGAGTAAAGTATATACAGCATTAGATTCTGATAGTTCTGCGACATCTATGTTAGATCAGCAGCTGCCTATACCTAGCAAATTAATACTGAAAGTTGGCGCTCAAGTTATGCTAATGAAAAATATAAATGTTAATAGTGGATTAGTAAATGGTGCTCGAGGTGTCGTTATTGATTTTAAAAATGATATACCGATAATTAAGTTACGATCAGGAACACATTATGAAGCAAAGATGGAAAAATGGACTATCAAAACTAATTCTGGTGCTGTTATACATCGGAAACAGATTCCTTTAAAGTTAGCATGGGCTTTTTCAATTCACAAAAGTCAAGGTTTAACTTTAGATTGTGTGGAAATGTGCTTGTCGAGAGTATTTGATGCTGGTCAATCTTATGTAGCACTTTCAAGAGCTCAGAGCTTACAAAGTTTACGTGTCTTAGATTTTAATAGCCAACAGGTATGGGCTAATACAGCTGTACTAGAATTTTATAAAAAGTTCAGGAGAAATTTACAAGAGATGGAAATGATTCCTCTGGGTAAAAAAATAAAGTTGGAAAGAAGTAAAAGATAATATTTATATTTTTTATAGTCTATACATATATAAATTGTTAGAAGTAAACAATTTATATTAACACATGCAATAAGAATTATATAACAATTATTAATTTCATTAAAGTAAATATCTTCTTTATTTTTACATATATAATTAATATGGTTTTTTTTACAAATATTACAATTTACTGATGACAGATTTACATTTATATCAGTTAATAATCGTCGACAGTTATTTCAATGGGCGGTATATAACGCCATGTATGTCCTGCATTTATAAGCTCCGAATAAAGTATTGGAGAGTTTGGAGCGGATTCTTTACTACTGCATTGAATATCTATTTTGTACTGACCAGAAGTGAAAAATACTACACGACATTCATGATAGACTCTGCCGTATTCCTGTAACTGTTATTTATTCATAATAAAATAGGAAATGTAAGACATTTGTATACAGCTATATATTGCATTTATGAAAAAGTGTGACTTACAGTAGGCAGCATGACTTTATTTGCTCCAGCTATGGATAACCTTGTTTCTAATTGATAATTGTTAACGCCGTTATGATGGTCCTGATAGAAATTAATGGACAATGTAAGATCACTTAGAGGAAGTTCCAGAGCATTGCACACTCCCACACCAACGCTGATGCATTCACCCAAAGCACATGACAGTTCTTCTTGTGCTTTTACAATAATATCATTGATAGTTATTTCTGGAAAATGTTAGTAATTTTAAGTACACATACTTTATTATACACTTTATTATACTTATAGTAAACAGTATTTACGCACCCCATTGTAGAGGACTCATTCTCACTAAATCCAACATATCTTGAGTTAGAGTAATACCAGAAAGAGTTGCTTTCCCTGTCGATTCAGTACCTAATAATTGCCAGCGTAGATCAACCAATGAAGCTATATGTTCGGCACATATTTTTTGGAGTTCACTTGTATCACCAGCACCATTTAACTATAAGCGCAAAATAATAAAATAGTATGTCTTACATTACATTTCAATATATCTTTAAATAGGCGATATTTCCGTTATTACCATAGATAATTTATTAAGTGGACATCGGTCAACTGGAACAGGAATTCTGCATGGTTCTTTACCTTCCATATATATACATTTATTTTGCGTATAGTGTAATTCCATTTCATGATTCGTCATATTTGACACGTCCAACACAAGATAAAATTGCACTGGTCTAAAAATTATCAGAGAGAAAATATTTATAGACAAAATATATATTAGATATATAAAATATAAATTACAGAAATAAATTATTTTATGAAACTGCGTTTTTTTTGCAACTTACGTTTCGGCCGGCAATACATCCCAGTTAGTAATCTGTACACTAGGTAGCATCTCAATGGTTATAAAAACGGATGAAACTCTACAATAACCATTTATCAAACCTGCACCTCCTGAATATTTAATTCTTAATTGACCTTCAATAATGTTAGATGTATGTAAAGGTATTGCAAGTTTCGACAATCGCGTGCTTGCTAAGGAAGAATGACCGGAATGTGAACTTATTCCTGATCTAAAAGAAGAAGTCAGCTCGGATTGTCTTTTCGTATGATGAGACGGAGAACTAAGCCTAGATGGTAAAGAACTGTGGCCTGAATGCGACATTAGACTACTTGGTTGACTAAGGCAGGTACTGCTAGTAACATCTGAAAAAAAGTTTTTGAGAAAAAAAAGAAGAGATTAAATTTAAAAAATTATGTTACTATACAATATATATATATAATATAATTAATTGTATTACCATTTCTAATTGAAGGTGCTACAAAATCCGTTGCTGCGTATAGATATAAGGTAAGACTTGCACTGCTGCCAGGTTGTAAAGGCAATTGTGTCATCAGATTTTCATCACTCCATTTAAAAATTTTACTTTCAGTTAGAGCATCCAAAGCAGACTGTACTGATAACTCAATCATTTCAATAGGAACTTGTCCAACATTCGTTATTGTCACGGTACATTCAGCGCTGTAAATGTAAGCGAAATCATTTTGCATAAAAATTATATATTGATAAAAAAATTGTATATGATGCTTATAGTAGACACACAAACCTCTCACCGCCATAGAGTGATATACTCGCGCTAGTAACTATATTATCACCGGAACTGAAACTGGCAGTTTGAGGCAAACTAGTCGCGACATCGATTCTTGGTAAGGCTGGAATAACTTCGACAGTATATTGAGGATGTAACATACCCTCCATGTATCTTAATCTACAGTTAGATTTAACTCCTAATGTATGAGTGCTAAATCCGAGTATTTCTAAATCTCCAACTTCCTTGGGTCTGCCTGCTAACGTAACCGCAATCGGACCAGACTCAGCAGGGAGATTAATACTCTCTGGTATCGATTCAAATACTATGCCATTTGTCAAAAGTCTCATGTTAGATACGTGTAATTCAAATGGTAAAGGATTTATGAGCTGCATTGACACTTCACAGATATCTCCTTCCACCCACAAATAATCTGTTATAACAAAAAATTTATTCTTAGAGATATTAAACTATTGGTAGTAATAATCAACGTTTAGGTATATATACGTACCAACTTTACTCTTTAAAGTATTCTTGCGCTCTAATGATCCGAAATTAATTGGCGTAAATAAAAATGGACCATGATCTTCTTTTACTCTTTCTATTTTTTGAGGCTGTAAATGTGGCTGCATGTTTTTCAGAGTAAACAATTTTGTTTTTGGTATATTTAATAAATTAGCCGGTGGTATGACGGTACCAGAATCTAAAACCTGTCATAAAAGACATTATTTTATGTATATGAGACACATATAATTATTCATACATTATAATTTTTTTTTAACATACTAAGGGGACTGGTGCACCCTCGCACTGTTGAGATACATTTTGTAACTGTAGTGCAATATCTTTCCGTTCGGTAAGCATTAGATGATTGTACATTGTCTGGAGCAAAAATGTTAAATGCCTTGTAGCAAGTGCTGGATTACCCATTCGATTTGCAGCAGCAACAAGTTCATTTATTATTTGGATCTGTATGGCTGGCCATCCTCTTTGTCCATCTATAAGAAAACAATATGATTTTAAATATCACAAAACAATCGAAACAAAAAATAAAAATATTAGAAAGTATTTCATTAACATTTGGAAAAAAATTTAACACACATTTATTATATATTTATTTTTAAAAATATAATAAATAACAGGAAAATATAAAATATAAAATTATATGAAATTTATATTAAATCATTACCTGGTGGCACATCAACAGGATCTAAAGATAATTTAAATCCAGATGTAGCTTGCAACATCAAATTATAACATTGTTGCCAGTCCGGATTAGGATTATTTTGGGATACATGACGAGTGGCGGCCAATCGTAAACAGAATGATGCTTTTCTATCAAAACCGAAGCTCGTATATAGATTTGATAATGTAGTAAATCGATCAATCTGAAATATTGATCTATATAGCACCTTAATAAATTTTGCATATTGAAATTTCCTGCATTATCTTAATATTACATACTTTTTCTTGCTCGCTGAGAGGCAAATTAATCAATATAACATTATTTAAATATGATGCAGCTTGTAAGGTGCAGTTCTGTTCTATTGAGATTCTTGTAGCTTTGAAACTAGCTTCAGTTTCAATTATACCTGCGTATTGGTATTTACTATAATGTACTATAGCTTCACGATATTTCTTAGATATTTCCTCAGGTAGTAAAATATGTGGCATGCTGGCCTTTACCATGTCTATACTAGGTGGAGCTGGCAAAACTGTAAGAGCTTGTGATCCTCGTCTATAAAATGATAAATGATTGATTCATTAATTTCGATATTAAACCAGATCTTCTAATAAAAGCATAGAGGTTTTAATGTTTTAATTATATATATGACTTAAAAAGATAAAAAAAGATCATTTTATATTTTGTATTATATAATTCTTTGATCAGAAATTATCCATACCTTTGCTTACTTGGACTTCCTTCTTGTAAGGAAGAATTTCTTTGCAATGGAAGACTTCGACACATATTAGGATAAAGAACCAAGACCGAAGCAGCACAGAGACCTTCATATGCCGCTCCCAGCCACAGCCAATCATTGACAGCCTGCAGAATGTTGGCTGCAGAATTATAATTATTCAGGGCATCAGCTGGAAGTCCAGCTTGAAGACACAGATCTCCCAAATGCTTTGTCATACGGCCCACACATCTTTTTTTATTATTTCTGGATTCGAGGTCTAGCCCAATAAAATCTTTCTTTTCAAATGGAGCTAACAGAAGAGCGACACGATCTATCTTCTCTCTGGATCGCTCTAGTCTTTTCGATTCTAGAATCCAGAATAGAAAATTAAGATATTCAGCTGTTTGTGTCTCAAGATCAGGACATGCTTCATCTGCATAGAATATCGCCCGCGTTTTGAAGTTGTTGGGCGTAGTGTAGCCTGGTGGCGGTTCATGACGGCCGTTTGATTCAAGGGGACCAAAGAGAATGGCTCGTGAATCATACAGAGTACTGCTATACTTCACCTTCAGAGTTTCGTGTAATCTGCACAGCTCATTCAGCTCCGTCTGATTGTCATACTTGCCAAATGTAATCAAACCTAGGAGTCTCCTATGTGTCTGAAAGTCTCCCCAGTCATTGTTTTCCACTGGATGTTCCCTGACGAATCGGGCGAGGATCTCCCGGGTGCCGCCGCTGGAATCGGATACGGAAAATCTGCTGCCAGCCTTGACGATCCGCTCACATAACCTACTGACCGTCTTCGGTTTGATTTGCGTGCCGACTGGCCTCAGCAGCAACAGCAAGGCGGCATGATCGTGAGCGGTCTGCTCGTAATCGGGATGGGACATCTTGTTGTCGGGTACCGGACTCGACAGGATAACGCTGATAGCCGAGCGCATTTATGTCATCGATTTGTTCGAAAATACCTTACAATTAATACCTAGACCACATTCTTCAGTTCGATTACAGATTCTGTCATTTTTCCACGTTGTTGTCAGGTAGGGCGAGAATGAGAACACGCCGTGTTTTAAACTTATAGTATGAAAATAAGATTTGTTCATAACATTGACAGTTGTCACATTGCCTGATGGAATATAGTCGGTTGACAACAGAGGTGAAGTGAGGAGACATTCGTAGACATAGCACGGAATAGAACCAACGTAGGTAACACAGGACGAATAGAAGTCCATCGATGTGTTATCAGCCGAAAATATTTGTGGGTACATTTGTGGGTAGTTCCAGTTACACTTTATGTACATGGAGGCGCTAGTATTCTCTTTGAAGTTTGATTTGCACGTGGATCGTGGGATGTGATGGGAAATGTAGTATATAGATACAAAACTTTAATTTGACTTCTTTGATATAATTCTTAATTTAGATGAAATAAATAATATATTGATTCGATTTACGTGCATCAAGACAATCCATTAGAATGAAGAATAAGCCAATCCGTCATAAAGACGTGAACGTCTTTCGGGTGAGTAAAGTCAACAAGGAGGTTAAGTTATTCGCACGTGGCTCTAGAACCGGATTTTTTTTCCGTAGTTCAAGCCATTTTCCGAGAGGATAACGAAAATCGACGTCGATGTCTTTCACCGTGTAACACATCGGAACGAAGACGAGACCGAGGAGATCGAGACCTATTTTCACGAGACACTACTGAAATGGAACGTACTCAATCTAACGGATGGTTACACCGCCTTCAGAAAAGAAGTGCAAGACATCATCACGTTGCCCCAATTGCTTCACAAGAAGCAGCATGTGATCGATACACTTATGTTGTATCTGAGAAAACGAGATCCTTTGTTCCTACAACCGATCCTGGAGTAAGTAACACACTAAAGGTCTGTTCTTTTAGCTGAATTTCTTGTACAATTTATTTTTCCTCCTTTTCTCTTCGGAGAAAAAAAAATAAAAAAGCTGAAGAACAAAAAGTTCAGGCTCCTTATGATTGAAATTAGATAAAAATTATAAAAGTTTACTGAATATTGAGTGAAGTTATAAATATTTTAATAAATATACTCACTTTTGTAATTTTTACCTTTCAAAAACTGTAACAGGTCCTTAGTTAAAAAGAACAGACTTAGATACATATGGATAAATGCATGAAAAGATTTTTTTGTTATTATTTCTATTCTCTGTTTCTCATAGATTAATAATTGCTGTAACGAGAGATCTTCAGAAAGAGTTTTACAATTATTTCCCAGAATTTCTATCCGAAATAATCTGCTTACTGCAAACGAAAGACGTTGAACAGATAGAATATACATTTACCACTTTGGCATATTTGTTTAAATTTCTATGGCGATATTTGACAAGAAATATAAAAACTGTGATGCCTCTGTTGCTACCATTGTTAGCTGACACACAGCCAGTTTATATAAACAGGTTTGCTGCTGAAAGTTTTGCATTTGTAGTTCGCAAGATCAAGGATAAAGATTCTTTTTTGAAACTGGTATTACATATTTTGGAGAATAGAAACAAAAATGTCAAGGAAAATGGAGTATCGGGTTGTGCAAAGTTATTGTTTGAAGTTATATCTGGTACTCCAGGGCAATTTCATTCCTGCGGCGAAGAGATGTTACTGCTTTATTTCAACGCTCTGCAAGACGAGACCATTGATAAAACGCTTACTTACGAAGTATTACAAGAAATTATAATGTGCATATTGCAAAACATACATCCACAAAAATGCAATATTATGTGGAATGTTATACTAAAAATAATAGACACGTTTGTCGAAAAGTCAAAACAGTTGTTAAAATTCTCTGAGAAGAAACACATTTTAGTCCTATTCCTGCGTCTTATACATGGTATTATCAGCTGTAAAAATGGAAGATTCTTAATTGACGCTGTATCTGTGACAAAAAGGTTCACCATCATGATGGACAGATTGAGTGAAGACAATAATATTCTGCAAGAAGTTATTAATGTATCTGTAGCTATTCTCTTGGCATCCAATGTCAAATTAATGCAGGAGAACTCGAGTCAATTAGTACTAAAAATTATGACAGTGAATGACATGGAATTATTATACTCCTCTGTTGAAAATTTAATACACTACTCTTCGTTCGAAGTTTTGGTATTGCCTTACGTAATGCAGCGCAGCATATCTATTGGATTTGACAATAAACTACTGCTTCTGCTTGCTAAAGTAATTCTCATGAAAGCATCACCCTGTCTCAGTGGTATAACTTTGGACAAATGGAGAAAATACATTTTAGATATACGAAACATTGAAATTGATTATCTCTTATTAGAATTGAAAACATTATCTACTGATACTGTTTCGCTTGACGCACTGAGAATTTTGGTAATTTTACCACATCTGAAGCCGTTGCATGAGAAACTTATGAATATGTTGAAAAATGGCTTGTTGTTTTTATATGAAAAGATATTGAATCATGGTGACGCAGATGACACTGCGGATATTAATAAAACTGCTTTTGTATTTTTATTAACGCTGGAATCGTTAATCCATGTGTCAGAATCAAGCAATCTTCATGAATTTTTGGTAAAATCTGATATAAAAATAGTTGATTTAATTAACAAACATTATGACAATATATATATTTTAAATGCGATAGATCTCTGTATGACGTATTTTGCTGCGTCGCAGCATCACTTAGATTATATAAATTTAGCATCGTTTAACAAATTAAACGACAAAATAGAGAAGAAATTTAGTTCATCTTATAGCAATATTCGAATGATCGTGGCACATTTATATTCCTTATTTTCTAAAATCGAAGATCTGAAAAAGCCTGGTGAACCTCTTCAGATATCTGATGGAAAAAGTGCTATGGAGCTTGTATATTTAGTGGAATGTGAATCCGTGACGATACAAAACTATCGCAGCAAGTTATTGCATTTGCAAGCTTTAGGATTTCAGAGTCATGCGATAGTTAATCTAAATCCTAAGTATTATGAATTTCCGTTACGTTGCTTGATGAGCAATTTGTATATCAATTTTTCTTTGCTTTGGCAACCTGTGAGTATAATCATAGCTAGTTATGGCAACAAGGAATGTCCACAGTTCTGGCCAACATTTCTGTCCGAGTTAACATGTAACAATGTACCGAAGATTGAACGGAAACCGTCGTTTGATTGCTATGTGATTTCATCGTTGGAGATGTTGATAGAAAAACACGATGATAAGCCTGATTTCGAAAATTATAAGATCCTCCTCTGGAAATGTATGACACATTTCTCACATTACGCCGAAACGAAAAATAGAGATTTAACTGGATTATTCATTGATTTCGTAAATGCAAATTTTTTTAAATCTAATTCCGACGAGGGCAAATATTGTGATATTGAAAAACGCAAGGAATTAATCGACATGGATAATGATATAGACGATGAGAACGAAAGTGATAAAGAGCGTGATGAGATCATACAAGTTGCGCAAGCGGATGTGATGAAAAGAAATTACAAGGTGAAACTTTTACTCGCTCAGATGGAGATATTCGATAAAGTGCAGAATCCGAAAATGATGCATAGAGAATCGGAGATGCATCAGATCTATCTGGACTTGATTTCTTCGAGAAACCTCGACATACAGAGAGCCGCTCTGAATTGTCTCTTTGCGTACAAGTACAAGTATCTTTTGCCATACAAGGAGTCCTTGTATGGTTTAATAAATGAGAAGAATTATAAGAGTGAACTCACGCGTTTCAAACTGGATCGAGAGAGCAATATGATAGAAGAAGAACATCGCGAAAATCTCATGCCGATTATAATGAGAATTATTTACGCCAAAATGATTATGAAGACCGGCATGAGGACTGGTGGAAAAACCGGTGGATTTGCACGGAGAAAAATAATATTGCGCTTTCTAGGCGGTGCACAGGAAGACGAGATGATCATATTCGTAAAAATGGCATTCAGACCTTTCAAGTCATATATATATCTGGAAAAGGATGAAGCATTCGATTTGAAGAAATATGTTGAGAACATCATCGATACTATCGATCTGAATAACGTCATGCCACCTAAACGTATGCAGAGTGCCGTGAATCTATTGGCGATAGTAATAGAACAATTTGGCGGGAAAATGTCGAAGAAGTTACTGCCTTGTTTGCTCAGGATACTAATCTGCATCTTGGCTGAGGTGAATGGAATTCTGCAGAGATCGGGGGAGGTTTATCCGGGATATTTGTCAATGATCAAGAATGTGAGGACAAGTTGCGTCGGTATACTGGCCAGATTCTTTACACACTTTGAGAACTATGACTGGAAACGACACGAGATAGACACAGTCTATCACGTCGCGATATTTCCCTTATTGCAGAAATTACCTATCGAGGGTATACACAGTCCTACGGTTTTGCTGAAGCTGTTTATGGCATGGAGCCAGAACTCGCGATACTATCCATTATTTGTCAAGTATCAAAAGGACAACAAGTCAATTACTCCTCTCCCTTACATCATGCAACTCTTGTCGAATCCCAAGACACATCAATCTGTCATCAATGCCATTCTGGAGATGATCGAGAAGATGCTGACGCTGCAGGATTATGGAAAATCCAACGAAGATGCGATGCAGGTGGACGCGCAATTTCTACCATTAACTCCGATACTCACTAATATGCTCGAAGTGGAAGAGAAGATACTTTCAAACGAGGTCAATTATGGCTCCGCTATACTTTTGCCGCACGTTCCTCACGTTCTGGAATTTATCAGAGATAGACTTAAAAGGTCTAATAAGAATATAAATAAGATCGAACTGACTATACTGTCGCGAATCTCCGAATTTGTCACAGATGCCGAGACGTGCGATACGGTATTGAAATTGATAATACCTGTGTTAATCAAAAAGGCTGGATCTAGTAATAATGAGGAAACCGTTACAGGACTATTGATGACCATCTCGAACCTCATAAAAATTGTAAATAAGCCGGAGATTCACCTGCGTTCCATTGCGCCGTTGATTGGCCTCGTATCGGACGTACCTGCTCGCAAGACTCTTCTGCAGCTGTACCGAACTGTTGCTGAGAGGTCTATGGAGGGCCATCGTGAGGAAATGATCCAGGATTGCGAAGTTCTAATTGAGCTTAATGCATGGGATCACAGATGGGTCGATCAACCGAACTTCCAAAAGAGACTGGACGCTTTTGAATTGATCAGCGATAGGATTGAGAAGAACGCGATCACACTGGAATTTGGCGTGACTGTAATACACAATTGTTTTTACTTTTTGAAAACTGAATCGGATTTGGCGATGCGAGATTGCTCCGGCCAATGCCTGAAGCTTGTCGGGGCGAAATTGGCAAGAGAACATCAGAATAATATTCTAAACAGGCGTTTCTTAATGGACGACACTATCTTGCCACTTACGAGGAAGGGTATTACAAGCAAGAACGAAGCTGTTCGCCTTCAATCAATAGCGTTTTTAGGACATATGGCTCTGGAATGCGCGGACGTGCATCCCGTTTTACGAGACTTGTCCTTATTTGCTAATCGAGCCGATCCTGAAGTCGATTTCTTCGAAAACATGCAACATCTGCAACTCTACAGAAGGGCTCGCGCCTTACTAAAATTCTGCACACTCGCTAAGACATTGCGGAAGCCATTTAGTCCTAAAACGTTAACGCAATTCATTCTTCCCCTCTGCTCATTGTATTTATGTAATGAGACTTTTATTCATAAAAACAGTCTCATTGATGCCGCTATCGAGACTGTCGGAATAGTGTGCAGACTATTACCGTGGCACCACTATGAAATTATTTTAAAGTATTATTTAGGAAAATTAAGGAGTTCCACAGAGTTCCAGAAGCAAGTCGTTAGGATAGTAGTAATAATATTAGACTCTTTCCATTACGATCTTTCAAAGTACAAACCAGCAGAAAAAATTACGCAAATTACCAAAGCGAGAGGAACCGAAGATAACGTTGCTTTTATCATTGAAAAGAAAGAAACTAATAAAACGATCAAAGAAAATAAGAATCTTGAAAACACGGAAGAAGGAGATGAGGAAAAATTAGAGGAAGCATTAAATGATGACAACATTGAAAATATTGAAGAAATAATAGAGAAGGATAAAGAAGCGATAAAGGAAGACTTAGTAATTGAAAGGCAAACACTACTTTCTCAATACGGTGCGAAGAAAGTAGTGTTTAGTATATCGAACGGCTTGTTGCCTCAACTGCATCGATCCATTGTGGGGAGAACTCGGCAAGAGAGTAATCATAAAATCAACAAGAAGAAGATCGCTTCTGAGACGGAGGAGGATGATTTACTGAGAGTTCCTATTGCTCTCGCGCTTGTTAAGTTACTACAGAAAATGCCTGAGAACCTTCTGGATGCAAATCTGTCAGGGTAAGTACGCGATAGCATCACAAAGATATTTTGCATTCTTTTATATGTTCGAAGATTATTTTGTTTATGTAACATATAATTTTTTCAATTTATAATGCATTTTTTTAGAATTTTTATGAGACTATGTACATTCCTCAAATCACGTATGGAATCGGTTCGACGTGTGACTCGCGAGACACTACAGAAAATTATGATAACTTTAGGACCGAAGTATCTTCATTATCTTTTGAAGGAACTTAATACATTGTTAACGAAAGGTTTTCAAGTGCACGTTCTCGCGTATACAGTACAGGCTGTTTTACTCGTGCTGAAGCCTTATTACCAGAAAATGGATATTAATAATAATTTACAAAGCATTTTGTCTGTAAGTATTATTTCTGAAATATTTGACCATACAAATTTGACCATACTTTATATTTTATTAATGTATTACAAAAGTTATTGATATAATATAATTTGTATTATTTGTAATATCGTGTATCCCCAGCATACATCGTATTACTTGATATTTAATTCTAATTCTTTTTTTTTTGCTATTATTCAAGCAATCTTAAATAATATCTGCATTCTCGACAATTTATTTGAATATTAGAAACATTTTTTAAGTCTGGAATCTTGAAAGAATATATTGACAGAATCTATGTTTATACATATAATATATTCTTATGATAAAAATTAATATACTGATACAATTTGATTAAACATTAAACACTTTGTATATCTTCCAATAATTATCTTCAGGTGTGCAAAGTTGATTTATTTGGATTAACCGCGGAAGAAAAGGAGATAGCGGGTATTATTAAAAATGTATCGGAGGCAAAGAGTACTAAGAGTTTTGATATTTTTCATATCTTAGCGGAGTTTATAACAGAATCTTGTTTATTAGACCTAATTTTGCCATTGAAAGAAGTGTTAATAAAGACGCACTCGCATAAAACGATACATAAGATTGTGGAATGTCTCCGAAACATAACTCTGGGATTGGCGGACAATGCTTATATCCCCTTGGAACAAATGCTCATATTTCTTTACGGTATTATTTCGGAAAGCATACCAGGCCTTATACCTGAAAAAGAAAGTAAAAAGCTCGCGAAAGATGAGCGAAGAATAGAAACGAAAACTTTGATGCAACGATCGAATTATTTTCTTATACCATTAGAACCCAAAAACAGGATGGGTATTAAAGTTACTGCAAAAACTACCAAAGACGCCAATGTTCATATAATGACAGAATTCGGTCTAAAATTGTATCATATATTGTTGAAACGAGACAAAGTCTCCGGAATGGAATACAAACGTTATCTAGAACCATTTGTGTCAGTTTTAAGTAATTGTTTAAAGTCTCATCATGTCAAGCTATGCACTGTAGCATTACAGTGCTTAAATTGGATGCTAAAAATGGACCTAGAATCGATGCACGCATCGATATCAGATATCTGCGATTCCATGTTCGTCATTTTGCATAAGTACGCTGCTGCTGGATTAAGTAAAGGAGATAACTTCGATCTTGTAATGGCCACATTCAAATGTATGTCTGTGGTCGTTCGTGATGTGAAATACTTCAGCATTAATGCCGATCAGTTGAAGATTCTTATTTTATACGCGGAGCAAGATTTACACGACAGCGATAAGCACGCTACCGCGTTTACTTTACTCAAAGCTATAATACATCGAAAAATGATTATTCCAGAGATGCACACTGTCATGGAGAAAGTAGCAATGCTGAGTATTACCTCGGAGTTAGAGCACGTTAAATTGCAATCACGTTCTGTGTTCTATTCTTATCTCATGGGTTATCCACTTGGCAAGCATTTGGACAAACATATATATTTCTATCTCACTCAGTTGAATTACGAAATGCAACCGGGTCGGCTGAGCGCATTAGAAATGATTCATACTATCGTTACGGGATTCCCGTTGAAGACGCTAACTGTAAGATCAGAAATCATATTTGTAATGACCGGTGCAAGATTAATAGACGATGACGACCCAACCTGCCGCAAACTTTGTGCAAAATGTATAAAGGAATTGCTTATGCGGATATCCTATAATGATAGAAATAAGTTATTTGACAAGTGGCCCCTTCAGTGGCTAAGTGATTCCATAAGATACCGGACATTAGCGGCACAGTTATGCGGCATATTCGTAAATGTTGAGAAAAATGATTTCGATTCGCGATTGCTTCAAGTTTTACCATTGTTATTAAAACAATTTCACACAAATATTTCAAATTATGACAATGCCGAATTCGGAAAATACATGGAATTAGATAATACGACAAACTTACAGAAAGATTCCAATTTAAAGGAAGAAAGAACAAAAGATCATCATTTAATTCAAGTATTACAACTGCTATTAAAGATATCACATTATACATCTTTCCTTACGGATGAAAAGTACAAAGATTTCATTAACTCTTTTGCTGGTAAGTTAATTTTTGTTAAAACATTGCAAAATCTTTTTTTTTTTTTTTCCAATAAATATTCTTTATGTCTTTATATTTTATTTCAGAATATAGTCAATCTTTGTTGGCACATCCACATTTATGGGTTCGATTAGCAGCAGCACAAATGATCGGTTTTATTTTGACTACTCTTGATGTTGATAAAATCGTTGAACTTATAAATAACCCAGATAATGATAAAATATACGAAGGTTATATGTATTCGAAGCCTGTTGAAACTGTAAAGAGTTTAATTCTGGATTTAGTGGCTCAACTTTATCCGGACATGACATTTGAGCAATTAGCAGATCAAGTTGTGAAAAATCTAATCTTTATTGCAAAAATATTGAAATCAATTACAGGAACTATTGCGAAAAATAACAAAGAAGATGATGGAAATAAAGCGAAAAATAGCAATAACTTATCTTTTCTTTGGCTTATCAGGAGATTGAGAAAAGTTGTTAATATAGAAATAACGCAAGCTCCCAAATCAACATCAGTGGTAAGAAAAGTTATAAGAACGTATTATGAATCTGAAATTGTCATATCAGAAAATAAACCACGCAAATGATATATTTTCAGAGAACTGCAATGTTTAAGTTCATTGCGGGTATAATAACTACAGTACCTATTGAGTATCTGAATGCGATACTTTTTAATATTATGTCTCCATTGGTACGAGAGATGACTACAACAGAAGAAACGAACGCTGAATTACGTCAGCTTGCAAAAGAAGTAGCTACTATTATTAAAAAGTCCATAGGAAATGAAGAATACATCAAGTTACTAAATCGAGTACAACAAAAGTTAGACATTAAGAAAGCAGAAAGAAGAAAAGTTCGTGCGCAACAGGTAAATTTATTTTTATCATTTTACATTTTTGTTAATTTTTATACTACAAAATATTCAAATTTATAAACTTGTCGAACTTTGTTAATATATAAATGTTCAGAAAATTTATATATATATATATATATATATATATATAATTTTTTTTATATCAGTTTGTGACTGATCCTGACCTAGCAGCTAAACGTAAACTAGCTAAACAACAAAAGAAGAAAGAAGCTAAAAAAAGAAAATTAGACAGTTTGAAAGGAAACAAAACAGCAAAAAAATGTAAAAAGAAAGTAGAATTAGATGATTTATAAATATAATGTAATATAGATATATAAATATAATGTAATTTAAATATATAAATAAACAATTTATGTATACATGATTGTTATTAATAAGTATTTATACAAGCGACATAATATGTATAAATTAAATAAATTAAATAGTTTATCAACTATTTATTTCTGTAAAAGTTTGTGAAAGTATACAAATACTTGTAAATAAAAACACGGCGATAATCCACAAACTTTCTGGTATTTTTAAAAATAATACTCGTGAAAGCCTAAAAAGCATTACTGTAAATAAATTTTATAAAACATAATTTTTTTTTGTAAATTTATACACAAATAATATGTATATTTATTGCCCTAAACACAATGCGAGGCAATAGCAATAGCGGTAGTAATAAAGGAATCCAAGATTCGGGAATGTATATGTTAATGCATATAGGAATACAGAAAAAGATTAATAATGATAAATTTCCGACGATTTGGAATTCTATTGTCTTATAACCTATTAATCAGCGTTCAGATTTTTCATTTTGTTTATATACGCTATAATTTTGAAGCAGATCGAAGACTACTACAGTCTATATGCAATCAGATTGACTAGCCTTTAATTCTTTCGCAACATTGTGCAACGGGAGGCGACAATTATATTCGTTTATTTCTATACTATTGCTATCCCTGTTTTTGACGCTTAGCATTGTATCTAGAACTTAAATATTGCATAATAAAAATATATGTACTAATACAGAAGATTCTTTTCCTTTTAAGATATGCAAAACATCGATAAAAATTTTTTCCCGAATTATAATGAATAATGATGAAATATTATTCATTGAATTTTATATTGAAATCTATAATATCAATTGACCCATTTTCAATATTATTTCATTAAGATTTTATTAAAATTCATTAAAATTTCATTAAGATTTCATTACTATTCGTTAATATTTTATAAATAATTTAATACAAAATTCAAAATTGTGTTACAAATATTGTTATATTTAGCTTCACATTGGTATAAAAATACAATGCATGTACTAGAATACATGCGAAAACCATGTGCAAATGTAAATTTAATGTGTCTGCAGATAATCTGAGCTTCAGTTATATAGACCTGATTATATAGAGAGCACGATTAAATAGATTTAGATTTTTCCACTCTCCCTCAAGTTCTGAATTGGTGTACACTAGTGCAATAAATTGAAGTGAAACAAGTATAGTTTGTTGCACTCTAATTTATGCATTCGTTTAAAACTTGTTCAGAATTCTTCAAAAAAGACACACCTAATTTTACATACGAGAACCGATATCATTTAATGACACCTAAAAAAATTAATTCAACGCTTTTCATTACATTGTTAAGTGATTTCATTAAATCTTACTTTTTTAACAAATTTCATTACAATCTTTCAATTATTATATAAATTGATGATAGAATAGCTCAATTCGAATACATCAAATATAAAAATTAAGAAAGACTACAAGCCAGTTAACATTAATAACATTTAATACTCAAAACATATAAGAAGTACAAACATTTCGATGCCGATCGAGTCATTCTCAATATTAGAATAAATTAAAATAATAATGTTACAATAATTGTCGCGGATTTGCATATAAAAATAATAATATTCTATATTCTTATCAATTTGGATAACGTTATCTGATACTGACGATGTTACACGTTTCTTTGTGTTACCGCACTGTGGCTTATAAGATTATAATATCTATTGCTTTTTTTAATTTCTGACTCACCACAGTTCGCTTGAAAAAGACTTACTGTTCAAAGAAGAAAAAATGAGAGCACCATTAGCGTTCCAATCATATTGATCGTTTTCAATGTTTTACATTGAAATGGACCATATATATTCTTAACATAGAAGCATTCGATACGTATCTACATTTTTAAATTCTACTATGTAACGTACAGAACATGTTATTTTAATAGGATTTTAATAGGATAACTCTGGTATCCGCACTCAGGGTTGGGTTTGATACACATTCTTCTGGAAGTTTAGTATGTATGATACGTATGAATGCATATCATATGTAAAATATGTATCATACTTGTATGATATCTTTAACATAATCTTAATCTCTAATCTATTAATCTTATTGACTAAAAAAACATTTTTAGATTTTTGAAATTTTGAAATATATTGCTGATTGGAAATAAAACTAAAACTCTAAAAACTTTTCAATTTTATTAAAAATGTAGTTTGCAAATAAAAAACGGAAAGGAAATAATATTGAAAATGTAAGTGCAGTATATACATAAATTTGTATACAATAATATTAGTAATTCGTTGTAATTTTTGCTCTTATCGCATGGATTTAATTTGAAAGTATCAGTACATCTAATCTGATTACGCCTTAATGTTTTAATTAATTTTCATGATTATATATTGTCATATTTTAAATTGTTGATATCGCAGTAAAATGTAAATTTGTTTTGCCAGTTCAAAACATCTAAATAAGATCATCGGATTAAAAAATGAGGTTATATGCCGTATTATGCATAAATATATGAAAGTGAAGTAGTATCATACTTCAGTATTCTATGTATGATACACAGATATGATACGTTCCTAACCCTGGTTGCATCTATCAAAAACTTAATTTATTAAGTATTATTTATTATGTTTAAAGTAAACGAACTATATCAGCAAAAACTTTGTACTGTCTACTACTATGAAAAAAATATTAGAAATCCGAAATGTTTATTTTTTTATATTAAAAAATAAACTTTTTGAAACCTTTGCATTTTTGCTATATACTCTATAGGAATGGGATTAAATGTTATTAATGTTAACTGGCTCGTAGTCAATATAATTTTTATATTTTCAATTATTAATTCCAACATTTTAATTCTATCCTATTTCTATTTTTGATAACTTTCATTAATAAATGTAAAAATATTGTATAATTCATTTCTATTTTATTACTTTTTACATGTTTTCATTAATTTTTCTTAGAATTTATAGTATTTTAACATATTTTAGTGTACAATAAACTATAAAAGTATTATATGTTTTGCATTACTTAAATTTTCATCTTTTTTTCAATAATTATCTTTAAAATTTATGGTATTTTAGTATCGAATATCTCTGAATAAATTAGTATAAATATTAAATTAATATAAATATTTGTATGAATTTTCATTATTTTTCATTACTCTTCATTAATTTTCATTAAAATTTATAGTATTTTTCAATATTAAAAAAAATATTTAAAATAATATTATTTATCCTAAAATTTTTTCAATAATATAGTTCTTTTCTCATTTCAATGATTTCATTATATCAATTTCAATTTCAGTGATTTTTTTTCCATTAAGGAATGATTGAAGAAAATAAAATCAATCTATGCATTTGATTTCCTTTTCTCTTTTTTTCTGCACTATTCGAATTTTTATTATAATTGATTGTGTATATGTACGCACACACACACACACACACACACACACACACACACACACACACACACACACACACACACACACACACACACA
>Ga0157364_1001219_pt1 | contig 21197 bp, 10 predicted proteins | sample AttsexASBM2_FD_111476 | JGI IMG/M metagenome (GOLD analysis project Ga0157364, IMG submission 111476) | Fungus gardens microbial communities from leaf cutter ant in Ribeirão Preto, State of São Paulo, Brazil - Atta sexdens ASBM2 | ecosystem: Host-associated > Fungi > Mycelium > Unclassified ...
CATATATTATTTTACTGTTTATATAAAAACTGCTTTTGCGAAAAAATTAATTTTGCTTTCAACTTGAAATTTTTTCTTAGCTCAAAGGATCTACAAAGATGAGATTGAATTGATATAGATGCTTGTGCTCGAAATTTCGCTTCATTTTCACGAAAACTTTTATAATAGAACGTTTGTTCGTAATTTTAATAATACAATCGCTTGCTTAGATAATATATTGAGATGCATAGAAAAATTCACGTTAGAATTTTGACTCGAAAAATACAAAAGATTGAAAATAATGGTTTAAAAATAATGTTTATCTTAAAAGTCTATATTTCCAAGCGCTGTAACTAATCGAACTGTAACTAATAAATAGAGATTCTTTTGTTATAAACTTGTTTAAATTGAAACTTATTCAATTTATTTGAATTGAAATTTTTGCCAAGTACTCGTTGAAAATAATCCAAGAAGCGTGCTTAATGGTGTTGACCGCGTTGTTAAGAGAGTCTCGAGGGAAATTCGCGTTTCTTAAAGGAATCCCGATTGTTCGAGAAGACAGCCAGCATCGCAAAGCGAACGCAATTACATGGAAGTATCTAACAAATACGTTATTTATTTATTTTTGTGAAGAATTCGCTATTTTGTCGAGATTCAATCGTTTCGGACAATGTAGACGCAAGAAACAAAGAAGAGAGGATTGGATTCCGTGTTTTAGATTCCACAGTGCGTTTTCATGACGTTTGAATCTTCAATAAGAAATGACCGCTAATAAATGACACTCGAAAATGCTGAAGAATGCCTCCAACATGAGAAAGGCGATAAGCCGCTAATCGCAATTCGAAGTTAATCACGCTATTTAAAACTTAATTAAATCCCGAAAAGGAATTAAGATTTTAACGTAGCTTTAACTCGATTCTTCGGCAAGTTATTAATTACAAATGTATTTGTAATTGTTTCAATGTTAAATATACTTGTTTCAATGTGCTGGTAGAAACTAGCATAGATTATTTATAACATCTACACTTGCCATCTATTTTCCATCCAATCGATAGCGAAATAATTGAATTAAGTGATCAAGTTTGACGTCATTATTAATACATTAATAATGACGTCATGCGATAATAAACCATACTTCCGTAGACCATCACTGTACTTATTACTTCCTGATTTTAGTTGAGAAACATGCGAATCTATGTCTATCGTAACATTAAATCTTGTGTGAACATCAGTATTATTTTATCTATATTATATAAATCATAACTAATATAAATATTTATAACAAAATCGTTAAATGATAAAACTTTACATAAAAATTTCTATTTGCCAAAGGTAAAAAATTTTCCTTGAGTTCTAAAATGTATTCCTAACAAATTCGCATTATTCTTTTTTTACGAGTAGATTGAGGTTCTCTTAACATTATTCTACGTTCACTCTTTTATCTCTATCATCTCTTGCTGTGTTCTTACTTCCAACGTGATTTGCGAGTAATAGCCAGGAGCGACAAGACTATCTCGTCTGTAACTTCAGAGCAAACGTAAAATTATACGCGTGGGTGTTCGTTCACTGCTTCTGCTAGTTTGGGTGGCTAGCCGGCTGCTTGGCTGATTGACCCAAGTTCTCGTTGCTTCCATCAAGCATGGAAGGCAAATATTGCGCCGGCTGTTGTATATATGTATAATAATTGCTAGTTATGACTACCTTGCTTTTGTCGCTGACGTTTTCATATGGCACAACACTTTGCAAAAATAGTCACAAAAAATGTAGCAAATTGTCGTTTTCGTCGCGATTTGATCGTTGCCATCCGCAATTTTTCACCAACCGTAACATAAATCGCTGTTATGTCGACAAATTTGTTATTTTTTCATTGTTATCGCTAGAAAAGAAAATATCGCTTTTACGCACTTGATTCCGTTGAAATTTTTCCGTTGAAGATCGCATTCTAATATCATTGGCCATATATCGTTGTCAGTTTAATTGATATTGATATCAGTGCAATACTTTATCCATCTTCAACATTTTTAAACAACTATTTGATTTTGATATTAAATGATATTTGATGAAACGAGAAATGCTTTTCTTTTAAAATGTTGGAACTCGTGCTGTCGGAGAATAATTTTGAATACCTACTTTCTTACGATCCCGACTGTATTGACGTTAGATTCTAAAGCTCTGAAGTTTTTGATGAAATACGAGTACATTAAAGAAAGTTCAGTGTGCATCGTTTAATGCCGATAATTTAATTAATTGATTCATTTAATAACAGCTGGTGCTTTGCCGCTAAGCGCATTAAATTAGCATGCATATTTGTCTCACGATTTTAATAGAAATTATACGGTCTCGTTAAATGCAACAACGCTTGGCCAATGTAGTGTTATGAATATCTAATTCTCGCAGTTACACATATATTTCATTTGAAAACTTATTGCTCCAAAATGAAATTCTGCCTTTGACAAAAATTATATATCATATACACAAATTAATATGTATAATATTATATACTATTTGTGGGAGAAGCTGTACATGTGTATATAGTATGCAATATGTAATAATTTGTTTACACATATATATTATATTAAATGCACTTTACGTTTAATTAAAATAAAATTGTAAATTGTAAAATAAAACTAAGTTTATAATTTGCAGCGTTAAAAAAGTAACTATAATATTAAAATAAAAGCAGAATTGTTAAGAAAAACTATATAACGAGTGTTTTAAGGAATACACAGAATTCATGAAAAAAGAAATTTTATGGAAGAATCCGCCAAGTAATTCCGACAGTTATGTGTAAAAAATCTGAGGTTTCTAGATCTGTGGCACGTTTCTCTAATTACGACACTTTTGCGAAACGATCTCCCCGTTTTACGCCATTAACGACCGTAAGAGAATCGGGTTGCAGAAGGGAATCCAAGTTAGATGGGAATGCGGAATTCGATCTTAGGAGGTTTCCCCGCATTTGATTAGCCGTAAATTCACTTTAAGGCGTGAAAGAAGCTCAAGCGATTACTTTTTTAAAATTAGTTATTAGTACAATGAATTAGGAATGAGATCGTATTAGTAATGGAATTTGAATCAAACCATTTAAATTTTTGTACGATCTTGAACAATAATTTGCCGTTAAGTAAATTTATGATGTATATGATATGCATAAAATATGTATACAAATAATTTGTTTTACAAAGAATTCATTTTATATAAATAATCTTTTCAATAATAAATACTTTTGCTTTTAAAGGCAGAATAATTAAATTTAATTTTCATTATATTTAAGTTGGATTTAATAATATAACATTAAAAAAAAAATTTATTTTACACACACACATATATATAACAGATTTTTTTCTATAATATTTGAGACTGAATATCCGCAAATATATATATATATGGACGAATATATAGTATAGGGATGTATATGTAAGGTATTGTATAAACTATTATCCTTTTTATCACATCTGATCAGGAACGCAAACATAATGACTTAAATCTCATATTAGAATTGGCGGCATTAACGACCGGAAAGGAATCAGTCTATGAAGCGAACGAAATCAGAGCTTGAAGATAGGATAGAAAGAATTCGATCACGCAAGTCACGAAACGCGACTCTTCTAGCGAGATCTGTAGTTCGTCCTTGAGTCGGTGAAGGATAAAAGAGCAATCAATCTGACCTCCGATGTGTGCCTCTTCCTCCACTTTTCTTCCCGTTTCTTTTCCTTATGCGCATGGAACCAAGGCAGTTTCCGCGATTTCTTCAAAATCTCGGTAAAAGTCTCGAAAAGACGAGTAGCTTCTCAAGTTGCCCGACACGTCGCGCGAACAAATTTCTATTGTATATCGACAATGGTTCCAGCGGGCCGTACGTCGCAGACATAAATAACGAAGGAGCCAACTGGCGAATCCGCAGACACTGCGCGCCCTTCTTCCATATTCGGAAATTCAATTTTGATAACGTTTGCCAGAAGGTAAGACTTGGGATAGCCGATTTATATCTTTCCCTCTGGTCGTCCTCCTCCTCTTATCACTGCGAGTCTCTTGTCCCCCTTTTCTGCAGTTTGTTTTCTCTCCCTTTTATCCCACGCGTTCTTTCCTTACTGTTACGTTTCTTTTATACAATCATCGATGATTTACGGTCTGATATACACGTACTGAAAGCTGTTGCTTTTATCGGGATCTCCATCAGTCATAATGAAACTAGTCATTGAATAACGATGTGAATCACGAAAAATAAAATATACAAGCTTTCATGTGCAACATCTTTCTTATCTTTTAACTAATTTTATAACAACACAGAAAACTTTTAATGCTTGTAGGCCTTGTAGTATATTAAAAAGGTAATATCTGAGGATTCTTTAAATGACTTAGAAATGTCATTTTATATAACAGAATATCGTCAAGATGTTAGTATCTTCATCAAGTGATTAAGCAAAATTAAATTTCCAATCCCCGTAAGATCCTCTTGGAGAAGCTTTTATGCATTTTCGTTCCTTCCTTTTCATCTTTTCATTCGAGTAATCTTTTTCGATTTCTCGTTTACACTCCGGAGAGAAAGTCACAATTTGCCGAGAATCTGAGGTTTTAGTAGCAAAGCTTGTTTTATTAATCCTAAAGACTGCGAAGCAAGATTTATCGCAATACGTTGCTGCTCGATAGTAGCGGTGACAAATTTAATCGAACGGGCCAACGTCGATCAAATTTGTTTATCACTATCAATCTAAAGAGTTATATCGATTTCTTTGATACTGATAGATACGTTCGGATTTACGGGAATGTTTTATAGGGGTAATTGAAAAATATTTTCTTAACGTGCGCTTCACGCGAAATTCAAGGGCGGCTGCCCCAACATTTTTCGTGTGCGCGCGAGAAATAGGACGTTTTTATCGATTTCAACTAGATGAAGAGCAAAAAAATACGAGAGGGCGAACCGGAAAATTGCCGCAGGGGTTACATTTGAATAACGATACCTAAGCGTTTCTCGAGCTTTCGGCGAATGCTATCGGATTCAGCTCGAAAAATAATGGACGATCGTTATTTTTTTAGAGGCCTATGAGAGAAATTAAATCTGTTTGGAAAACGCGCTTGTACAAAAAAATGTAAATATTTTTATCGTATAAAATGCAAAATAAAATAATTTCTTATGTGTAATAAATACTTAAAATTGATGATGTCAGTTAAAATTTTTATGCATTAACGTTGATCTTTTTTTCTAAATTATCATTATTATAGTCGCTATGACTGATTTATAATATTACTTGAAGATAAACAGCGAACGTATGAATAATATTAGCAGAATAAATCGTGCGGCTACTTGTGTCCGTGTCCAAGTTTGGATCGTAGAAACATAGCGCATAGAACTTTGGTATTCGTTTAGCCAGCTTCATGAATGTTGCATCGAACGATTACGCGCTGAATCAACGTACGTAGCTGTATACCGACTGAATTTAATTCGCCGGTACAGTTTAACCAGCTGCATCAGAGGGATGGCACATCCAACATGACAAACGGTGGGTCACAAATCACATATATACTCATTACTGTGACGTAATTCCCGACACTTTCAATATAACGCCGTTGCTATTCAACTGCGGCGTCGTCGTAGCGTATGTCTAGTACGAGTACGATTACGAGTATTTGCGGCAGACGTCCGAATATACAATGAGTCGTGATATCGGTTGACAAACGTGATCAACGTGATTAATATTCTCTCGGGTGCTGTTTTTTTCGTCCACGTTCAAACAAACATTTTATTTAGCATCGCGCATCATTGTCAGCCGACGATTCAGCAGGCATCTCGTTACATATATACGTTCGCTGTTCAGTTCTAAATATTTGTCCACTCATAAATCGCAAATGAGATCTGGAATTGTGGCCGTACGTCATCGATAAATGCAAAGCAGACAATAGGATAATATTCAGGTCGACGATAAACTTGCGGCTATCGGTCGTTTAACATGCTTATCGCCGTTCGCGAGTCACTATTAGTACTGTGAAATACGAAACCGCATAATTTTGGCGTTTCTTGAACGGCAAATATCAAGTGTAATGCACGGGCCGTTCGCTCACCTTTGCAGAAGCAACAGGGAGAGATAAAGTTCGTTCGATATTATCCCTTGTATTCTGTAACTTGTTACGACAGTAATGATACCGTTACATTTCGTTGCGCAGCTTTTTATCATATACAAAATCTGCGTAACGACAATATAACAATATCGTTACTGTCATAACGAGTTCCAGGAATACAGGGGCTGGCGATTTACAACCGACGTTTACACAATAAAAGCAGCGGTTACGGCGTAGCCGTAATTCGTATCTAAAAGTAGCGCCATTAATATTCTGTACTCGTTGCTCGTTCGTCATTTAATGAAGCTAACGCATATACTGACATAGCCGACGACTAAAAAGTCAGATCTCGACGACGGATAGTGAGAATCATTAAAAACGAGGACAGCGAGAGACGTTGCCGACGCCGTGACGACGGCGGATCTCGTTGGTGCATATCTCGGTCTTACGTAAACGCTTGGTATTAATGCACTGTACTGTGCGTTCGTCTCTGGTACGAGGATGGATATATCGCAGGAAGTGCTTTTCTCTTCGTCGCCTCTGCTGACGTACGTCTCATTTGCGCGCTTATTCTATGCAGAATCTGTAGTAAAGTACATTTGACGTTTGTTCTAACATAAGAGACACTAAATCATTCTCATTGTACGTACCAGTTTCATATATTTTCATATTTCGTATTATTGACTCAAATGTAGTATTTATAATTCTCAGAATTTAGTGTAGTGTTTGAGAAATGATATTGCTTAATATCGCTTATGGATAGAAATGTGATCATTTTAAAGAGAATAAAAAGGAAGTAGTATGGATTAAATGATTTTATTTTAATTTTAAATCTCTTTTATTTTGATACTTTCGCATTTCTTTTTAGATGGATATATTTATTATATATATATATCAATTATATACTAGCAGTATAATCATTATCGTTAAAGTTTGTATTTTCAATCGATAAAATCGATGGAATTTCGTTTTATGTGAGATAAACTTTACTTTTTTCTTCCTTTTTCTTTCTCTATAGCTCGGTCTTTCTGCTCTGCCTTTCTACCGTATTTGCCATCACGACGGTCTTGCGTACACATCGTAAAATATGAAATATACAAGCAGGGCCAGAGGCTTTCCTGCAATTTTCATGTATGTACATAGAGCGTAGACTTCGTTGTTATGCAACGCATCTTCTTGTGTGGTCAATTACAGGTATGGATTAAAATGATTACCTTAGATATATTGATTTCCGTTTTCTAGAATTTATTATATATATATATATGATAGACAATAAATTTATTACCAGTAGAAAATCTTTTAATTCATATAATATAATATTTAATACAAAAAATAAATCTCTTACATTATTTGTATTTTGTATCTCTTACATTTTAAAAAATTTTAAATAGAATAATATATATACACAGTACAAAATATTTTAAATTTATAATATTCAATTTTGATTGATTTTTTCGAGAGTTTAGAAATTAATAAAAATTTTGAAGATAATATTATACATAGATTTACGTTAACAATTAATTTCTAATAAAATTCTAATAAAATTCTAACAAAATTAAAAATTAAAGATTATTTTAATCTCTTTATACGATATTTAATATTGCGAGACTGAAATATATTGCAATATATTATATATTAATAAAATAAAATAAAAATAAATTATATCTATAAAACACACTAGAGAAAAATTGATACTTTAATGATATTAGGTTTCACTGGAGTATTGTATCACTTTTCACAATCAGCTGATATCAATTGATGTTTAATCAAAATATTAGTATTAAACTGCCTATATCTCAAAATGAAACTGCCTATATCTCAAAATAAAATTTCACATTAAGAGTATCTGGCTTGATGTGCTTTATGATAAACAAATTGATGTCGATAAACTTCGGTAATTCTTACTTGATGTATAATAAACGGACCTTCAGTTTAATAATGATCAGGTACTTCCAGATTCATATAATGACTATAAAGATAAGCCTAATTACGGTAATAAATGACATTTATACAATCTGTATGCTAGCTTTCTCTCGAGAACTTTTAGACTTGCGAATTAATATTCGATTGAAATATATCTTCTATTCATAGCAGTTTGCAGGAAAAGAGCAAAAAGAAGTTTTGAACAACGTAATAACAGAGTCACGCCGGTGGGTGTCTTTTACCTCGTTGAATTTACATCGCAGGCTTTCCCGGATTCTCGAATATGAATAATAATTCACTGGCGCGGACTGTCGGCTAGATCTATGTCCGACTTTTTTGGAATTTTCTCGCAAGGGCATCCTCGAGCTTATGCGGACACGGGTGAGGGTGTGTTTGTGAGGATATTTAATCGTCCATCATGTAAATAACGTCGCAGTCACAGGACGATGTAGCGCCACTGAAAAGAACGGCTTTGCACTCTAGCATTCAACTCGCACGTTTATCTTTCTTTTTCTTTTTACCTTTCCATTTTCTTCTCTTCTGTTTTTACCTTTCTATTTTCTGTCTTCGTTTAGTATAGCATATATTGATTGAAAATGTATATATTTATGATTTCAAGTAGAATCATAAAAAATTTATTTGATATTAATAAAGTAAATTAGTACTTATTGATATTAAATATATATTGATATAATATTTATTTTTTCGTGTAAATTAATTTTAATTTATATAATATAAATATATATATATATATATATATATATATATAAAATTATAAATATTACTTTACGCATAGAAGATTATTTCTACGTATCTACTTATGCGATTGTCAATTTTTATTAAACATTTTGTTAATTTTTTATGCATTTCTAAATCAATAATTGTATTATATGATTTTATTTGAAATGATATACTCTACTATTGCAAGATAAATGCTCTTATTGTGCTCCAAAAGAATCAGTCCCGGTTGCGTAATGAGCTTTGCCTTTCTCTTTTACGATCCTTTCCTTTCATCCCATCGCAAAAATATACCCTCCATTTTTCGATTCCGCTTACAGCTACTGCCACGAATTTCCGCATATGTTCGCGTGAATTTTCATTTGAATAGTTAAATGCTAGCGCTCGGTCATTTAGCTGCTAGCTTCATCGCGGCATAAACCGTCGTGATTTAAGCGCGATCAGGACGGCCAGATATGTTACGCCAATTTAAACGGCACAAGAGTATAGGTATATAGAGGCAGATCGTGAGACAGGCTGGTAGCGGAAAATTAAATGTGAGTATGATTTTAGGCGGGCAATTTATATGTAAATGACACTGCGCTTCCGTCTCGCACCCCTTGCGTTCCATTTAGTATCTCCCGTGGCATACCATCTACGCCGAATATTTAATAATGCCTATTGTTTCGCCGGTAACGTGCACTGTGGCTTGAACTCGGGCCAGTCTCCCGGATATCCCGCGAGGCCCGCCGAGGCATTCAAAATGCGAGATTTCGCCCGGATTTTCCGCGAGAGTATAAATGGTGCCGACCTTTACCCGCCAGCAGCATCCGGTTCCGGAGACGGGCGCGAGAATCCCGCTCCCGGGATGGGAGCCCGAGGGCTGCTGAAATAGCGACGGTCCGTGAATAAAGGGCTCGCGAAGGCTTTGATTCCGCGCCACTGAGCATCTATCTAAACGCGGAAGAATAGCAACCGTGCGAGATCTGCGCTTACATACCGTACGCTTGCGTATCGTCTTTGTTAACCTCGGCTTGGATGAAGCACCGGATAAAATCCGCGGATTATAGAACGCCCTGTATGCCCTGCGTTCGTCTTTCATGACGGCATATTGTTTTCGACACATACACACACACGATCCGTAAAATTAATAAATTATTCTCGCATATTCTACGACGAGATATTTGATTGCAAAGAGAAATAAACGATCGAAAGAAAAAAAAGCATTATCATTAAATTGAATCTATTTACGCATCAAATAGAGATTATCGACAATTATCGATTTATTAATTATACGTTACTCTGTTTATTTAAATAAATTATCTATGTATACATTTGGAATTATCACTAAAGGGCAAATGATTTAGGATTAATTGGCGAGAATATCTGTAAATATCAATGGTGTGAAATTCACACTTTTTGTGAATATAAAATTATAACTTTGCAAATAATGATTATCAGCCAATAAACATTTATTTGTGCTTTGGTGGGTATAAAATATTTTATAATCGATCATCGCATGTATTAAAATTAAAATTAGATTACAATTTTATATTCTAATGTTTGTTCAGCAAACTTTGCTTATCGGCTAGATGCAGAATTTAATTATGACCGCAAAAGAGTGAGAAAAGGGAAAAAAGAGAGGTAAATGGTTACACTCGTATTAATGTCGGAGTAATATGCGCGCCCTCGATAGATGCAACGATGATGTTTATAAGACAGAAGTGAAAAGCGATTGATTAAAAATAACATTATAGGTTTTTCGTTAATAAGATATTAATCCGAGACCGTGTGAATTTATCGTCGATCATTTATAATTTGATACACAAAGAGAATCGTACTGTGTAGTAAAGAGATTCAATGGACGTACGTTTATACTTGTAGAAAAATATATTAAACTATTACTAATTATAAGATTAGAATAACAAAGGGGCTATGGGAGTCAGGCATGGTAAGAAGTGCGTAGATTAAGTCTTTTTGTAATATAAAATTATTTTTATGTAACATTTACTCACAGTCGAGAAATTTAAACTATTATCGTAAAGCAATTTAGAAATTTGATAGATATTCTTGAACGTGATTTTTTTTCTTGGGTTTATAAAAAAATCTGGAATTATTTTATTAATTTTATTAGCGCTCATAGAGATCAGTTTCAGAATTATCGTATAATTCGTTTGCAAATCGCATATTCGAAAATTATTGCTATACGGGTACGCCAGTGGCAGCAATGACAGTGTGGTTGGCCGTGGGGTTTTATCTGCACGCCTGCAGCCTGAAATTAATTGCATTCATGGAAGTTGATTATGTCCATTTAAATAGCTGCGATCGTGAGCAAGTGAGGGTGCGCGGTATTTCCGCGATATCGCAAAAACACCGACCGGCTCAAAGACTCGTGGTTTCCCATTAATTCTACACCTGTGCCATGTCGTAACTAGTGTAAAATTACATTTCTCCCGTGTGCACGTCGCGTTTGCGTGTTTGTTTACTTCTCGATTGTTTTACTTTGTTTTGATCGCGAAATGGCGGATATTAATTCCGTGCCGGTCGCGTCGGCGATTTTACTTTGAAAACGTCATATCTTATATTTTTTGCGCAATAAAAATGTACGCAATTACGAAAAGTTTTAATTTTGTTTTGCAAATATTTATTTTATCTAATAACGATCTCTATGTTTCTTGAACTCGGATAATCAATAAATTAAGAATAAATAACAAGAAGGAACTACAAGCCAGATTTTTATTTCAAATTTTTAGAACATACGTTTCAATTTTATTATTAGGTCATCCTCAATGTAAAGAAATTAAACAAATTTGACAAAATTAATAAAACGGTTAAAATTATACGATTTATAGTTACGCAAAAAGTTGGTAGTATTTATTCTATCTATCTTCCGCACAATGCAATGTTTTTCCTTTTGGTAATATTATCGATTATATTCTTCTATTATAACAATCGCAATAAGTCCATAATGATAAAAATATTGAACATGATGAGCAGGGTTGGATAGTGCTAAATTAAAAAGATAAAAGTTAAGTTAAAAAGTTAAAAAGTTAATTAATTTTAACTTAACTTAGTTACATTTTAAACTCTTAACTTTTTAACTTTATTTAGTTATATTTTATTTAATTATTAATTTTTTATTTAATTCTTTGAAGTTAAGTCTCAGACATAATATACGGTATTAGCGATAACTTAAAATGAAGTGAAAATTGCAAAATTGTAATTTGCTAGGTATTGACCAATGAAATTATAAATATTCTAATGGATTTACTTTTGTTAATTTTCATCTCATTTTAAATTACGCAATCCCTCAGATTTGTGTCAGAAACCGTGTATTTCGATGTATCTAGTTTCTTGGTTGAAATCTATTATTCCTTATTACTATCGCTTTCTCGTATTGTCTGAAGCTTTAGTAGTCATATCACAAGTTAGTATTCATAATCTTACATACTAAACAGTATATATAAACAAAACATGTAAATAAAATATAGAATATTTTCTAAATGAAGTATATATTTGTCTTTTCTGTTATTTGTAAGACTGAAACCTTAGAATCATGAATTAAAAAAATATAAGAAAAAATTTAACTTTTAACTTTTCAATTATCTTTTTTTATTAACTTAATTTTTAATTCAATTAATTTCATCATAAATTAACTTATATCTTAACTAAATTCAATTTTCAGAATTGTTAACTTTAGCTTAACTTAGTTAAAAAAAAAGTTAACTTATCCAACTCTGATGATGAGTCATTAAATAAAAATGTACCAGCACAAATTTTCAACTGTGATTGGTAAACCAGGATATAATCAGTAATTGAAACAATGAGTCAACTTAATTCGCAAGAAGCAAATGCGATGCAATACAAGAAATTGGACTGAACTGGTTTCAATTTTTATCTCTGATCGCATTTGTTTCTTGCGAATTAAATTGACTCATTGTTTCAATTACATGATTATATCTTAGTTTACCAATCGCAGTTGAGAATGTGTGCTGGTATATTTTTATTTAATGACTCATCATGTTTAATATTTTTATCATTATTGGACTTATTGCGACTGTTATAATGGAAGAATATTACCGATAATATTACTAAAAGGAAAAGCATTGCATTGTGCGGAAGATAGATAGAATAAATACTATCAACTTTTTGCGTAACTAAATTGTATAATTTTAATTAATTTAATTAATTTTATTAATTTGATTAATTTTATCAAATTTGCATTTAATTTCTTTACATTAAGGATAGCCTAATAATAAGTTCGAAACGTATGTTCTAAGAATTTGAAATACATAAAAATCTGGCTTGTAAATTCCTTCTTGTTTATTATTATTAAGCCATTATAAGTTTATTTTTATTCAATAAATTAAGGTAATAACACATGTGAATATAATATTAAAACACTTTTCAATGACGAATTACGCATTCTTTATATACACATCATTAACTGTGTTAAAGTTAATTAGTTTTGCAAAATTATGTAACTCATGTGCCGCTGGCTTGATTACACATTACGAAATCTCATTTCGTGTATGTATTACGTTAATAATTTTCAACTATACACTTTACCTCTTGGATATACTCTTTGTTAAAAAGAGATACGTCAAATATGCTATTTTTTAATTAATCCTTTTGCCCGTTCGCTATTATTAAATGATATATCACAAAAAGAACCATGGTGAAAGTAGATAATAATTGAGTAACATACATACTTACATGTAGCAAGCAGATAGCAAGTGCATAATATGTTTTTAATAAAGCTTATTTCCTTTTTTCGTAATATGTGTTGTGTCTCGCGTGTATAATCAGTATAATTGTTAGATGTTTACCATAGGCAGGCGAAAATAAATTAAAATATATAAGAAAAATTTAACATGTAAATTTACATTAGTGTACTTATAGTGTACTTATTAAAACATTTGTTATTTTATGTATGTTATATATATCTTTGAATCACGAAATAATATTCAAAATAGAAACTCGAATCCGATTAGATTGCGCTTGATTCCGGATGTATATAAAAAGTTTATAAAAAAAAAAAATCTCATTTTATAAAGATCGATACATTTCGAAGAATAGTGAACAATTACTTACTGAGGACACGATGCTGTTACATGTTATTTCGGAAAATTTAGCATTACATGTACCGTGCATAAAGATGGATTGCGTTAAAGGGCAGTTAAAGGGCATTTTATTTTAGTTTAGAATTTTTATACATTTTTCGTCAGGCTTTTGCATTTTTAATAGGCTACCCTTTATATCGGATGAACGTGATACTGTTTTAGTACTGTTACATACTTATCTAATTTATTTATATTTAATTTACAAATTTGACTGCGTAACAGTCATCTCTAGTCCGATTAAGTTCATAATTTGTTCATAATTTATTTCATTTTTATATGATTTAACATGACCCTTGTCTCATATAAATCCTATACGATGAGCTTATATCGTTTAACGATGTGCACATAGGTACGATGAATATCCACAGATATGACAAAGTATTGCGCATGTATCTGTATCGAGTTTTCTTGTCGTCACACTCTAAGGGATACACCGCCGTCAAATAGAGGGACAAAGGGTGCAGATGAAGGGGGCAGAGGTAAAAACGAGGAAAGAAGGAGAGAAACGAAAGGGGGGGGGGGAGGGGATACGACCCAGCTTGGAAAATCCCCCTATAATTAAATTGTCTTTTATATTCAGACGAGGGCTGAAAATGAAACTGGTCCAGGATAAACCTGCCGAGTCGTTCCGCCGGTTCTACCTCTTTTCTCTTCGCCTCTCCGCGCTTCTCGGTGTCTCTCTTCTCCGTTCCCTTCTCTCTCTCTCCGATATTCTTTTTCTACAATCCGTCTCGATCTTCTCTATCCACTCACCCGCTCTTCCCTCTCTCAGCCTCCCCTTTTCTCTTTGCTACTTTTCTTTTTCTTGCGAAATCTAGAGGGCAATGACACATTCTCTTCGATGGCTGCCTTCGTTTTCCATGCTCCGTTACACCCTTCTCGCGCAAAATGATGTCCCGTCAGTCTACCATCGATTTCTGTTTCTTCGCGACACTCTTACTCCCTCTGGAATTCGCCTGGATATTTTTCGAATCAGGTAAATCTCTGCTGAGATTTCTCTCTCACTTCCGTGTCATTCTTGCAGGTTCTAGCCATTATTTTACATATATGTGTTATATGTATATTATAATGTTATATATGTGTGTGTGTATTTTATACATCTATGTATATATGTGCACGTTACGAAATATATATATATATATTTCCACCATCTTGTCGACTGCCTCGTTTGACTTGCAAATGTAATCACTAAGAGCACCCATTCGACCTGATCCTATTTCTATGACCGGGGGACCGCACTTGCTAACCTCGTTCCTAGATCCCGATGAGAAATCTGTGCGAAGCATCGATTTGGCGAAGTACCGAGTTCTAGGATCAATCGATTCTCCATGATCTTCGATTCCCGTTTTCTTGAAAAATGAGACTGTCTTTGATTAAATCTGAACCATATAATTACGTTTACGGTCGATATTGGCTTTAAATTCGTCGAAGGATTCAAAAGAAAACCCAGGAAAATTTTTATGTATGGGATTTTATATACACAAACAACAGTTATATAATCTAATTTTACTCGTGGCGTATAATTTCCTATTTTAGTGTAACTTCCTCAATAATAATCATCTGATTCCGTTATTACATACACATTTGCCAGCGTGGCGCGTGTTCTAATTTAATTTCGTATTGTTTCGTCACGCGACTCCACACACATTATTACAGATAATATGCGCGTATGTTTGTATATATCCGCGAGCCACTCTGTCTGAATTTAAAAAATAGTCCGTTGATTAGCATGAACTAATTACATGCAATTAATTAATTACAATTCTATATGATGTAATGGCAGCTGCCACAGGGTGCGACCATTGAATTTAGAGCCGTGCAGTATTCACACCGTATCATGCCATGTAATATGCATATCCGAGCCGGCTAAGAGGAAAGAAATTTTTGCGGCCGTTAGTTCACTGGTTATCTTTATTACTCTCGCTAATGCTACGCCGCGAAGGTATTCTCGCAATTCTCCAAAGGGAACGTAGTCGCGAGAGTAATGTCTGCGAGCAGCGGCGACCGACGTTGAGATTCATCCCGCGTGCGTACGACAAGCTTTGTTTGCCAATGTCGTGCAAGTGTTTCGCGAACAAACGTCCTTATCTCCTAGGTTTCTTTGTACGCCAAACGTAAATATTTTAGATTCCTCTTGCCCCCGCGAAATCTTTACTTCTTTTTCGTCGAAGTGACCAGTCGAGTACGTATGTAAATCATAAATAAGAGAATATATACTGTAAAAAAATTAAATGTAAATTAACTTAAAGACGTGTAGTGGATTTTCTGAGACATGCAAAAAAATTAAAATTAACATTTTTTGCTAAGTATTTAAAATTAACATTTTACTTTTTTACAGTACATGTGTACGCCTTTATCCTTTATATTTAAGAGTACACTTGGTTGGTGCCTGAGAAACTGGCTCGATGATAGGTTTGCCTGCGCGCAGGGGAGTACTTTCGCTATTACCACTCGAGGATTAAATTTATTGTTCCCCGCGAATGCTCGGAATTCTCAAGAGTCATTCGACTGTGCTCTAATGATTCCCGCCGTGTTGTAAAATCTATTTCGTCATTCGCATCGTTAGGAGGTACGCTGAACATCTAGAACGACACATGTAACAAATTAGAAGGAATTTAACAGCTCTTTTTAATTGAGAAATTAACAATTAGTCGCAGAGAGGCATACTCGTGAACGAGACAAAATTTATGCGATAGTAATCATGCTTTCGTGTTGTATTCATCTGTTGTCATTTAAGATAAATGAAATTTATACAAATTAATCCAATTTCTCGCTAGATTAATAAATATAAATATTTACATCTGTAAATTATAAATATTTACATCTGTAAATTTGTTCAATATTAACATAATCGTGTAATCATTTGTTTAAGAATTATTTTAGTTATTTATATTTGTAAATTTATTCGATATTAACATAATTGTGTAATCATTAATTTGTTTAAGAATTGTCAATCAAGTAACAGTTAATTACTTGTAAAAATTAGTTTCATGACGGATTATTATTTCATATAGAATTATTAATCGATGTGATTTGATAGTCGGATACTTCTAACGATGACGTAGAGTTAATATATCCCATCAGGAAAATATGTTAGTTAAAGGGGCTGAAACTGGCAAGAGTAATGGCTCCTCCGAAGCTGGGCTATCGTTATTGTTGACTGAAAAAAAGGCGGGTAGTGCAGCGACCGGTTCGGAACCGACAGCTCCATCAGCAACCGTGGTACGCAATCGCGTCCGGCAAATGGGAGCAACCAGAAAGACGAGTGACGAATAGCCTGTGCTCGACTACTTTTGACGTGGTCCATTGCCGGAGCTGCTGTGCTTGTTAAACCGTTTCGAACTGTACTTTGCGTGCCTTCGCGTAGTTTCCCTGTTACGAACACCTTCAAGTACGATTGCGACGGTCAATTCGTAGCACTACGAAGCCTCTTCGTATGAACGTTTGTCGTAAACCAGACGGAAATTTCGTAACCTGCAAAACGCAATTTACCCTTTGCTTGAATGTGCACTATTCGATTTTGTTACTAACATGTATCAAAAAATTGCCGGAAAATATGTAAATAGAACAAGATAGGAACGTCGACCGTATTCATAAAACATTAATGTTTTGCACTATTTTCTTTCTCAATTAAAATAAGCGCTGTCTCTCTCTCTCTCTCTCTCTCTCTCTCTCTCTCTCTCTCTATCTCTATCTCTTTCTTTTCACTGAAAAGGAACTCGTTCTTTAATTAGTTTCAAATTATATTATAATTAGTTTCTAAGATATTAAAATGAAATTAGTTTTTAAATTAAAAAATAAAAAAAAAATAAAAAAATAAAAAAATAATAAAATAAAAAAAGAGATTAAAGCAAAATAAATTCTATACTCATGAAAAAAATATATTTGGAACATCTTGTGTATCTAAAGAAAAGTCTTTGTTGAAAATATTTATTATTCGTGAATTTTATTTAATTACGCGGAAAAGATTAGTTTATGGTTACTCATCTATGTTTGCACATAGATGAAAAAGGATTACTATTCTTGGTGTTAAAGAAATAAAGAAATATAAAAATTTGCTGGAGCAAATTATCTTACCTTTGTAGTAACCTGCTTACAACTACATTACACAATCATATTACTTCTTGTGAATACAAGTATGACTTTCAAATGTTCAATATATGCTGTTTTGAAACATAAATAAGAGAAATGGAACAAAAATGTTCCTCTCTCGATCCTATTTATTTCTTACAATTAGTAATTCCGGCCGTAGAGATTAGAAATAAATTTTTATTAACTATTAACATAAAAAAAAAAGATCACTTGATAAAATGCATCGTAAACAGAGCTTGCAATATGCATTTTTGCTATTTGTTGATAACTTAACGTTTTCGATGGGAACGTGATGGGCAGCAATATGCTTGCGTGATAGTGGCTAGTCCATTATGCGCATTTATGAATGCAAATGGGTTAAAGATGGCCATGAACGCGCACGAAGGACGTAAAAGGTGAATATACGCATACGCGCCTCCGAACATTTTAGCAGCAAATTCTCGGCCATTTCTATGGGTCTAATGGCACGGATGATAAATGTACACGTAAATTGTGCAGTATATATTTCATGGTTAAAATTCTGGAGCGACGGTAACCACGAAGATCGTACTAATATACTTTGTTTTAATAATATACTTTATTTTAAACGTAGTTTAACTTAGCGGCATTCTTATCTTATATTTAATATTATATCTTAATATGACTTATTGTATACAACTCGTTTAATAAATAATTTGAAAAGTATTACTGTAGACAGAGTTCTTCAATCAAAGATTGTTGTAATCGTTTGAAATTATTTTGAACTATCCGAGCAGTCGACAAATTTCACAATGCAAATTTCACAATGAAATTTCAATGAGGATATTATCGAGAACCGTTTCGGTATATTAACGAGCATAATGCTAACAGTCATAATACATTCGATGTATAATATGCGATATGTACAGAGCGTTATTACAAAATAAATATTTGTATTGCTCGCTGTCGATCGAGAGGCAGCGTTTTTCGGTTATGCGAATAAATCCAGACAGTATAGTGGATTCACGACTCGTCATCGACAAGATAACACTTTTTCGTATTTCTGTTTTTCGTCATAGCGTCCATGTCGATGAATCGAGAACAATACGTTATATGCTCCGAGAACAGGATCGGGAACAGGGTCTCTCATTGATCCGGAAAACAAGACAATCCACTCGGAAGTTTTTATCGTGAGGCAAAGGAAAGAGCGTGCAAAAGCATGGGATCCATTCCTGGTTTCTACTACCATGGATGCGGATTCCAGGGATCCTCGGGATCCAGACTCACGGTCGATCGCGTTTGTCACGTACCGCGAAAATCAATGAGTTCTACGTACGATGCTTTGAAGGAATGCGAAAGGGGAAAAGCTCGCACTGCAGCGACTTTCCTATCGTGAAGGTACGCCTGATGTATGTCTTTTCCTGCAAGCTCCCTTGGACGACATTTAAACGGATGCATACTTCCACGGATTTTGTCCGGGGCTTCTCGTGCTCCAATTACTCGTCTTTAACGTTAATAATGCGCAAACAACCGTCACTTCTAATTGTTTCGCCTCTTGTTCGATCTCTTTTAAACGCAAACGTCAAAATGAATTTCACGTTGACTTGTTTAACAGTTTATTGTAGCTAAATTTTAGTTACTACTCTTTGACTTTGATATTGAGAGCTTATTTGAGAAACAAGTTAATTTATCTAATTTTTATTATTTTGCCTTCGTTTTCACTCGTAAGAAGGGTATACTGTTAAATAAAATAAAGAGTATAATGTTAAATTATATTCACAATTTGAGTTATTTTTAATCATAGATCGTCTTTTAATCATAGATTACTTCTACTCAATTTAATTAAAACAATGAAATTGAACAACTCAAGAAAATGTGTTAATTATTATTATTTGACTCAAATTTAGCTTATTATTTACTAATGCATACTAATGTTTAAAAAAATATGGATGTTTTTACTTTGAAATTAACCTCAGAAAAATGGATTGATTTACTTATTGACAACTATGAAATTTTTAAAATAATAAAATATTATTTAATTTAAGAGATTGAGTTGCTATTGCTCCTTTGATTTGATACCTAATCATTTTTTTTGTTTACCATTTTCTTTATTATCATAATTTGTTTTATTCTGTTATCACATGCATCTGTCAGACATATATACACCGCATTTGCGGTGTATTGTCTTGATTTTATTGCAACAAGATGTTCAGATAAATCTTATTTAGAAACGGTGAATTTGTCTAAGAGAATGTTCTCCACGAGATGTACCTTCGTTGGAATATGTTACAGTTGTTTCGTGTACCTACTTAAGAAATAGTTCCTATTCCTCGTAATCCATCTTATAGAATTTTCGTTGACATTACCGAAAATGTGTGTTGTACGATTTAGAGAACATTATTGGAAAGCTACACATACATACACGATGTACATTATTAATCTACTTTTGATACTAAACTAACACGGGTTATCTTAGTTTGCAAAATTTTTATTAACATTTCGCGCGGAAGAAAAGTTGAACAATTTTAATGAATCAAGATATACGAATATAAAACACTGATTGTGAGTAATACTTGCAATGCAAACATAGATATATCTTAATAAAGGATATAAATCGGTTTTAAATAAAAACGTATGTGCAATAATATACAAAAAGAACAAAGAATTACATCAAAGTGTTTACCGATTTTGTTGAAACGCATATATATATATATATTTATGTATCTTAACTATCGCTGACTGTTAATATTAGATATTATTAGCCAAATCATTGACTAATTACTCAACTGTTACGTTAAAATGAATATTCGTAATGTAATATATTTTAACAATGAAAATTAATTACATTTTATTGCCACACAGTTGTACCGTTAATCACACATTGAACGAATTATATTGTAATATATCCGCGTCAAGGTACATAATGTATATTGTTACGCGAGATGTGTTTTGTGAGAATTTGCATGGAAATTTTTGTTCAATTGACATATAGCGTTTCACTGAACCGATATTAGCGGCTGACGTTTGGCATTAAATCCTGTTCTTTTTTATACCTTCACCGGGAGTGAGTTAAACAGAGACTGGTATCAAATGCAAAAAGCGAGGATAACGCGGTTATTAATTTTAGCCTCAATGGAATATAACGTTCGCAAATACAGTCGATGATGTTTCGATGCGCGCCACAGAGAAAAAAACGTCAAATCAAAAATAATAACAAAATAACGACCGCAGACCTTTTTTTTTTCACTGAGCTTGTGTTTGCCGCGCCGGGAGTCTTTCATCTCGTGTGATATGCCACGTACGAATGAACGGCGCAAGAGTATGTCTCGCGTTCGTGATATAACATAGATA
>Ga0157364_1001221_pt1 | contig 21179 bp, 8 predicted proteins | sample AttsexASBM2_FD_111476 | JGI IMG/M metagenome (GOLD analysis project Ga0157364, IMG submission 111476) | Fungus gardens microbial communities from leaf cutter ant in Ribeirão Preto, State of São Paulo, Brazil - Atta sexdens ASBM2 | ecosystem: Host-associated > Fungi > Mycelium > Unclassified ...
AGCTCGCCTCTTTTTCTTTTTATCTATTATAAGTGCGTGTGATATATCATTAAAATCTTCTATGTATATTATATATATATATATATATATATATATATATATATATATATATATATATATATATATCTAACGTTTTATATTTCACACGAGAGCAAGATGATAATAATAATAAGTCAGTACTAAATCACACATTTTAGTGCTTAAGTAGGTTTTAAATATTTTCTATATAATTTTATTGTTATATGAGGGAAATTCTTTTTACAAATTTGTTTCTTTTTTCAAAATGGGAGAAATGTAATAATATACTTCTACATTAATACAGAGAATATATAGCTGTAAGGCCAATACAAAAAGTACTCTCACAAATTCACGTGAATGTTCTATTTTATCTAATGAAAAGTAAAAAATAAATTAAAAACAGATTTATTGAAAAATAATATTTATTTTTATAATAATTTAATATTTCGTGTTAGTTCTGCTTTTTTCCTCTTTTTTGAAAGAAAATGCAATAAATTCAGAGTGTTTTATATCTATGGTCAAGGCTCATGTATATATATATATATATATATGTACATATGTCCTGTTACATTGCTTTACTCCTGAAAATGTAGCAGAGTTATTTTTGCACATGCAAAAAAATTTTTTAACAAGCAAACTTGAAAATAATATCTATTTCCATCTATTCCGCAATAAATATATTCTCTTTATTCCAAGATGTTTTAATTTGTGAATAGCATACGATATTTTTCTATATATATTATATGCAAATATTATTATATCTCTGCATGTTTTGTATTTTTGCATGCTTGTTTTTGCTCGTGATCTGCCTTTGACACATCAACTGACGTGCGTATATATTAGACATTATCAGGCAGAAGTTGCATTCAGGTAATACGCGTGAGTGCTAACGGCGATTAGCTGGCTTCCGTGTCAGGATTATGAAAATTTATTTCGGCAAGTTCTCCGCTCCTGAGCTTTATCCGAGCAGTTGATTAATTCTGCTCATTTATAAATAACCGCGTAATTGTATAATTACAAGCGAGTGACGAGGTAAATTATTATTTCCATGACTAATTAATCCCGGCGCGAGCGCCAGAACATCAACATGAGGATCCATTTATACTTTACATTTCACTATGTCTGCATTATCACGACGTATAACGCATTTTTACATAATAAAATTATTTTCTCATGAATGTGCGTGGAAAAGGAAATAATGGAAAGATGAAGCCAAAAGCAAATGCTTATGACGCTCGGAACAATAGTATGAACAATAATATGATATTTAATATATAATATAATAAATTATACTTAAATGACATTTTAACAATTGAACATTCAAATAGAAATTGTAGTTTGAATTTTTTTGTTTTTCTGAGCTGTGCATTAATTTTTTTTTTATTGCGGCGCTGATGACGAGCAGCACGATGAAGAGGCATATTAAAGTCCATTTTTATGTTTCCATTCTTTTCACAGCAGTCAAGAGACATTTCGACGCATTGAAACATTTTTCTCCTTTTTTTTCTTCTATTCTTCTTGCATTGCGTGCTGCATAAAATGCGGAAGCAAAGCGTTCGTCTTAGAGTCACTCTCGCTGCCGGAAGTATCCGGATGTACGTAACTTTATATCCTGTATAGTAATGCCCGCAATAAAATTACTTACCAGCCCGATGAAAAGCACGCCCGGGCAGAGCAGCAGTATTCAGCCGCTTTATATTCACTTCACCTGCAAACGTTTTCTCTTCTGCTTTTATTTTTCACACGAATTTGCCAGGAGTGTTATACAGGACTGTTATACAGGTGTTATTAGCATGCAATGAATGCACTTTTATGATCACTTATTAACATCCCCCTCATTAATACTTTTAGCTCCGCATAATTTTTTTGTTCGATATTTAAGCCGTGGCGTGTCGCGCCAGTGATGCAACTCGATGCTCGGCCCGCCACGCATCAGTGACGCGGCTCAGTATTTAGGCCAATGCACTCGAATGAGTCATCTCGATATTTATAGTCGGACGCATCTCGAGACGCGTTGACAAGATTTAAACAGTTTGATTTAAACATTTTCAGTTTGCCATGGCAGAATTTTTTTGCTTTTTTCGTTATCTAACTCTGTGAAACACCAGAGTTTTGCAGTTATCCATTAGATATTAGATTTCATTGACTAAGACCAACTAATGAAATAAACGGGTCGTTTCATTGGTCAGAAGGGTGAAACTAACTCATTAAAGCTCGGCGAAATTAGGTAAGTCGATCGGTTCAGAAGTTCGGCTTCAAAGATCGCCTGACCGGGCACGGTCTTGTAATTGGATATGCATTCACTTGAGCACTCCTTGCTGACACCTTTGCTTCGTGGTCCATTGAATCATTCGTTATTGCCTTCGGCTATTCACTTTAGTAGCTTTAGCAAAGTGAAAAGCAATACAGAAAGATATGCATTAGAATAGTATAAAGGAAAGGTGCAAAGATAAATATAGTATAAGAAAATTCATGAAACATCCATTATTCTATTGAATGGAACATTCAGAATCTGACATTTAATTTTATTGGGTTGCATTTTCACTGTCATAAATTATATACGTTAAAATTTTTATACTTTACCGAGAGGAAGTCAAAATACCTACTTCGGTATCTCTACAATCTTTACGTAATATTCTTATCTACATATTTATAGTCTAGCTAAAATAGGAATTCAGAAGCACATATCCGAAGATAAAAATACCGATAAAGCTAAATTAGTTCGAAAGCAGATTAAATGTACCTAATATATCGGTAATCTATTATATTAAATTCACGTGTAATATAGATATGATGGTAATAAAATATTTTAGTATACATGATATATACATATATAATATATTGTTATCACATTTTGGTAAATATGTGTGTTCGAGCAAATGAGAGAAATTCAATCTCTCACAATATTGCACTTCGGGTATTTATATCCTCGAATTACAATTTGAGATGCTAGATGAGAGCTAGAATATTAATTAAAGGCGCTGAAACTTGCGTGGAAATACTGTGAAGGAAAAAATATAGTAGAATAAAAATATTAAAAATAAAAGAACTTTTATAGATTAGATAGTTTTAAACATATGATAGAGAAAGGGAGGGAGGGGGTAAGGCGACTCACTATATTAATAAAAAAAAAATGATATATCTGCTTTTTAAAAGAGTTATAGTCCATGCGACCTTTTTCAATATCCTAGTAGCTATCAATAACTTTATAAATATCTTCCTTTCTCTAACGTGTTGTTGTCAACCCTTGAGAGCATTCTTTTAATTATAGAAAATGCTGTAGCACACGCGTATCCACATGTCACTTAACTACGTACTTGATAATTATTCAGAAAAAAGAAAAATAATAAATAAATTTAGATTAAATAGATCTTTAACATTTGAATTAAAAATCTTAGTTATAGAGATGTTAAAAAATAACCCTGAATTATATTTTCAAATCTTAGAATAGTAAAAAATGGGTTGGAATAAGAAAGATATTCCAAACGGAAGGAATAAAAATATGATTGTAAATATAGGTTTATATAATGTTTTAAATTTGGATTGTTAAAATATAGTGATGAAAATTTAAGTGGGAAAAAATTTAGTGGGAGAAAGAGAAATTATTGACAAATTATTGACAAATTATTCATTATTAACAAATTATTCTTATAATTGTATTAATGACATAAAATGTTGCTAAATTGCACAATTCACACGATAATATAGATAGATAGGTAGGTATACACTAACTGATTGCAAATTCTAAACGATTTTCCTAAGCGAGAAAGAGAAGGCTCATCGTGCTTCCCCCTCGAGTTTTCGAAAGGTTATTCCAGGTTCCAGTTACGTGGCGCGGTCGGTGGCTTTAATGAGTTCGTCGACGAGGCGTGCATAATGCGATGCGCTAAAAGACCCTCATCTCTCATTGTCTTCACGCGGAGACGCCAACGTGTAATGACTGCGCCGCGTGCGTCGCTTTGATGCCCGCCATAGATTATTGAAATTGCGTTATCGTCTAACGAAATGAACTTAGGTATGTGTGAACAGCATAATTGATTTAATGAGGAAAATATAATGATTTGTATCATTAGTGCAGAATTCTTATTATTACATTTTGACTTGATAGATACCACATTCCAATTGTTTCTGCCTTTCTAAAATATGATAAACATCATAAACATTGTAATCGTATATTATAATAAAATTTTTAATCCTCTGCGAATTATTCTGAATTTCACCATTTATGCCCGTTTCTATTAATATAGATTAATTTTAATCTCGATTTAACTCTTCATTCTTTTCTAATTCTTAGAACCAGAAAAAGATGAAGAATTAGTTAAATCGAGATTAAAATTAAACTAACTAAACTACAATTAACTAAACTATATTGACGGAAACGGACATTCATTAGACTACCTAAATTGCTAAGGAACAGTTGCATTTTTCAAAGAGTTTTTAGGCTTTAAAAAATCTGAAAGAATGCTGGTATGCTCTTTTAATATTTAGGAATACAATTATATGATCGGAATGTTTTTTTACATTTCTTTTGTGCATGTCGAATTTTGTTGCAAAAGCAACAAAATATTCAAAGTAAAAAAATTGTCTCTGGATCTTTTGAATTTTTTTTGTGGTCTGCAGAGGATTAAAGATCGGTTGTTTGATCATTAGACAAGCTAAGTGACCATATATCTAACAAAATAGAACAAAGAAAAATAAGAATAAAAGAGAGTGAAAGAGAACGAGTAAACTGAGGTTTATCAAAAGATGGAACCCAGTCTCAATATCTTGCTTTTAAATATCTAAAGATTTTTAATTAAATTCTTAAATATCTTTAAGTAACATATACTGTTAGAAATGTTCTTGAATTTCATTAACATTTAATGTACACTGTAAAAATTTCATGAAATTTAATAAACTTTTAAATTACACAATTTGAATTTAATTTTATGACGTTACATTAAATTTAATTTTATTTATAACTGAAAAGTATATTTATGTAATGAAATTTAATGTACTTTTCATAAAATTTTATGAAATTTAATGCACACGTTTATTACATTTAAGTAACTATTGTAATTTAGTTTTTAATTAAATCATTCATTATTTTTAATTTTGTTCATAACCTTCATTTATATGTAAACGAAGCATTTCTAACAGTATATAGTTAATTAAAAGAAATATAATTTGATTTGGAATTGTTGAAATGCAGCGAAAAATATTCAAAATTGTGTTTTTATTCATGATAATGAAGTGTAAATAAACTATCAGTTTGCAAGATTAATTTCTCGTTAATGAGAGAGAAAACAAGAATGTAAAAAATTCGAATAAAGGGAAATTGATAAAGTTAATTTAGTTTCTAGAGGAAGATAGGCTTAGAATTATCTCGTGGATTATCTCAAGAAGAAGACAAATTTGCTCGAAATATAGTATAAAAGACGAAGAGTCCTTACTAACCTCGTCGTCCTCGATCAAGGTCTACACGTTCTTCATCTCCTTCGTTCTCGAGGGAACCCTGGTCACGTGTAAACGCAATCAGCGAGAAGACGATGTTACATATATAAAACTTAACGCTCAGTTCGTTCGTTTAGCGTTTTTACTGATCTGTATAAATTGGAGAGACAGCAAAGATATGTCCTAAGGTAAAAAATGATAAATGAGAATCGGAATAGGGAGATGAATATACTGTATTGAAGTTTACTATGAAATTTATTATACGTTACGCGAAAGATTCATGCAATCTGTTCATTAAATAAATATACAGAGATATATTGAAAATTGCAAGTAGTAATACGATATCTGAACAATAAAGATGAAACGGTGAAATTGGTTAATTGATGTCACGTGAATTTTTTATACATTTTGTAGGTCGAATAACGTATAATGTGTGAACATACGCAAACGTAATTTACAATGCACAAATCATTTTCAGTTATCTCTTTTATTAATCCTTATATTACTACGCCAATTTTAACTCAGAAATTTTCCAATAATGGTTTTACTTGTTACTAAATACAATATGTTTCGAAACTAGGTTACTTAATTTTCCAGCAAAATATTGATATACTTCAATTATATTATTGAAACAATATTTTTCCCTGGTTAATATTAATAATTTTATTTTTATTCAAGTAGAATAGGTCAGCTAGAGCCGCACACAATAGAAGTGTGAAATTTGCAATCTTCACTTACTCGAGGTACGAACGTTCACCGAATTTTCGGCGTTGAGATCACATTGGAACCGGCCGATTACGCACGAGGTTCCGTACTACAAGACCTCTGAATGGAGTACGTGTCGCCATCAGTGCAATATAATTCAGACTTCTAATTAAAAGAGCGCTCGCACCTGCTCTTTGCTCTCGGCTCTAGTCCGAAATCGTATAATTTCTCAGCGTGCACGTGAATGTGCGGCGTTCGTTATATTTGGATTTTGAATTGCAATTCCGTTCGAGTATAAAAGAAATCTCGCTTTTATAATGGTGACTTTGTGTACGTTCCTGAAAACTATCACTGGTGCAGAAAGCAACGTCGACATAGCTTGCCACCGAGAGGCAATAAGCCCACGCATTCCCCGAACCTTATCCAATTCCGTAAGGTCGACTGTCTTGTTCGTCTCTCTTCTCGATTTTTCTTATACTTTGTCTACTCCTAGAAAGTTTCGTTTTATACTTTCGAAATCAATGAATAACTAAACTTTATGTCTTCTCATATAAAAACTTTGATATGTTCTATGTGTACCTAATATAACAAGTTGTAACCCAATATTCATCATTACATCTTTAACTTAATTTTGAAATACCATACCTAAGTTCTTCAAAAGTTATCGTGTCAATTTTTATCAACATTAATTGTCATTTAAAAAAAATTTATTTTTTATTATTTTTCCTTATAATTCTATTAAATTGATGTTCATAATGTGACGAATTATTATTATTATTATTGTGACACTATTTATTTTATATTATTCTTTGAGTTCTATTACTGACTGATTATTTTAATTGTTTATATAAGAATTACTTTATTTTTACATTTATAAATTGTCGATCTTGAATGAAAAGTATGTTCACTATATTGGTTATCGAACAATTTCCATTCCTGACTTCTTTTTATAAAAGGAATTTTCTGCCTCTTAGTCGACAGCACAATGAACATTTCTCTGCATATTTCATTGTGATTATCCAAAGATAGCTTGAAAAATCCAAAGAAAGCCGTTATATTAAATTTTTGTTATTAAAATAAATCGTTGTATTAAATTATTGCGTTTCAACAATCATTCGGTCCATTTATCTTTTTTTCATTAATTGTTATTTATTTTTGAATAACAATATAATGAATCTGTTTTATTGTCATTATTTTTATATCTTAGTAACAATGTTTATAAAATTTAAACTTGAAAAGGTAAATATTTAGATAATATTAAAATGGAATATTTCGTACATTTCGTTTACATTTATCGATACGATGTATAAAAATGTGTCGCGCATCTGCTGCATTTTGTGATGATTTGTATTGGCGTTTAAAACTTCCGTCAGGATCAGTTTTTCCTTTGATCAAGATTTCGTCAGGTCTTTCTACTCGCCATCTACGCAAAAAGGGTTGAAATGGTGATCGTCCATGGGGAAAAGGTTGCGCATTGCGCAGGCGGTGCGGAATATCGGACGCGCCGGATGTGCACCGACCGAGATTAAAGGTGAAAGGGGACGTCGAACTATCGGGGGAAAAAAATCTCAGATAAAGTTAATGCCACCTGATAGGCTACGATATGTGAACGATGAAAAACCTGTGAACCTGACTTTGCGTCTGACGAAGTAATCTCTCTCTCTCTCTCTCTCTCTCTCTCTCTCTCTCTCTCTCTCCTTCTCTCTCTTTCTTTTTCTCATTAGGTCAATTTCAACATGGATCGCCGGCGACGACACGTTTTACTTCGACGGCTTTGCAAACTTTATCAAAGACAGCGTGAATTCTATCGTGCCGTTAATTAAAGATAATGACCTCTCCTCCTAAGATATAACTGTATTCTTTTACCGTTTGTATCTTTCACCGTTTGTATTTTTCACCGTTTGTATCTTTCACCGTATATCAAATTAAAACAAAATTAAACTTTGAATAAATAGTTATATGAAGCATTACTGCACTCATATCATATAAGGATAAAGAGAGAAACGTTATTTCTCTTGCAGGAATGATGGAAATACGGATGCGCTGAATGATGAAATAGTCAATATCCTGTTTATACACTTACAAAAATAGAAACATCAATTGAAACTGTATATCGCAAGCATTTGTCTATATTACAAAAAACAAGCGTTTTAAAAATATTACAAAACTATATCACGAATATCTGTCTGCAGACAGATGTACAGAATGTAATGAAAAGAATTTGAAGATGCATCGATTGCGCATGGAACTATTGAGAAGATTATATAAATCGTGGTCTGACGTCGAAAAGAAAAATCAATTCGAACTTTCTTGCGTCTTATTTTCTTCAGAATGCTGACTAAATTTGACACATTCGATTCCAACTTGCCGACTCGGGTGGAACAAAATATTTGTAAAGTTCTTAAGCGCAGACGAATAGCACGTCTCGTAATCTCTCACGGTCGATTAGATCAATGGATTTAATAATTGAGCTTCCCCGTCTAGGCAGAGATAGTGATTAGTAATATCGCGCGAAGAATTGTTCGATATTAAAAATGGAGTTAAATTGACCCGCCGGTAATCGGTATAAGCGGATCGGATTCTTTGATGCACTTTCGCAACTAGAGTCGGAAAATGCAAATTGCATCTCAAATCCTATTAGATGGTAGAAAAGTCAATGGTTACGGAACCGTGTAAGCATTTTAATAGCCGCAAAGAAGATTTATACTTGAATTTTTTTATTGTAATTTTCAATTTTAATATACTTGTACCGACTAATAATTTAATGTGATCAAAATAGTTAAGGAAATATTTAAATATCATAAATCACTTTGTTTCATTGATGTGATAAAAACAAAACGGATAAACTTGATGTTTTTAACACAAACATTCTGGATTATGTGCATAGTAGTTTGATAAAAAACGTTTAAAACTCTCGTTGAAAATTTTATTTAATTTAACAGCAAATTAGAATAATAAATAGATTTAAATAACTTTCTCTAATTTTTTGGGAAATTTAATTTCGCACAGAAATTGTTTTCACGTGTTTATATTAAATTTATACACGCGGATGTATATTTAAATTTGTGAATTAATACAGAATTTTTATCGCATCTAATTCTTTGTCTAATTACAATAATCCAACAAGGGCTATTGTTAATTGCTCGGGGATGTTCACTTATATCAACATTGACTTTTTGCTAATGATCATTTAAATTTCACTGTTATACGTAACCGCATAGCGTGATAAACGGATATTGTGTAAATGTGACATTTTAAGCGACAACAAAGAAACCGTCAGAATTGTGCTGCCGACACAGACAAATGAGGATTGGCGCATATTTCGTCGTTAGTAAAGATAAGAAACGGCACGTTTCGCATGTTAGGGCAACAGCTATTCCCGTACATTAACCAGCAAACAATGATAGAACTTAACGTTGAAATTGGATGGCTTTAATCGAGTGGAATGTCTGAGGACAATCTTAAGTTATCGTGTTTCGCTGTTGCCTTGACGTAACTAATTAAACTGAATCGTGTTAGCTCATCGTAGGATGGTGCACCCTTGTTTCTCAAGCGCAATAATCTACAATTCTATATTCAATTCTTCATACTTTAATTGTAATACAGAAAATGTGAGAAGGGAACACAAATAACAAGTGTCTTGTCTTAAATTACAAATGTAAAGTTACATTGTAATTTTTAGTATCATCAAGCGAAATATATCAAGTAGATTTTCAAAAAAACTAGAAAGAGGAAGCAGAAGAAAAAGGAGAAAGAAGAAAAGATAGAAAGAGATAGATATAGGAAACAAGTAAAACGATAATTCTTGCTAAAATCAATGAGACTAAAGAAAGTAGGTTACTGTGGCTCATTAAATATCGTTTGTAAGCTTGCATTGGCAAGCTGTACAGCATGAGTATAATACGGCGCCAGGTAGAACAAAATCGCTTAAGTAAAAGTTACACAGCTTGATGAGAGCTTTCAGCGCACGTAAAACTTTACTTTCCCTTCTATTTACATTTTTAACTTGCTGGCCGACCCAGCGGACTCTATGCCGTGGCCTTTTAACTCTGGCTCTCTAAGATAAAGATCCTCTCTTACCATCAAAACGGAATAAAATTTGGTTTTATCCTCAGTTCTTTTCTCTTTGTTCATTGCAAAATTTTTCCCTCTAATTTTTGCCATTGTGAAATTTATTCTACGAAAGACTTATCTAGAATTATTTTTACAATAATGTAAAAGAGAAGATATTCAATTTAATAATGTGATTTTCCAATTTTAATTACAGTCGTATTGTAATTCGAATACATTTATATTGTACTTCGATAAGTTGTATAACCTCGATAGTTTTAATTATGATAGATACAGCCAATAACAGAACATTAAAAAAATTAATAATTATGTAAAGAATGATTGTAATTTTTTTCAAAGATTTCTATCTCATCTTTTCGAGATTTTTAAAAAGCATATTTTTTTCGAGAAGAAAAAACTTTTTCAGATGCTTTTATTCGTAAACATCATATACTCGATAATAACTAATTTTCTAGCCGTTAAACGAGTTTAACGGAGCAATCGTCAACAACGAAGTCAATGTCAATCAGTTATAATAAAGTCGTATATAGTATTTAGTAAGTTTGGTGACTGTTCTCTCTCACCTTCAAACTAGGTGGAAAGCTGTCGATGCAAAAGCAATTATCGAACAGCTGTCACGACATCAATACCTACCGCGCGAACTATTTTGAAGTGAAACTTTTAAGTTCGTAAAGGGAAATTGTTGATCCTCGTATTGAGTTCTTATCACAAACTTAGCATACTAACTTAAGCGATGAAAATTGATTAGAATCTTAACTACCATTATGTTAACTACAATAATTTCTTCTTAACTGTGACGATTATTGTACTTAATGTAATATTATATCGTGCCTATTAAAAAATTATTTGTCAATTGTTGTTAATTATTATCTTTCTAGCAATTAAAAGAATAATAGAAAATGAATAAATGGTTTAATTAAAAATCACACACAGTTATAAAATGATACTCGTAATAACTTTAGTTATTTTGTTAATTGAAAAATCAGTCAACAGGAAATAACTTGTGACAACTTTAAGACACAAATCACGGATTTCCAGTTAAAATTTCATTGTAGTGTAAGATATTGAGTACAGAGATACGAATAGCTCTCGTTTCTCGAGTAAACAAGAGTGATAAGAACATTTACAGACTTAACCAATTTGAAGAGCGAAATATCTTGCAGTTGATCTCTCGCGAACACGAAGTGTCCTTCACTAGTCTCTACGCAAACTTTGAGGCACGATTAATAGTTGCTGTTAGTGATTGATGTTGACATTAGTATATCAGGGCTGAGAGTGATATGACTATTTCGTTAAGGGTGATCGATTCACAGTCAATATAACCAGGATGATCACCATCCTAACACCAGGATGAGCCATCGAATGTCGATTAGGTGGCAGTTTCCTCGAATTTTAGTTAACTCGCAGTGTAACAGAGATCGAGCTCTCGCTTTACGAGCTTAACGCCGTGCGATGCTTTATTGCCTCTAAACGTCGTTGTCCAGTGCGTTTTAGTAGTGGATTTACACCCAGGTTTTCTATCAACGCAGATTTATGAGGCGCTCGTTTGATTACTTAGTAATGAAGTACTAAATCTTTTCCCGAAGCAATTAATTAAGAAAGCTACGTGTGTGTATTGAATGTATGAATCTCATTAAACGGAATCTTGCAAATCTTGTAAACCAAATATTAATTCGCGAGTAATGATCTTTTATTTATTGTTAAATTGATGAAATAATTGTTATATAATCAAGACATTAATTTTTTGTTTTTTTTTTCTTAGCAATTAAATTAAACAATTATTTAATGACAGTTGAATATTTAATATTAATTTCTTAATGTTTTTTTAAATACATACATACATTATTGAAACATTAGGACATTAGATACATAATGTTGTATTTTTATGCATTATAAAACATATGTTAATTTATTCAAACATTTTGCATAACAATGTAAAAAAAAAGATAAGAATTTTATTAATATTCTTTTAATTTTCTTTTTTAATTATCTTTTGAAAAATTATTGGGAATTATGTATGTTATATTTTTTTTATCTTCCTTTTAATACTGCTCGGAAAAATTGCGAGCGAAGTTTTCTGCTCTATTCGTCACATATCGAATCGTAAAGATGGATCATCTTTCCAATTTTCATCTGAAGATCCCGATCTTTTTGCATGAATTTCTGACCCTCCTTCGGAAAGCAGAAAAATCTCCGACTAATGCTAATCTGAATTTTGATGACTTTTTTTTTACGAAGAAATGCTAGTGTAAAAATGAATGCTAGGCAATAAAAATTTTTATGAATCTTGGCGATGCACACAATCAAATGACATGAAAGAATAGCAGTCTACTGGAGTTTTCTTTAATTTTGAAAAGAAATATACAAGGGGTTTAAAAATTTGATTGTTTTTCAGAGAAAATAACAGACTATTGTGTCAAATGTTTTCATCATTTCTTCTTCCTTTTGAAAATCGACTTGTCTGAAAGTGGCTTTACGTGATCGTAAAGCTTCAACCTCGAGATTGTACATAATATATTAACACATGTATATACATACAGCTGTCATAAAGTGTTCGTTTCTCGCGTGTGAACAGGTGGCAGCGCTAGTCATGTGATTCTTTCGATCACAGTGCACGTAGCTCGCGCGACTCGCGGACGTGCAATACAGGAATGTAGTTCGTGTGTGGCTCGCATTAACGACAGTGTATAACGTTTTCACAGCGAGACTGACGAGAAATTATTTCGCCGTGGAATAAAAATATTTGCGCAATAAAGCAACGGCATTCGTTTCTATTTTATCTGTGATAACTTTTCGGCTTTGTCACGTCTCGTTCGCCGATGCGCGGAAACACGCTCAGCCTCGCGGAATTTTATATAAAATGCTTTCCTCCTTTTTTCAAACGATAGACACATACTTATCGTTGCTTTGCGCTGCAAATATGTGGAATATATAATTTTTCGCACAAAACGAAATTACATTTTGCCAATTCAAGGGATTATTTACAACGAGAATAATAATTGAATATTACTTTTATATCTTTTGGTACGTGATTTGCGCTTGCAAGTTTAATCTAATACACTTTCACAATTTGAGACACGTTGTTACAATAATTTTCAATCCTATTGCAATAAACAAATTAATTCCCGATAATACGTGTTTTTCCATGTATACAGATTACATTTAACATCACAATGTCATTCTGTGATATCTATTAATATTACTGTACCGCCAAAAATATCAATTTTTAATCACCATATTGCGCACAACGAAGATTATTTTTGGTGATAAATCGTAAGTAGTTTACATTTATTTAATTAAAAACGGTAGCTCCATTTTTAATGTGATATGATGTTATGTTAAAAGCAGCCGAAAAAACGTCAAACTAGCAAGTGTAACTTTGCGCGCATTGCATACTTTATGAAGAATAAAATATGAAATGCGGGGTGCTGCGATTAAACTTTCATAGACAATCGATTGCCATCTCGAGCGAAAGGCACGGATTTCACGCGAATATACCCGTAATTCTCAACAAAATGTTTAAAATTAGTCTGCTACCATATTCTCTTTTACTCGTACAATATTTTTTATCTTGTTTTACATTTATTGTCGCTATTTTGATGGTCGATATCCTTTATGAAATTCATTTAATTTCCTCATCACGATTTTTAGAAAAATTATTACTTTAATATAAATTACATGAAGTTATAATCAATCATCATACAATTTTATTAGAATGCGTTTAATGCGTAAAAGCCACGATATTACTTTTTCACAATTCGAAATTATATAGTGAGGAAACAGTTTCATTAAATTCAGTATGAATTATGAATCAAAGAGCCGAATCACAGTCCGTTAGCTTAAATAATGCTGAATATACTCGTAGTTAATTTCCTTTGGCGAAATAATTAACCGACTTAGACTGAAATTATATATCCGTGTACTTATTATGAGACACAAATATAATTACATAACTTTGTGTATGTTTGAAGACTCACTCAGACATAGCTATTATCTAGTCGACTAAGTAAATTTGTCTAAAGACATGAAAACATAATTTTTAGTGTAATAATTACGCTATACTACGAACATATCTTCTGCAAAACACTTCTGATAAGATAAAAAAAAATCAGAAGATCAAGTTACTTTCCTATTTCTGTTCTTGTAATTTAAAAGACGCCTTATATATAGTCTGTTACGTTTCATCTTTGCATTTCTTATCTTTGCTTATCACATTAAGAACACTAATAAAAGTACCATCAACACTATTCCAGTCGAATTTCATTAAGCAATTAAAAGATATAATATAATATAATAAGATGTCATTAAAAACATGTCTGTAAAAACAGCTTCTAAACATATCTTTATATTCTTCAAAGTAGAATTCCTATGTAATACGCATCATGATCATATTATGTCAACATATGCACTGAAAAAGAATTTGGTTTTATTAATTGGAATTCTGGTTAAAAATGGACAAATTAGAATTTTCTGGCTGAATCTATTATAATTCTGGTTACCAGAATTCTGATTGATACGATTAGAATTTTCTAGTTTGTTCTCTTATTTTTACTTACTTTACGAGAAATCTTTACACGGAAAGAATTGTTTTTGCTGAATTTTGATCTAAAAATTTAGTTAGATACAAATCTGAAAATAATTTGATTTATCAAAAAATTATGTAGAATGTCAAGTTATTAAAACGTCAAAAACTTTACGATTATTATTTATTATGCTTTCTATGTAATTATTTTAAAGATCCAATAAAATTAGTCCATTTACTTAAATTTTTATTTCAATAAAATCGTTCTTTCCGCTTGTAATTATCATAAAAGTATTATAATTCTTTAAATCAAATTCGTTATGTAAATTTTATAACTAAATGCGATTTGAGACCTAAATAGTGAAAACTCGCGAGACGGGATAGCAATGGCATTTCTGCGACGTCGTCAGCTAATTGTAAGCATTCCCAAGTCGCTAATTAGAAAACTAGAAACTGCGAACGTTATCTCGCAAGGGAGAGATAGTAAGCTTGGCGGAACAACACGGCCGGAAGAACTAGAACCATATTGTTTGAATTATAATGTAAATAACTCGAAGCTAAGACATTACTGAGCCCTGTGGAAACTTTCCAATGAACATACTGATTCTGAGCTATTTCGTATACAGTGTATTAACGATATAAATGTACTGAGAAAATATTCCATTAAATTATGTAATGCAATATGAAACAAAATTTTATTAAATCTATATTTTTCGAATAAAGAACAATAAAATATAAATCACGAGGCGTTAGGAGTCGGCGCTAGAATATAATATACAATAATATACATAAATTTAACCGATTCTGAACATTATATTTTTCATTTCTTAAAATTTGAATTTGAAAGAGAATTAATCGTACAATCTCAAAATATAATTGATTATGAGAAATGTACAACTTTGATAAGTGTGTCTCAACATTACGATGTGCTGATTCTTTCCTTGGTTTTATCACGTCAGCGAAACTGCTTCGCGAAACTCGTCGTGTTCGCGTAATTCGTTATCTTTAAGCCCGCTTGGATCAGTTACTTCTATAACGAAGTATATCGTGATGCTTGCTGTGTACAGAGCAGAACGAAATAGTGTAGTAAGAAACTGCGAACGCGATTATCTCTTGGAAGAAATAGTAAACTTATCTATATGATTAATTATACACAATTTATTTTTTTTTACAATTTGAATTTTACAAAATAAAAATTATAGATTCAATAAAATTGTCTTTTACATTTCATTAAACTATGAAATATTTTCTGTACCTGGAGTTAAAACTGCTTTTTTTAAATAACTTAAATAAAAGTTCTATAATTACTTATAGGCAACACCAAGTTTAGCAGCTGTATAGTGCTTTCAAAGAATTCTGTCTTTGTTTGTTATAAAGTTTTAGAATTTGAGTCGCGCGTTGCAATTTTATATATAAAAATAAAAATTAAAACTTACGAATCGAAGGAATTGAAATAAGCGGCATATTCTTGCATATGATCCTTATACATATAATATTCCGTTGGTGTATAGTGAAAACGTGGACTATATATATTTATCTTTATTTTATATATTTTATTCCGCGCTTTCATTTCCATTGACGTTCGGAGATGCCACGTGGTTATTTCCTGAAAAATAACTTAGGCGAAAAGTCAGAAGACCGTGAAGCATTACAAGAGTACAATGTGCCATTTAAGTTTCATGATCCGTAGAGAGACACAGGATGGAAATTATCTTATCGTAGGAAATTCTTCATTTTATACTTTGAATTTTGTTCAGTAGGTAAAAAAAATCATAAATTCGGACGATAATTGAATGACGAATGATTGAGTAATCTTGTTCTTTAAATTGTAATTGTTATGAAAATAATGGTATTCAGGGTGATGAAAGCTGCATCGAACAGCTCTCATGATTCATTCGGTAGAAGACTATTAGGGGTGTTATGATATAATCAATCATTCACGCTGTGGAAGTTTGCTGGAAAAACATATTTGCATTATGCACACATATGCAGATATCGGGTCACGCAACGTATACTTACTAAAACTTAATGAAGCATTACGAAAAAGTTATTACATTCTTCATTACTAGTCTAAATTGCAAATTGATATTTGCATCATGTTATTTATTTCGTAAATTTTAATTAATGACATGTTAATCTTATTTAAAACATAATAATAATATAATATTTGCAAATTAATAGATTTGTGCAAAATATAATAATTTAGTTATTATGTTATTAGATTTGTAGAAAAATGAAATTTGAATTTTACTTTGAAGTTATAAATGATAAATTTTCATACACATCAGAGATCCATTTTGATTATAATCACAGAATGTGAAAATTATGCAATGTTTGTTTAATATATTATTTATAGTATTTTTGACGTAAATAGACACAGCTGTACGTTGCTTCTATCTTGCATTAAACGCTGTGAAAAAACATTGCATTTGATGGAAAATATCGATCATATTTTTTGTTGTAAATAACACAGTGACTAATTATTATTTCATCGCTGATATTTTTTGTCTTGTATATTATAATTATGTAATTAACATATTTTATATTATAGTACGAAAAATTGTGTGTTTTGTACTACGATAATCTATTTTTTTTTGTACAAAATTTCCAAACACGCTCTGAAATTTCCTTAATACGTTTGAAATGTTACTAATATACACAATATTCTATTTCTTGTGAAATATTTTCCTACGGTCTATCGCTGCTATGAAATTGCTATATAATTTATGCAACGTCTAACGTTTTTTTTTTGTTCAAATTCTGAAATCTTGAAATCAATATAATTTTGGTGAATCTTGCTTTTATTGGAGATGTACGAAAACGGTCTTACAAGGAATCTGTCACAATTCCAGAACATCGATTCTTCTTGAAATGTTGTATTAAACACAAAATCTAAGAGACATATATTTTTTTATATCAGTTTCTAATTTCATATTTAAAAGATAAAACATCTCTTAAAATAAATGAGGATAGGGTTTTTTTAATTTTAGATTTTTGAAAAATAATATAAAAAAATACGTGTCTTTTAAATTTTTGCGTTTAACATATTTCAAGGAGAATTGAATCGCTTTCGGAGAGTTGTAATGTCCCTTGTTAGTTTCTTTGTGAAATGATGATAATAATAATAATAATAATAATAATAATAATAGTAGTAAACAGTAGTTTCTTCTATATCAGTACTTAGCATCGAAAATTCATCAAAATTATACTCTCAAAACCCAAGCTTAGACTCTTACGCAATTGGTGCAAACTGTTATTCCCTCACGTTTGTTTCTCGCGTGCACAGTGAACGCGCGGTTGAACATATTAAAGTCGCTCAGTATCGGAGCGAAAGATTTACCCTTACCGCCTTTACCATCCACGGTTATCCAGGCGAGCTCAATGGCGAGCGACAACGGGATTGGTAATACCATATCCACGAGTGCCAGCGCATCCGGAAATTGCACTACCGTCGTCTATGCGTTTCCGGAAGAGGATCACATAGTGGTGGGATATCTGAATGAATGGATCAATGCCTACTCCTTCATAACGAGTAAGTACACCATCGGTCGCTCGTTACTTTCAGCTGGTAAAACATCGATAAAGAGCTGTTTCTATCGATCCTGACGACTCTTGCCAGGGTTGGATACGATAGGGTAGTTTACCCCATGAGGGCAAACGTTGACGAAAGATATTTCTTCTTGTAACTGCCTGAGCATCTTGTGAGATACATGCACGTAAAGAAATCTTGATTCTTGATGAGTTAAGATTGAGTAGCTCGATTTTGGATATTGAAATATATTTTATTTTTTTATTATTGCATCTTAGTTATTACGTCGATCTTATTTATGGCCCAAAATCGGACTAATCGAAATTTATATTCTGGTCTCTCGACATTCGAAAACATTGAAATGATGGATCCGGAAAATGATACATGTAGCTGCTAATTGATCGCAACTAGCAATGTGAGCATTGTGTGTTTAACGTTGTATTGTTTCTAGTAGTAATAATTAGAACTGCATGTTGATTGGTTTTTTCCTTTTCCCTTTCCTTTCATAGTTTCTGAATGTTATTCGACTCATGTCACGTATACATAGACAATTTATTTACATAAATAATATAGATTTACAACTGCAGGACAAAAGCAGATTGTTAAACGAATAAAAACGAATTAAAAAAATAATATAGTTTTCTTTTATATATTGTTAATAATGCTTGAATCTGCTGTTGTCGATATTTTACACAGGAAAGAAAGAAAGTTTAAGGTGTTTATTTAACATGATTTCTGTAGACAACCAAGAAAAGTTCTACCTCTACATTATTATATCGGTCAGTGCCGGTATTCTGCTCTTTCTGGGATTGGTTATTGGCCGCCTATTAATCAGCCGGCATCGTGCCAAAAGGGATGCAAAATTCCATGCGAATAATGAAGCTCTCCCTAATGGATTCACTGACGATATTTCTGAGATTGATGCCGACATCGATCTCACCACGCCGGTTGCAGTGCCAATGCAAGACACAAGGTAAATCTCTCTTTTGGATTTTCAACAAGAAAAATATTAACTCCCTTCTGTTATGTGAATTAATAAAATTGTTTTAATATAAGTTTTTTCTATCTTATTTATATCTAAAATAAGTAATTATTTTAGATATCGCTCATTTGTTACAATAACATAATTTAAAAACAAAGTTTTTCAGAAAATGAATTTATATGAAAGGTTTCAATGTTAAAATTTGGACATGTAATTTTAATGCAATTTTAATAACTGATTGAATAAAAATATGCTTTTTCTTTTTTTCTTTGTTTCTGTTTTTTTTAAGTAATTGAAAAATGACAATTAGAGATAGACAATAAAAAGTGTTTACTCGAAATTTGAATATATTATAGAATTAGAATCTTGAATACTTTTTGTTCTTCTATTTTACTTTTCATAATAGAAGGGATTTTCTTGAAAATTTTACTGTAATTTTATCTTTCTGCGGAACTATTATGTATTCTAATTATATTTCTTATATTGTAGATTGCCCGAAACGCAGTTAGCTGAGAGACTTCACGGCGAACGTTATTATGCCGACACGAGAATACCTTTATCGCCGACAAGCATTCACGCCACGTCGGTATCTCACGCAACCAACATGGGGATGCGCGTTGACCTTGGGAACCACATGGTTGGCACAGATAATCTTCACACGATCCTTCGCACAGAAAATCCTCGAAACCTCAACAGCAAAAGCTATTACTATGGCTGACAAGAGGAAGGGGTTGTCCCGCGCGAGGGACGACCCCCGTCCTTGAGCCCGGTACCGGAAGTTAGCACCCGAAAATATTGCTTTTAATCGACAAAACGGTACGGCAGAGACGGACACGTTGTGCCAAACCGCTGTAAATTACGTTGAAGATGTTGAACTAATTATTATTTGTTGCGCCGAATTGTGGTACATATTGTGACAATGCGATCTCAAATTTGTCAGTCGTTAGACGTCAATAATAAGCGTCTGTCGATGTTTGTTAAAATAGACTTGTATATCTATAAACGTGTCGTCCATTCCGAGAATTTGAAAAATTCTCGATTAGAAGTATAATCCTAATCATTGATAAGATGATATGGAAAAGGAACAAGCATAATATATATATAGTTAACATTGTCTTGTTGCAATACTGCAACGAGAAATGTGGATTGATTTGTAAATGTGTATATGAAGGTTCGAGTGGTTTATTTGAATAGGACTGGAATACCTTTATTTAAGGACCATCGCAAGCATTTACGTTGAACTGTACGTTTAAGCGTTACAGAAAGAATAAAGTGCATCATGCAATCAGACGTGACAGTATTCATCGAATGTTGTCACTCTTTCGAATACAAAATGGTATTGGAAAGTAGACATGTGATGCGAATATTTATTTCTTGGATTATTAAACTGTAAAATTGATGGATTGAGTTTTATTGTTTAATAGGTAGACATATCTTATGGAAACTGTGTTATCGACTTCGTCGACTGACGATTAACTCATTGTATATCTTATATTCACTGTATACTCAACTGTATACCTACGGAAGACCTACCTACGGAAGAAACTCACCAAGTGAGTTTCATGAAGCATATCGATAACCTGTCGGTAACATTCATTGGTAACAAACTTCTGGAACACTTATTCACAACTGGTTTGTAGCGATCTGTGCTATATCAGTGGAAGAAATCAACAGATCCAACATTCGTTTTGAGGACGTCAACAATGTATGAAAAACAACTTAAAACATTGAACTTCATGAATAGATTATGAGTAATATTTTATATAATTTCCTTAGTATTGAAATTTAAGCAGGCCAATTTCTGTGAAATCTGCGAGGCAATTGTGTTAGAAAAAGTCACCCGACGTGTTTTAATCGCTGCTGCTTGTGCGCCAGTTGAAAATTATTGACCACCACTGAAGAAGCAGCAGCCAAACACG
>Ga0157364_1001222_pt1 | contig 21176 bp, 13 predicted proteins | sample AttsexASBM2_FD_111476 | JGI IMG/M metagenome (GOLD analysis project Ga0157364, IMG submission 111476) | Fungus gardens microbial communities from leaf cutter ant in Ribeirão Preto, State of São Paulo, Brazil - Atta sexdens ASBM2 | ecosystem: Host-associated > Fungi > Mycelium > Unclassified ...
AATCATAGTAACAAAAATATAGAAAAATTATATATTTAAAACATAATAATTATTTAAATAATTAAAAAAAGAAAGAGGGGGGGGGGGGGATAAAATATTATTTGAAACAAAATATTAACTCTTCTAACTACTTTCACGGTTTCGTATATCAAGCCGAACAAAGTCCGATGGTAAGCTGGAATATTTTTATTGTGCAATTATTAAGCACGAAAAATGAATTCTGGGTACAATTATGCTAGATTATGACACGGCATAATAATATATTATTTTATAAAATATATAATCTGTCAAAATTACTTTCTCTCTTTCCCCTTCCCCCCCTTCTCTCCCTCTCTCTCTTTTTCTCAAACGTAATGTAATCTGTACATTTAGTTCAACATTTATAGACATCTATATATGCATTCAAACTTAGAGCTCTCACATTTTTATACTTACACTTAATATTATACATATGTTGTTATATTGCTATAGTTATATTTATAATGAAATGTAATATTTAACAAACTAATAGCAGTATGCAGAAGTAGAATGCACAAATTCATAAGAATTAGTGTAATGCCGATTAAAAATCTTCTATACAATTGCAACATTTTTTTGTATTCTTATTTCATAACTATTGAAAGTATATAAAGTATATAATTATTTCATGTAATTAGCTTACATGGGCCTGTGCATATTTTAATATGAATTTGAAATTTTATGAAGGAATTGGATCATGAATGCTATAATAAATTCCTCCTATTATGTTACGTTTCTATTGAAATGTATCGCATAAATTATCGAAAATTAAAAATTCAAAAAGATGAAAATGCAATATTTGTGTAACATAATTATATTTGAGCTTTGCAAATCGATTAAATTTCGTATGAAGTGGTAATTACTATTATACTAATAATGAACGAACAAATTATTTACCTCATTAAATTATTAAATAAAAATTATTTAATTGTGCGTTTGCATGCTAATACAAGCCATATATGTTGAAACAGATACGATACTAATTTTATATATTCTATGAACGACACATATTCTATGAATGAATTTTATATCATTGTACAATTTTGATTTTTATATAAATGGAGCCAAAATAATAACGCACAATTAAATAATTACTGACTTGGAATATTATCTGCTTGGATGAGCGAAAAGTTTGTTCCTGGTTTATATACTCAATAATTCATATTGTTTTGAGTATATCAGATAAACAAACAGTCATACATGAGCGAAAACGATTGTAATTATTTTTTCACTTCTAAATATCGATTATTATTGTCAATACATTTTTCATTTTATTATCAGGTGTACACTATGGATCTACTACGTTCAGTGTATCTACTGTGAATATTTGATTGTCTGGTTGACAATGATTAATCCAGTATTCTGCCCGATAAACAAAAATCTCTTTAATTTTTACAAACAGGAAAATGATCCATTGGCATTGATAAACATGATGATTTACTTTGTGCTTTTTTGATTATATTATTCAGCAATTGTAAAATCATAAATCAAGAGAATTATAATAATAAATTTTTCCAGGAATTGATTGATTGGACTCATTTATTATTTTTCGGATTTATGTTTCTAAATATATATAAAAAAAAAAAGATCCTTCGAGAGAGAAAGAGAAAGAGAGAGAGAGAGAGAGAGAGAGAGAGAGAGAGAGAGAGAGAGAGATAGAGACACAGAGATACCTCGTATCGATTTGTCCCGGCGACTTGCTTTGTTCGACGTCTCCGTTCGCGGAGATACTCACGGGTGCAATATCTCGGCTCGTCAGATTTGTCGTCGCAGTCATTCTCGCCGTCGCAATACTTGTCCTGCGCGACACAATGACCGGTGGTGCTGCATCGGAACTCAGACGGTCGGCAAAGCGACTCGGTGTTGCTGGCTGCGAGCTCTGATGGGCCGGACGTGGACGAGCTCGACGACGGCGAGGATTCCGGTGACGTCGCGCCGGAGTAAACCGCGTATCCACTCGGATATCCAGAATAATCCGACGATGAAATGCCGGGATGGTAACTAGTCGAGCCAGCCTCGATCGAGGCCGCGATCGCGGCTGCGATCAGCAGCAACCGCCGACACACCAACATGCCCCCTCACCCTTAAAAGTAAATTAAATTTCGCAAAGTTGAATAAATTTCATACAGTCATATATGTAAGAAAGTCAAGTGCAGTGAATTCTAATTCTATTTTATCATTTAACTTTTAAGTAAGTAGGTAACTACAGCGTCCCATGCATATATAGTTATTCTAAAAATCTTGTTCTGGAAAAGGAAAATGAAAAGTAATATCTGGAAGTCTTAAAGTTTATTACTTCTACCTTCCTCTATTTCATAAATAAATAATGTAAATTCATCATTTTATTTTATATATATTATTAAAAAATATAACTATAATACAAAAATTAAAAAAATTTTTAATTTTGAGCTTTCACTTACTTATTTAAAAATTAATCATAAAACGATTCAACGCAACTAAGGGGTAGTAAGTCGAAACTAAATTTTTCTAACTTTATGTACACAGAAGAATATTAAATTTCTTTCTTATAAAGTACAAATTTCAGACTCTAACTTATATTCCATACATCAAGAAAACTTGAATTCCTTTAAATCATGAATTTGTATCTTAGCCAAGATAATATTAAATTAAATGAGATTGAATATTTTGTTAATTCTTTTTTATACTATATTTATATTTATATCAATTTATAATAAATTAATAATATTTAATCTATAATAAATAAAGAATTCTATTTTAACTTCATGCATCATAGATTATTTGAAGAGCAGGTTTTAGTTTTATTAATAAATAATGGTGTTAGATATAATACATGAGTACTGGTTTATAATATATCTTGCAAACTTCTAATATTGGTTTGTACTAGATATCCACGGCTTCTCCGATAGTGGCGGTAGTTCCACAAGTTCTTATCTGTACGAAGAGAGTCCACGGACAATGGAGTCCTAAGGGCTTTACAAATTGTCAATAAATGGTAGGAACTATCAGATTCTATCAAGAAGGAGAAAGTTTCTTGTTTAGTTTTCATTCTAAAAAAGAAGATAATCTCTGCATAAAAGAAACAATATACGTTTTTAGTTCTTCAGCGTTTGCTGCATCGGTTCTGTTACTCGCTGCAACGATGCAAGAAGGAGAAACGATACAATTCAAAATCATGAAGAAGTAAATTGATATTACGGAAGGACCTGGGAAAAGTCTTGGCAAGACCTTGGATATATTCATTGGTTGAGGATATATATTCTCTTAAAAAGAACCGAATAAATAGTCGTAATATTTCATGGCTTGCAGGTGTTGCTCCAGCCTTCTTCGTAACACTTTTTAGTGACGGCTCTCTTACACAGCAAAGCCCTCCTCTTTCGTGGTTACATTTTTCTTCCTCCGCGTATGTGCCCCTCTCTTGTTGCTTCATTATTTCTAGCTTCTATGATATAATTGTATCTTGATATATAAAGCGAGTGATATTTTTTTCTCTCTACTTAAATATAAATAAATAAATTTTAATTCTTCACACAATTTTATGGAACTAAATTTGTCAACAATTTAAAAAAGTTTGATAGTTTTTTCCAAATATTTCATTAGTATATAAAAATACCATTTTTTCGAGGATTTTCCTAGTCTCCTATGCAGTCGGCTCGGCGATCAATGATTCACCCGATTGCATGTGAATAAAACGTTCTTTGCTTTATCTCCGGTTCGCTCTTTCTCTGTGTCACAGGGGATGTTGGCGCGGGATGTGCATCATCAACAACATTGGTTCACCCGATTTAAAATCTTCCCTCTTCGTGCTCTATCTCTTTTACAACTGGACCCTTCACTTTTTATGAAACTTTATTCATTCCACTCGAGCCCTTCCTTTCTCAAAGTCATTTTAGTCGTTTACCATCACTCGAATACTATTCGATGATTTGTTACCTCAGAGACACTAACTTGATGCATCCATTCTTTGGAACATTACGTGAAAAACGCGCGTTTTAATAAATTCTCGCAATAAACGTGTAATGAAAGACAGAAGTAATAACACGTTTTCCTTACGTGTCCTTTGATTAGCTTAAGCAAATTTTATTTACTTTGATATACGAGATATATTTCAAAACATATAAAATGAATACCAGTTTTAACTCGTTAAAAGTTAAATGTCACCAAATACAATTCGGTAGGTGATTCCCGTGGAGTGTTTAGCGAAAGGAGCAGATTATGCTAATTCTATTCAGAAAACTAACTCCTCTTATATGAATGGACTTGCCAGTGACGCTAGTTCTCAGTACAAATATCGTGGATCTATTAATTCGCATGGCAACTCGTGCGGATCGATCCCGCGTGAGTGTTTGTAACAAAGTTCCACCGTCCTTATCCGCGAAACTTGATAACACAGCGTACGCTTAGAAAGCAAATGCGCGACGCCACGATACTCGTGTTATCCTGTCTTTTTAACTCCGCGCGTACAACACCATCCCGTGCAAAACCCATCGACTTTCGGGTGAATAATATCCATGCTAATGCAACGTTGTCGCGAAAAACGTCAGCGCTAACGAGTGACACGATATGGCGCGCGCAAGGAATGCGGAATAAAAATCTGACTTTGCCAACAACCAAGTAAAACCAAGTAAAAATAGACTTGGACGTTGAGCGACTACACGTTGGAGACCACCGTTGTTGTCGTGACTTGTACACGGGGGATGGTCGCGCGAGGAGAGTGGAATCCGCAATAAAAGATAACTGGATTCAAGTGCGGAGACTGCGTTACACGCGCGTGACAGTAAAGGCTCTGTTTATTAAGCAGAGAGGTAACGGAATCTGGGCCAAGCCCACGGGAACATGTAGTGCATGGGCGGGCAACACGGAATATGGTAATTCGCCTGGCACGGGACCGAACGGGGCTGCCTCACTTCGCAAATATACACGCGCCATATACGAATGTCGCTGAAATTGCACGCGCATGAAGCTTATGCCGGCAGTGCGGTCGTACTTGCGGAAAAACAGTTCACGCCGATCAGTTACATTAAATTGCGTCACGTACACGGAATATTGCAAAAATATGTTGTACGCTTCACGTTGCGAATATTAAAAGGTACATGGATACTGTCGTATATCACCGTCAAATAGTCTAACAGTTATTTTAGAGATTATATAGTTACAATCGAAAATCTTAATATAAATTTTTATAGATCTTGAATGGTAAAGTTGACTGATAATATCGCATAAAATATACGTACACCTAATATAACTATATTATAGTATTTACAGATATATAGATCTATCATTTATTATTGATTTTATGACCGTTCAGATAGTAATTTTTATTACTCAATTAAATTTGGCATTTTTTTATATGCATGATGATTAGAACAAATTGTTAAGATTAAGTAACACCAATAGTCAATTTTATATTATATGTAAATATATAATATTTAATTAAAATTTTGATCGATTAATTACAATTATTTTACTTGAGAAAAATTATTAATTTAGTACACACGGATGGTTTTCTTTTATTATGCAATATTCTTGTTTCGGGAATTTTCATCTTTTATACAAAAATTATTAAGTAATTCTTATATACATTTTAACATCTTTAAAACGTATTTATAAAATTATATATTTAAAAGAAAAAAGAAAAGATACAGACAATTATTTGACCAAGTGCTTTAGTATTTTAAAGAAAAAAACCGAGTAGCATACAAATATCCCAATTGTATATACTAAGGATTAAATTTATATTTGAGATAAAAGTTATCTTTATTTTGTATAATCTAATTTGTATAATATAAGAAATTAATATTTCTTTACTCTTTGATTAATTTTGTTAACAAAATGGATACAATAGTGTGATTTTTAAATAAAAACGATTATTCAACAATTTTATTCTTTAATTTATTAAGATCGCAAAATTTTTATTTTATTAAATCTTTACTATTTTATAATTCAAAATGTAAAGAGGAATAATAATGATAAACATGTAATAAATGCTTTTCCAAAATAAAGCTAAGTTCTGTTCTCTTCAAATAAATAAATCTAAAATGTCATAATACAATATTTCTTATTTATCGAATCTGATTATGATTACATATCTATTGTAATTTTTCAAATGTTTTACGTATTTAAAAAAAAACAACAAAATTATAATTAAAATTTTATCTCAAATGACATGAATTATGTATCATCTTACGTGAACTTCACGTCGGTGAACCAAGTGAGCGCGAACAAACACGAATAAATAGAATTCGTTAAATGAGTGAACAGTGCAACCGTTAAATATTTTACTGTATTGGATATCGTTACATATTTTATTGAATTGGCTGTGGCGCGCGATGTTCGGTGATTGTTTTCGTAACATTCGGCGTTATATTTACACAAAGTTGCAGTGTTGTCATTCGTACTACGAAACTCGAGCGAGCGAGCAACGGACACGATTCCGTACGCCATAACGTTATTATCCTTTGAGACAAACTCGAGGTAGGTATAATGAAGAGATGTATCATTCCTGACCAGTTAGTGATTACTATCTCAAGCAATCAGTTAACTTTTCCTATTAATGAATTATATCAACAACTTTTTATCATTGGCAGATCTAGAAATTTATTAAGGAGGATCGCAAACGAAATTTTTTTAAGGTCAAATATGGAAAGATAAAATTATTTAGATTATTACATTGAAAAAGCATTATCTAAATGTATAATTTATAAAATTTTGATTTTAAATTATATTAACATAAAAATAGAAAAAAAATAGAAAAATATGAAATTTATGTTTTTTTTATATCTAAGAGTTTCTTAAATTAAAACATATTTTTGGATTATTACAAAATTATAGTTAAGTATTTCAGAAATATTTTGAAAGTATACGTGTATAACATTTTGCTACTAATATTTTTGAAAAAAGAGACTTCAAAGACAGGACCTCATTAATTAACGTAATCTGTTTGAAATGAATTAAAAAAGAATTAAAAAATATATAGAAACATATTTACATAAATGCATATTTGTATACATGTTATCATTGAAAGTAATATTTAATTTATATAAAAACTAAAATATGATTTTTAAAAAATAGAAAAAGAAGTACTTTTTAAATTTGAAAAAAAATTCACAATTTGTGACATAAAAATGAATATTTTGGAACTCGTTTAAGAATACTTCTAAAATAGAAACAAGATGAAATAAGAATTCATTTCGTAAATTTGGAAATTTCAAAAAAGAATTTTTTTTTGGACTTTCTGTACTATCCGGGAGGTTTATATAAATTTATTCAAATTGTTTACGTAACAATTAACGATAGAATTTATAAATAGTGTTTACATTTCTGCTTTACACTCAGATTCGAATATATTATCCCACATCACATTCTGAGCTCTTCGCCAATTCGAATGTAATTTGACCGCGATTCTCATCGAGGCCACGATATATGTGATCTATTATTAATAATTCACCAGGATTTGTACATTCGAAATGTATCGCATTTCAACAATGTTGTATATGATTGTATATTATTGACAATTGAAATGCGCGTAGTATATCTTTCGAGCGGTTAACGTTCGATAGGTCGTGTCTCAATTGGTGGTCAATTTGATTCGCGCGGTAGGGAAATGAAGTTGCCGACACTGATTATTTTTACGGAAAGTTTACATCCGCGACACGATCTCGCGTCGCGCGCGGTGACGCGATCAGTTTGACTGGTAAATACGATCGTGATTAACCTTGATATTTGTTAAACACACAGTGCAAATCCGAAGTTTGTACGGCGATTAAGGGTTTCCGGCGAGATTTGTCCGCTGCGACGATTATACGTGAATCGTCATGATGGGTGCCGGGCGAATCGTATCTTTTTTCATGGCATCCTTTCATCGCAATGAAGTACGCCGCGTCACGTGCGGCTAACGTTGGAAGTGTCGTACGAAGTGCCGCGAGATCGTCGTATTTTCGTGTACGAACAAAGCACGCGCGCGCGTTTGTAATTAATCGTGTTTTCGCGAGTGAGTACCATAAAGGAGCAGCAAGGAAACTAAGAGGAAGAAAGGATCTGGGAAATATCAGATGACGGCGGAACAATCATAGGGTGAATAATTTATTATTTATTATAATTTAGAATTTATTATGCACTATCATATTTGTAATTTATTATTTATTATCTATGTATTATTTCAATATTATTTATATGTTGATTCCCCTTCCTCCCCCTCCTCCCCTCGTTTATCCTTACATTTGGAGGATTTACATTTGCAAGAATTAAAGGCGAAACTTTTTTTATTTGTAAGATTTCGTTAGAATTTACATTTAAAAGAAGAAAGAGTTCCTCTCTCTATTTTAAAATTAAAATTCTATTGTATGCTTTGTTGGATATTTTTCTGCTTGAAAGATAAATATAATATTGAATGCGCGCAATAATATTATTCTTTGAAATCATGATATTGATCGCTTTATACGATGTTAAAATTTGAATATTTGTGTGCTTTACAGGTCGCAGTTATAATTCCGCCGCTGCGCATCGTGTTGATAAGTACCAAATTATCTTTTATTTCAATCTGAGATAATGGATCTGCAAATATCGCAATATAATATCTGACAGAGCCACAATCTTAAAATAAATGAACTGTTGGTATAATATTTAATTATTATCCGTTGATCTATTATTCACGTATGCAAACGTATAGAGCTTATAAAATACAGCTTATTATCATTATCAATGCATTATTAGCCGATTAGATCATTTACTGCCGTATTTTGGTATCTTATTATGCATCAGTATATAATTCCTCGGTAATTAGCGTTTTAGTAATTACAGGTGCATAGGTTGCTTAAAATTTATGAAATTTAAACTCGCAGGCAGTGAAAAGAAGATAGTAAATATATTTTACGAAAGGATATGAAGGACAATGAAAAGAGATATGATATATTAATTTAATATTTAACACATTTATATGTATAAATAGTTTAAAATTTTTAAATTCACTGTTTAAACAAATAATGAAAAGTAGAATGAACGAAAATACATTCCATGATAAATAAAATATTGATATTTTTAAAATATAAGGTTCTTATTTTTTTTTATTTTATTTTTTTTTTATATTCTTTAAAGATCGGATCAAGATATACATATTTCACGTTTATGCGAGATAAAAATAAATGAATCTATAAAATATATTATAGAAACATTGACATTATTAATATTTAGATGTATTTTAATTTTTCTTTTTTCTATTTCCTAAATATTATTTTAGTAAAATTTGAAATTTATATATGATTTCTCTATAGCTCTCTCTACTGGATTGAATATTATATAAATTGATGTAAGAATATATTGAAGTTTTTTTAACATCAAGAAAACTTAAATAGAAGAATGACAAAAATTGTTTTAGTCATATGACATTAGTCATATTCCAAGTAATTAAATTAAATCACGCTATGATGATATTTATTGTTATTATGCACTAATTTTTGCATTAATCTCTTTTGTAATTTGTCTATACTTATTAATAATTTGATTGAAGAAAGATAAATTGACAGAATTATTATGGAATATATATATATATATATTTCATAATAATTCTGTCAATTTATCTTCCTTCAATCAAATCAAATTATTAATAAGTTTTTGTCATTCTTCTATTTAAGCTTTCTTGATATTAAAAAAATTTCAATATATGTATTCTTACATCAATTTTTATAATATTCAATCCAATAGAGGAAGCTCTATATATATATATATATGCACGTAACTTAAAATTGAAAGATAAAAATTAGTTCAATAAAAACCATTATCATTTATATAATAAATCAATAACAGTTACGCATTGCATATGTAATATGCAATTACGGGTCTAAATGTGAAACTTTTATGCGATATTATTGATCGCTTATATATATAATTCGAAAATTATTATAATTTCTATTCGGATTTTTACATTCATATTTTTAACTTTTTAATTGTTATAATACGCATAAAACGAATTTTTTACGTTTACTTTGTATCTTATGAATCTTGTGAACGAGTTTTTACGTAAACGTGGATTAAATCTATTTCATTCGAACCTCTTGAAATTATATATATTGCGTTGCAATCATCGCAGAAATTATTTAAACGCTTAGCTCATCAAAAAAGAATTTTTTTACGATCGGAAGATCTCATTTAGCTGCCCCCTCGATTACTATAACGTCCGCAGGATCCGCTCTGTGGTGCTCTTAAAAATCGGTTCTGACCCTTATCCCACGATAGGCACTGAAAAAGTGGTCTTCCGCCAATCTGGCATGGCGAAGTGGAAGGAAGACCTGTGTTAAATTGCCCGTACCGGCCTGGGAAATTGGGTCGATGCACGAGAAAATCGACTGTAGATTGAGAGAGAAAGAAAGAGAGAGAGAGAGAGAGAGAGAGAGAGAGAGAGAGAGAGAGAGGGTGGAAAAGGAATAGAGAATGAAAGAAAGAGAGACGCTTCGAACATCGAGGATCGAGCGACGCTTCTATCGATGCGAAATTGAGGCTAGAAATCGCAAGAAACCGAAGGGGATTCGAAGAGGCGCCGAGAGAGACGAGCAGAGAGAAAGAGTAAGAGAGCGAGAGTAACGAAAGTCTAGAGTTGATCGAACGAAAGGGGCGAGATGCCAGCCAGGGATCGACGATTTTCGCGATCGTTCGAATTTTCGTCCATCAAACTGACTGCGTTTCGATGGCTGGCCTCCCTTCGGTCGTTACGCCCAGTGTTTAAAGTCGAAGAAAATTGGCGCGGATCGGGGACGAGCGATTTCAGCGTAACAGCCAAGTAGCAGCACGCTCACGCTCCGATTCTGCTTTATATGCCTCCGTTAACCGGACGCTTGCATCTATTCAATAACGATTCGCGTAATTTAAGTTTTCGCTTAAGCGTGCACATTACGCTCCCGCGAGTTTCTTCGATCTCTAGTCCTGGATTTTCCTCACGCGCACGAATTTCGGTGGATGCGAAACGCTTCCGCGGCGGCGATGCGATGTACCAGTGCAGTATTCGTTCCGACGAGGAATAAATGCATAATAAATGCCCAATGTGCGCAACTAGTGAGATTAACTGTCTATCGCCGAGAAAGATATCGGGGATCATCTTGCAGTCCGAACCGGGAAATCATTTATTAAAATCCAATATAAAAGTTTTTGTAAAATTGTTCTCCGTTCACTTCTTAATTTTTCAAAATGGTTTAACATACGCTTGGAGATTGCTAGAGTGTAACATAAAATTCATTTTTTTTCTTTTTTTTTGCAAAGGCAAACTGAATTGCACGCCAAGAAGTTGCTGGAAGATTGGCAGAAGCAAAGCGTGCGTTTACATGGAAACCTAAATTACGCAAATTATCATTAGAATAGACGTAAATATTCGGAGATCGCATATAATTTTGAATTGAGGCGTGAGAAGCGTTCGATCATTTTTGATGAAAACTTATCAAGAGTCGTATTAGATAAACGTAAATTTGAAACTTTTGGCTAATAAAGTAATGCTTCCCAGTAATGAAAATATCTGATTATTTTTAATGTTTCTATAGCTATTCGAATATTTTTGTGATTTTTTTTTGATAATTTTATAATAAAATTAAATTAAACTTACTCTTTTAATGGTTGAAAAATCATTGTATTATCTCATTTATTCCGCGATCTCAATTAGCTCACTTTTGTTAATTAAAAAACGAAAATTATAATAGTAGAAACCTCATTTCAATCTATTTTATTCGTGAGTGAATTAATTGTACCCTGTTAGACAGAGAAGCCTTTTTTCTCATTTCGAGAAACCAAGTTATCAAAGGTAGCAAAGTTAATTTAAAATATCTAACTATTTTATTGCTGCGTTTTCTATGGCTTCATAAAGAGATAGAAAAATTTTATTTATATATTCGGATGAGCGTGAAAATTTATATATATCGAAATTTTATTTTGATACATATAAATTTGAAAAGAATGGTTTTGCTGAAATATCTAAAAATTTAGCAGATCTGAAAATAATTATTTTATTGGACTATTTAAAATTTATATAGCATTTTCAAGCATTGATGCAGAAAGCTTAACCAGTTTGCATTTTAGCAACCAGTTTGAGTGTTCTACATAATTATTTTGATGGTCCAAATAAAATTATTTTTAGATCTGTAGATAACGTAGATTTAACTAAATTTTTAAATAATTCAACAAAATTGTTTTTTCCATGTACACTTTTATTATGTTTAATAGGCGTAATAAATTTTTTATATAAATTATAATTATATAAAAATTTACATGTTTTACTTTATAATAAAATTTTAATATGAAAAACTTTAATTATTCGCGTGTAATTAATGTAGACATAAGTACATTAGCGATAATAACAGAGAAGATATAATTGTTTTTTGAAATTGATAGAAATATTCCATTATCTGTCTTAGAGATAATATTATCTATTTTACATAATATAAATATGATTATTCTAAATGATTTAGAATTATTATTTTATATTTTCGTTAAAACACACACACACACACACACACACACACACACCCACCCACACACACACACACACACACACACACACACACACACACACACACTTTTACATGTTTCGTACTACGGCACGTTTTGAAAGGTGCGAAAAACATAAACTCGCGATAAACGAGCGCGACGACAAAAAGACAGATGAATTTCCAGGCAACCTTCTCTGTTAGAAGAAACAATAGCTCGTCGCTCCGCTTAAATTGCGACCGAAAAATCTCCTTAACCGAGTTCCGAAGAACCCTGCAGAACTTGACGAGCACAACGAACATTGGTGGCGACCAGCCTGTTGCTTTTAACGCCTTCACCGCGACCGCACTCGACCTGTTTCGTTTCGCTCGAGACAAAGAGCCGCGAAGACAACACCTGGCTTTTCCTAGAAAGTGTCTCGTTTCCACAGTATGTAGTACACGAAAATCAATATCCATTTCTATTTCGAAACATCATAACGACTATATCGCAGGATCTTTCGTTTCAACATCATCGCTTGTTTTTCCAATTTTTGAAGGAGAGACAGAAGTCGCCGAGGTCGCTTCCTTCCATTGATACAGATATCCGGTTATTCTCGGATCCTTTAGTATTCAAGAGCTTCGTAATATTTAGATTTCAAAACGTTCATCAATTTTCCATTTGTAATGAGTGATATGAATATTTTCTATTTTTTAATTTATAATTTTCTAACTTATTTATTTCTCCTCCTCCCCTCTTTCTGTTCCTCTCTTCATTTCGCATAACATCTAAATATTTTTGAAGTATTGATTTTTAATTTTGCTTATCTAAAAAAGAAGATTCAGAAATAGTGAACATGATAAAATAGTTAGAATGCAAAATATATCTTTTTCCTCCAGATAAAAAATAATATCAATTTGACAATTGATGTGTAAAGTATGATTTCACACGGTAGCAAATAGTGGTAATAATATCCAGAACTGTGGCTATCGGAGACACGTACGAGTGTCCAAGCGATATCCAAGAATATCCATTGGATATCTGTGTTGTGCCCAACCGCGGTCATCGAAAATCAGCCCTTCGATCCGATGGTTTCCATTGAGGCTCATACCTGGTGGTAGGCCGATACGGTCGCGGCCGAGCGGCCAGATCCATTCGATCCGGAATAGTCGGCATTCAGAGCTGGCGGTCTGTCTACTCGGACGCAACGAAGCCCGACCGCATATCTGGTTCTACTACTTTGTCGCGCTGGCTGATCCGCGATCACAGCAGCGTTCGACATTGCGGATACGGAGCGAGTATTCGTGGGCGAGCGTATCTCAAAAGCGCGTCCGAAATAGCTGTGCCTGCAGAAAAGCATAGAGCGAACAAAAATCGGTTCCAGTTCGAAGGGTAGACCGTCTAATTTCCGTAAAAACGCTCGCGTCGTCGGAATTTGGCTCGTGTGCGACGATGCCTCATTGTTATCGTGTATCCGTGTAGCAACGGGATCCCGGAACACATCGAGAGATACGTACAAATATCGCTGAACTCTCCCTCTCTCCTACCTCCTTTCGCAGAAATCCTTCAGATGTATAGAGGAAAATGGAGGGAAAAAGAGCAGTTATTTATTTTTCCATAAAAATGTTCCCTCCGACCTTGCTTGCACGATTACGCTATTTTTGCGCATATAACTACAAAAAAATTCTTTTATATGTTTATGAAAGCGATTTACTGATGATTATGCTGATAAAATTTATGATTTAAGTCATGAAACAAAATCGAATGCAGATATACATATATAGTCGAGATAATTTTAAAAATTATAAAATGAAAAAATTATAAATGCAAATAATTATTAAAGCATATGATATTTTTATAAAATGGAACTACACTCTAGAAATGAAATAAACTCGAATAGATGACATCCATATCTGTCTGTATTTAAACTATTAATGAGAGAATCTATATATATTGATACAGTATATATATATATAATTTCGATGAATTAGAGCGCGCGCTCTATCATAAATAATTATCATAGTTTCATTTTTGAAATTATGTAATCATGTATGCTTGTTTTTTTTAAATAGAAACATCAATTTTCACATATGTACGCGAAATGATTACTACAAGTCGAATGGTCAGGAAAGAATGCCAGCAAAAGAAGCGAAAACTGAGAAAATAAGTATCATACCGTGCATCGTTATGCGTTGCCAAAAATCTCAAGTTCGCTATCTTTCTGCATCCTGGGAGCAGAATACGTTTCTAAATAAAGTTAGAAAAGTTTTGTGAGTAACATCTTCGTCCACGATAATGGATTTTGGTTTCATGTTGTCAATGTATATGAGATAGCTTTGATCATTTAACGTCGATACGTATAGGCGAGAACTTTTAGCGTGTACAAAAATTTATGATTGTTTAATTAATAAATTAAGTACTAAAAAGTTAAATAAAAACCCAAAAACAGATTATGTGCATTAATACTTCAGAGGAAATGAAAACGTACATTCAATATCCTGCGCTAAAATTGAATTTTATAGAATCTTGATTCTGTCCAGTAATTCCATTATAATCGCATTCGTAATTTAAATTTTCAAGCGCGCTCGTCTGTTGCGGCGCTTGTGTTTCCAATTCACATCAAAAAATTCACCCAGGTTAAGCGGAATAAACGCTGCGATTGTCTCGTTTATGTCATTTAAATAAAAATTTTCAACCTCTGTCAACGATGAGAACATACCTGTTAAATGGGATATTTTTTTGAAGTCACGTAATTTTGTAATGTGTTATCGAGTAATGTAACAGGACGTGAAAAACGATTATGCATGTAATAAGTTTTATTTTTGCCGAGGCAAAATGTGTTACTACATGTTCTATATTAGTAAAAAATTTTGTAATTGGATTTTTTTAATATAGTTAATTATTATTAATGCATTGCACAGAGACAGTTTTCTTATAGTAATTATAAATATAGATAAAGCTATTTTCTGATTCAAATTCTCCTGTTAATGTTAATTGCGATGTTTAAAATTCTTCAAATTTAATTCTCGTTCGATCATTTTCGTAGAAAAACACAATATTATAAAAAAAAAGAAGAGAAAAAAATACATAGAGAAATAAGAACTCTCCACTAGTGAAGTTTGTTATCGAATTGCTAACCGATCGACCGGCTGGCAGAACAAATACAAGCAATCCCGGGGGAACAAATAACGACAGTCCCTTTCTTAGTGTAGCGTGAGCTGAGTAAGTAAACGGCGAACCGGTGCGACTTGGTATCATCAGGATTTTTATCTACGTACTGTAATTTCTCTCTGGCGTTCATTTCTTGCTGAATATAACACAGCATGAAATAAAGACACGTCTAAAGCGACTTGTCTATATTCAGCTATATGACAGGTCGATATGTAACTCGTTTATATTAATCACATTTTATATATAAAAGAGAATGCTATAGATAACCACCAGATTCTTAAGTAGCATAAAAAATATCTTGAGAAGATTTTTCTTCTCAATGTGAGAACCGATATCATAATCACTTTTATAATAATAATATTCAAAATAACGGTTGTTGAATAATTACTATTTCGAATAATGATTATCAATTGTAGAAACTCAATTAGGAACTTTCTATCGTAGAACTATTGCAATAATATTCAACTTCATTACATGAGATGTGCCTTGGATATCATTCTCAGTGTTCTATTCTCAATGTTCTACAGAACTACACAATTATGTTAATTAGCAAATTACTTCGTCATAGTTAATTCGAAATCTGTATAATATGAGATATATTACCTCAAAATGGAAAAATTTGCTTTTATTACATTTTACTTTTTTGGGATTTTTATTGAAAATTCTTTATACAATAATTATAATCATTTTATAATCATTATATGTGTATAATTGTTCCGTTTCATATATTAAACTTTTATACAAAATCCTCGATGATAATAATAACCACAATCAATACTCGGCTAAGCTTCAAAAATAAAAAAATGTAGCTTATGTATAATTAATCCTGCGGTTATTAAATTACTTATCCATCGAATACTTGATCGAATATTAAACGAATTCCTTTAGAATTTAATCGATTTTTTCATATCACTATGTATATATGTGTAATATGGTTTCGAAAACAAAATCAGTCTTTTAATTTGAATTGAGATTATTAAATTGACCACTATATACAAAAATTTTAACTAGGCAGATAACAATTAAAAACTTATTTACTGATAATATAAAATAACAAAATAAATTTTTAAAAATGACAGCAGAAATATATTGGATTAATTAATTTTTGATAGAATAGCAATTTCGCTCAAAACATTTCAATATTAAATTTTACAAAAATTTTTATTTCATAAAAAATAAAAAGAAGAAAATATTACGGCTCGATATAGATTACATGAGAAGTAATGAGAATTCTATTATTCTTATCGCGAACAATATAATTATTTTTCAACAAAAAAGTAATATTAAATCTCTTTTTCGTGACGTATATCTAACATTAAAAAATATCTTTAATTAAATTTAAACATTTTGCTTTAGGAAACAAATATTTTATTATTTATTTCTATTGTAAACTAGAAAATAGCATCAACAATAATCACAGACAATATGCTGAAATCTTGCGTGGGTCGCGTTCGATAAAGGATTACACTTTGAGTTTTAGAGAGGAAGAGAGAGAAAGGGGGGGGAGGGGTGGAGGTGGGAACGATGCGCTCTACACTGATAAGCGACTGTAAGATAGAAACTCGTAACTTCCCCGTATAAACTACAAGCTGTGCAAGCTTCTGTCCGTGGAAGCAGGCAGCGCCGAGCACTTGCCGGCACAATCTAGCATCGTCGGAATATCTTATCCACGTCCGGCGATCTCTTCCGTTCATTGCCACCTACGTCGCAAACGCCGTCGTACATCACGTATGTCCGGGATGCTCTATAGACACACGCGCTTCTCATATACCTGTCCGATTCTTTTCTCTTTGTTTTTTATGTCTTTTCTTCTTCTTCTTTTCACCGTATTTTCGATATGTTCGCGCGCCGAGAGGCAGGAACTCGTCTTCTATTATATTCTTTCTCGCTGCCTCTGATTTTCTCGCCTCTCTCCGGCGCGCGTTCCTTTCAATCCGATCATCATCATCCGCACGCGAAGAAAAGAATCCTGGCGAACGGGATAATAGCATACGATTGTTGGCCGTTTCTCCGCGATTAATCCGCGTCTCCTTCATCTCTCGTTTCTGTCGCGATTCACACGCGTGCAAAAGAGATGAGGCGTATCTGAATACATCCCTCGTCGTCCTGGCAAATGAGAGCGCCATCGACGTAGACAGTATTACTCGATCCCTTTTCTTCTCGTGGAACACAATCAGTGTGCCGTGAGACGTAATCCCCCGAACAGAGAAGTTTACGACAAGAAGTGTTAATTAATTAACTATGCCGTTGTCATGCTGGTACTTCCGCTAATGTCGTGCTGCGAGGGTTAAACGCTTTCGAATAATTTTGGAAAATGAGATTCACCCATGTGACGCTACACTGTGTCGTCAGTTTGTGCGATCATGATCGAGATAGTTACGTCAACAGAGCGATTTTTTTTTCTTTTTCTCGCTCTCTCAAACGGTAATCAAAGCACAGCGTTGAATCCCCTTTGAAAAATGTAAAAGGATATCGGAAGAAGTGCGGTGGTTATGGGTGGGGCGAATAGTACGGATAAAGAGGAACGATAATGAAGCTTCTTGCAGGAATGTCATTTCTTTCGTTTAAACGTAATGCGTTTCGCAATAAGCGATAAAGACGCGAATTTACAATGGGATAGAATTATTATATCAAGATATAATAACCTATTATGAAATTTTGAATTATATCTTCTGATTAACATGAATTAACGTTGCATTATGGCAAATATTTGCAACAAATTATTGTAAAAAGAATCGATTGTTCCTTATCTTGTTGTATATACTCAGAGAAACATTGATATTAAGGAAATAATAATAATAAAATACAGAATACGTAATAATAAAATATCAATAAAAATAATAATGAAACAATTTCTTGTAAAATAAAATTTCTTGAAATGTTTCGTAATATTTGATGATGATAAAACTAGTAAAAATTAATAATAATTATCTACATTACAATTATATACAATAATTATATACAAAATGTGTACGTCTCAACTAAATAAGTCATAATAATATGTTAACATATTTCTTATCGTTTTATAAATATTAAACATATTATATTCGTAAAATATTAAAATAAGAATGCGAGATATATTTTAGCACAACTTCTGAGTTGGATGCATAGAATGTACAAAGAATATCTTATGCAAAATCGAACCACGAACGATCTCTCTTGCTTCGTAAAAGATTATCAGTAGATATCCCAGCGGCCCTTCGATCCAGTTCCATCATACTGGCCGATCGTGAAATTCGATAAAGAGTTTCATAAATGTCTTATTCGCATCGTGACAGGAAAGGAAAGGGGAGAGGGAGGGGGAGAGGGCGGAAGTGGCGCGCGAGGAAATCGATAATGGCGAATATCTGCCATAACCGCTCGCCATTAAACCCCCGCGGGTCAGTGGTATGTCTCACTAAATTCCCTCGGGCCATAATGCAGTCGTCACGTCCGGAGGATTAATACGCCCACGGTGCATTTATTCAACGTGGCGTTTGTTGTTTCGTCCGCAGTCAAATGAACGGTAACGGCAACGGCGGCAGCGGCGGCGGCGGCGGCGGCGGCGGCGGCGACGGGCGGGGCGATCGGGATCAAAATTTACTGCCGGTCTAGTCCGGGGCCCTTCGAACAAAACCGTTCCGGAGGGAGATCGATGCGACGATCGCGCTAGACGGTTAGGGGTGGAGAGGGGATGGTCAGCGATCCCGGGTCGGTCCATCCGTTGTGGGGATGCTGCAACGGTGCATACAAACTGGCGCGTCGGTATGCATCGCCGCTGTCGCGGACGCGTCAGCGCGCCGTATTGTCTTTCACAATATTTGTCCATACGAGCGTAGGGGATCTGGAGCAATAGACGTTGCATGATTACAGTAACCGGTGACTTAGGTAAGTCCTCGTGTTTGCAGATCGTGAGGGTATAATCGATTCACGCCGATGAACTACTCTGGCGCACCCGGAATGTTTCAGGCGCGCTTGTGTAGTACCGAAACATTCTCCAGCGAATAGATAAATATTATAAGAAGATGTAATCATCGTTACTTAGGATATGATTAGGAAAATATGATAACCGTAATGAATAGATCGAATACACGAAATGAATGATTTTATTAAAGTGTTTAAAAGTTTAGCTAGATACAATTTTGAAAATAAATTTTGTTGGACTATTAGAATAATTATGTAAGACGCTCAAACTGGTTGCCAGCATGTCAAAACATTTTACAGTGCTGATTATTATGCTTCAGTTCCTACATAATTATTTTGATGATTCAACGAAATTGTGTTTTCGAATCTGTATACATCTAAATGTATGTATCTAAATATATACCTCAATATTTGGATACTTCAGCAAAATCGTCCTTCCAACAATATAATGATGAGATGGGAATTTTCAATATGAATGGAACCGTCTTGACTTTTCAGACATACAAATTACGAATGGTCTCTGAATAATTTGTGATGTCTTGATGGTCTCGAATAATTTGTGAGTACAGTATGTAGTATATATAAATATAAAATTCAAAATCTAAATATATTTTCTTTAAATATCAACGATTCTTTAGATATAATCAGACATATATATGTATATATAACATAATAAAAGGGCGAATTAGTAAAGATTAATTGTAATAAGACTTTTTAATTTTTTTTTTTTTATTAAAATTTATTTCTTGCCACTTACATTTATGTCGTTCACGACATAAATGTCTATTAATTCAAACTAACTTGTTTTCATGTAAAACAACTATTCTATACAGTAGCGAATAACAGCAATGTCAACATACAGAAACCCGAATAATGGGTTACGTTTGTATATCTAAGGGATATATGTAAGATATCCGTTAGATATTCGAGTCGCATAGATATATCGTCCGTGCGTTCGTTGCAAATCGTTTACTATATGTAAAATCGTCGACGTTCCCTCTCTGAATGCGTGCTTCAATTTTTCCACCGACGATCCCGGCCATGCGCGCACGCTTTGATCTTTATGGAACAACGCAATTTATGGTCTGCTTTTTACCGAAGTTTGCCTGTTATACATCCGCGCAAACGCTCCCACGATGGGACCGGTCGTTTCCACTTCGCGGTCTCAGCTCTCTGTAATTGCGTCACGTAAAACTAGAAGAAGAAACTTTTGCAAATGGAGTCATTCGTTATCGACCACCGAGGTTCTCTGGGATGGCGAGCAAAGCGCTACGCGACTTTTACTCGCCAGTGCGAATTCATTAAAAGCGATGATCCAGCCATCCATTCTGCAGAACGGAACGTTTAAAAATCCAATCTGCCCTGGCACGATTTCGCGGTAGAACGTCGCTTTCGCGGCGAAAAAGAGAGATCGACCGCTGCCACAACCGTGTCTCCCTCGATTCGCTCCGATGTTTAAACATGAAGTGTCATGAAATATACATGCGTGCCTCGTGATCGAATGAAAAAAAAAAACATGTACTTTTTTCCGCATAAGGTACCGCATGACGTTATTCCGAGCATCCCGATCGCGAAAGTGCACACTATGCATGCGTGCCTTCAAGGCGCAAAGTTCTTTCGTGTGTGCGAAGCGCAATCGATATCACTCGTTATTTTGGTAGCGC
>Ga0157364_1001223_pt1 | contig 21159 bp, 17 predicted proteins | sample AttsexASBM2_FD_111476 | JGI IMG/M metagenome (GOLD analysis project Ga0157364, IMG submission 111476) | Fungus gardens microbial communities from leaf cutter ant in Ribeirão Preto, State of São Paulo, Brazil - Atta sexdens ASBM2 | ecosystem: Host-associated > Fungi > Mycelium > Unclassified ...
AAAGGTGCAGGGTGTCCTGTTCCTATCCTAGCTCCACCAGCCAGGTTTATACCAAATGGTGGGCTGAGCCCTTAACCAATTAGCCCCCCAGAATCTGATCCAACTAGGTGGGTTTATGCCAAATAGTAGGCTGAGCCTTTAACCAATCAACTCCCCAGAATCAGATTGTTATTACCCTCGTTCCCCATCTTATATTGACCTATCATTTTGGTCCCAGTTATGGATATCACCAGGCATAGTGCTCACAATGAGAACTAGCCTGACTACTTGGCCTTGCAAGATATACAGATCTTATTCCCTAGGGAGTCTATTACTAGACCTTGCATCCTGGCAGCAGTAATGCTCACTAGTCCTATGGTATACACCAATTATAGAAACCAAGAACTCCAGTGGTTGCCATATGATATTACTACCATATGGTCACAAAGTTAAGGTATTTGTGCTTGGAGGGAATTGAACCCTCAATCTTTTGAACACTCACTCAAGTGCTCTCACCAGGTCTTCAGTGATTGAAACCACTAGGCTACTGGGGCCTTCAATTATTTCTAGCTTGGTTAGTACTGTTCTGCTAGATTGAAATATATTCCAGAAATATTTAGTAGAGCTGTCATCTCTAGGAGACCTCATTCTATTCTCTTAGGTTTTCTGGAGGTAAGTCTTGTCTTCAGCATAATTGTCAATGTGTACTTGAGTTTCCTAGAGTAAACTCTATAAACTCTGTGGACTTATGCTGGTCACTCTAACATCTACTGCCTCCTTGGCCAAACTTGGGACTGGAGCATGCATTGTTCTTGTGTCCCATCAGTGTTTGTATTTAACCTTGGAGCCAAAGCTCCTGTTTCTCTCCTTTCTTGCAATCTTTCTCCTTTCTATTTTCTCTTCAATGTCAGTTAAGGTTTGTAGCTCTTTCATATCACTATTTGATGGTCCAAGGGGAATGCTCTACCTTCATAAACTTCCTTCTGATTGTCTTATTCATCTCTTGCTTGAATTCTTCTACCAATACTCTTTCTTCAAAACTACTTCCTCTTACTGCTGTCTTGAATTCCTATACAAACTCCTCCATTATTCTTCTTTCCTATTCTACTAACCCTCTTCTAAACTCCATCTTCAAATCTGCCAAGAAATCTCTTACTAATACATACTTGATATTTCCACTTTCTAGGTCTTCTATTACATTTTTCTTCTAGATATCTACTAATTCTCCCTGTATATATGATAATACTCATTGTATCTGTTCTTCTACTAATGTTCCACTCATCTTCATCTGAATATGTGGCCTACAGGCCATTAGAAATTCAGATACTTTGCCTATCTCTCTATTGAATATTTGTAGCTTGGCCACTTCTATATTTGACTTAGTATTAGGTCTGGATGCTATTCTTCTGCCCATTACTACTATTTGTGCCTATAATACTGCTATCTGCTTTTACAAAACTGCTACTTGATCCATGTGGATGTATGGTGGTGATGGTTTAGGCAGGCAGGAGATAGGGACCAATGGAGAAGAGATAGAGTTACTCTTGCTCTTGCTTTTATATTCTAATAATGACAAAATTCTTGGTATGTGCTAGTGGGCCCTCTTTTTGTCCCACCTTATACTTGCTACTGACTATCTGTCTACCAACTACTAAGTATAAATAATCTTGCTCTAAGAAGAGATATTATACTCTAGGCAGTACTTTGAGAGTGACTATCATTCTTCTATATATATAGATTATAAGAGAACACTGCAGCATAAAACTTCTACTTTGAAGAAAGTCTAGCTACCATACCTACTTAAATGATAAGTAATGTCTAGTTAGTGGCCTGAGTTTGATTACTGATATTCACAACTCCCTATATCAAGCAGCTGGTTTTTCTCAAGCTTAAGATCTGGCTAATTTAGTAGTAATTGATCTAAGCTAGTCATACACTTAAGATGAGGAGAGAGTGAGTGTTGAGAGGACCTTGTGTTGGGCAGTCTCAGAAAAGGGTTATTGAGTTCTAATGTTACTACTTAAATCCCTTAGAGTTAGGTTAAAAGGTAAACCTTGTATTGGATCAATATAAGAGAACTTTATAGAGTTCCTAGCACAAAGTATCTACCTTTTATATACACTAACTAGTTGGTTTGTGTGTAACTTTATCTAGCCTGCTCTAAAGGCCTTGTGTGTTCCATGAAGTCAATATTTAATTCCATTATCATTCCCAAGCCTAACAAGGCTTTGTATAACTCTTCTAAGATGTTCAGATCATTGTTCTATTAAACACACTTGACAAGCTTATCAAGAAAGTTATTGGTGAAAGACTTCAATTCCAATAGATCTCAAAGAATTTTATTCATCCTTGTTAACTAGGTAGATTGAAACAATATTCTACTATGGATGCAGGAGTTATTCTTACACATCTTATTTGTGTGGAATAGGTTCAAAATCTCTCAACAAGCATCTTGACATTTGATTTTTTCCTTTATTAAACTATTGTTTACTCCTATTAATCTTAGAAAAAGCAAGTTTTGATTCCAAAATCTCAATATTCTTCCAAGATTATCTAGTAGATAGAAATAAAAATATCTTTGATACAGTTTCTCTTCTTCTTCTTTTAACATTGATATTGGTGTTGGATAGGATTCTACCCTTTCTCCTATTTTATCTGTTCTATATCTTTCTCCAATTTTCTATATTTTTGAAAAAAGAATTAAAAGTTTAAAAATCCCAATTTCCATTCTCTCTTTTATAGATGATGGTCTTTTTATTGCACAAGATAAATCTTTGACAGTTTCAACCTCTTATTTATTTTGTAGCTATCATGTCATATTCTTACTTCTTGAATAGTTCAGACTTGTTATTAAATATGGGAAAACTTCTGTTTTCCACTTTTCTAAGTCATATAGATTGTTCAATCCTTCTCTACTAAATCTTACTTCTTTAGATAGTTTTATTCTCCATCTCAAAAAAATGTGGTAATATTTAGAATTCATTTTTGATAGAAGTCTAATATTATAACAACATATCAAATTTTATGTGAACAAGGCTTTATCAACTGTCAAGTGCATAAAATTGCTTGAAAACTTATCAAGAGGTCTTATTTCTACCCAAAAGTATCTTTTATATAGGAGCTGCATACTTCTAATTGTACTTTATAACTTTCAACTGTAGTTTTACAACAAAGCACTATTGGCATATTCTCTTAAGGAACTTAGGGAAATACAATAAAGAGTTTCCATTTGAATACTAGAAGCTTTTCATATCTCTCCTACAATCAGTATCAAAGCCATTGCAGGTCTTATCCCAATACATTTGTACTTACAAAAGCTTAGTGGTAGATTCCAATTAAGAATGTAGTCTCTACCAATCATATTTTCAAGTTTATGTTGGAATCAAGACATTTTGATAACAACAGCATTCATTGTTTCTTACTTGAAAAGCTAACTCTCAAACAGTAATTGAATATCAAAAGGTCTATTGTTGATGCTAACAATAGACTTAACAGAGTTTTTCCCTCTTTTATCCCTTTTAGTAGTGAATTTTTGCCTAAAAACAGACTAATTGATATTTATTCTAGTTATTTTTCTTTTCATTCTACAAATAAATACAAGAAAGGCAGAAAAGCATATATTTGAAAGCTTGATAATCTTACACTCCAAGCATTAGATTTAAAAACAGCAATTGTTATATTTAATGTGAGCATTAAAAATCAAGTTGTTACTTTGATTGCCTATAGCTATGTTCACAATAATCTAGTTATCAAAACTCTTCATCATGTAGTCAATATCATGTCTACTGAGGCTGAACTTTTTGCTATTAGATGTAACATCAATCAAGCTACTCAATTGGCCAACATCAATTGTATTGTTGTTATTATAGACTTACTACATGCTACTAAGTGAATATTTGATTTATTAGTTCATCCATATCAAATTTATCTAGCTATAATTTCTAGAGAACTTAGGGAATTTTTCATTAGAAGTCAGCAAAATTCTATCAAATTTTGAAAGTGTCTAAGTTATGACAAATAAATGCTTGACAATATAGTTAATAAAGAGACAAATAAATTTAATCTCATCCTCATCTTTCTATGCAAATTATTATGAATGTTGAATGTGATGAAATTCTCAATAATTGGAAAATGTCTTCCCAAGGCTTATATAACAAAGGAAGATACTTTTTAGGTCTTTTTAATGATAACCTTAATTCTATTGAACTGACTTATTCTAAAGGAGGGTTATAGTTAAAATTCTTTAATTATTCCAATTCATTATATGCTAAAACTATATGAGCTATTACCAATCATATTCTTATAGGAAAGTATCAACTTAGATTCTTTCTACAAAAATTTTTCTTATGTTCTTATAAATAACATCTGATCAAAACTAGATGTCATATTCTTCATAAATATAGTAAGTTTAACAATTATTGAAATCTAAAACACTACAACAGTCTCAGTTAGCACCTTATATAGTAGGTGCTATATTCTTGCTCCATTCTTGCTCCATCCTTATATTATATGACTTGGTTTGCCTCATGTATTATGAACTTTCTTCTCATGGCACTATCATATATATAGCATAGATACTATCTTTACACTTTACCAATTACATTTATCTTCTTCTTTCTCTCAAGTCTTTGCCTAAGTACAACTTGAGCTCTGAGCTAAGGTCATAATATTTGGTAAAGTGTTAACAAGCTCACCTTGCAAAAGGAGAGATATATAGTAGTTAAGTCCACAGACAAATTAGGTGAAGTTACTGCCAGATGATAAAACAAAACATGTGTGGTGTAGACCATAAGAAGAACTAAGATGAGTTCAAGATGAACAGATGATATTGAGGCACTGTTAGAAAAATTTAGATTCTTATAGATTATGAACAAAGCCTTAGAAGAAACATACAAACAATCAGACAAAGAAATATCTAAAGCACTAGTACCAGTAACAACAAACAACAATGTACAGGCTGTAATGCCAAAAAATATGGTTCCAAATCCAGAATGGTTCAATAGGGACTGAATAAAGTTTGAAAACTGGTGGAAAGAAATACAATTGTTCTTCAAAAGTAACAGAGTCATGAAGACCAATGACAGGATCACAGTGATTCTTATATACCTCAGAAAAGATGTAGTAGGTATATATGTACAGAAAAAGATCGATGGGCTAGATAAAGAATTAGAAACCTAAGATTGGGAAGAGTTTGTCAAAGAACTCAAGACAACATTTAGTGACAAGACAAAGGCAGTGGATGTCAAGTGGAGGATAGAGTTCTTCAAACAAGGAAAGAAGAACACAGCAGACTTCATGATTGAGTTCAAAGCTTTAGCAATAAAAGCAAATACAGATGAATTATATGCTATCTTTCTATTGAAGAAGAATGTATAACAAGACATTATCAAGACCATACTAGAATATCCATCTATTGCAGCATCAGAGTCACTCAAAGAATGAAAAGCAGCGATTAACTCAGTAGGACAAGTATACAAGTCCACAGAAGGATGACAGGACTATAAAACAGAAACAGAAACAATATATAGAGGGTAAAGACAACCTATGGATATAGGAAAGTCCAATGACAAATTCAAAGACAGGAAGTTGAAATGCTTTAATTGTAATAGTATAGCCATATGGCCAAGGAATGTTGGAACAAAAAAAAAGAGAAATAAACCAAAAAGTGTTTCAAGTGTAACAAAGAAGGACATATTACAAAAGACTGTAAAGGAAAGCAGTCAATGAAGAAACAAAAAATTCAAGAAAAATCAGATGAAGAAGACAATGAAGAAAAGGACAAAAAAAAACAAGGTTTTGGAAAAGATCTTGAGTAGGCATAATATGAGAGATCTCTCTTGTAAATTCTCAAAATAAATATGTTATTCCAAATTGACAGAGTAATATTAAAAGAGAATTGAATGTACAAGCAAAAGTGAAGACAAAGAATGGCAAGAACTTCAAAGTCAAGGCACTAGTGGATTCTGAATGCACTCATATGGGAATTGATAAACAACTGGTCAAGGAAAAAAGGATACAACAAAGCTAATAAACTCTCATTTGAAGTTTTCAATGTAGACAGGACAAAGAATGGAGAGATAACCAAGATAGCACCTCTAGAAATTGAAATAAATAAACACAAGGAACAGCTAGGAGTTGTGATAACAGATTTAAACAGAATAGACATGTTTTTGGATCATGACTGAATGGTCAAATACAATTCAGAAGTCAACTGAAAAAATGGAATGATAAAATTTACAAGATGTCCAAGAAGCTGCAAAATAAAGCATCAAGATATTGAGTTTAAAACTAAAAGAACCCAGATAATAGAAATCAAAGAACAGGATAATGGCAAAATCAAAAAAGAACAAAACAAGACAAACTCAGAGAACTTACCAGAGTACTTTCAACTATTCACTCATTTATTCAACAAGAAGAAGTTTGAGAAACTACCAGAACAACGTGAATGGGACCACAAGATAAATCTAATGGAAGAGGCTCTAAGAAAGTTAAATGCAAAGTCATACATAATAATACTTAAGGAAGAAAAAGCACTAAACCAATGGCTGAACAAACAACTAAAAGCAGGTTTAATTATGGAATCAAAATCAAGATATGTGGCACTATGTTTTTACATTCCCAAAAAAGACAGTTCATTACAGTTGGTTCAAGACTATAGAAAGCTCAATCAAGTCATAATCAAGGATAAAACATTATTACCTCTAATTGGAGAAGTAATTGACAAGCTAAATGAGGCCAAATACTTTAACAAACTTGATCTCATCTAGGGGTACAACAATGTCCAAATTAAAAAAACAATGAATGGAAGGTAGCTTTCCTGATAAACAAAGGATTATTTGAGCCACAAGTGATGTATTTTAGACTATGCAACTTGCCAGAGACATTCCAAAGGATGATGAACAGTATTTTCCAGGAATTTCTCCATGAAGGAGTACTAGCAAATTACATGGATGATTTCATTATACCAACCAAAACAATAAAGGAACTTGAAGAACAAATAATCAGATTTCTGAAAATTGCAGAGAAACACAACTTGTATTTTAAAAGATCAAAATGCGACTTCAATATGGAAGGAATCCCAATATTGGGAGTAATAGTTGGCAAAGGAAAAGTATGAATAGAACAAGAGAAGGTCAAGGCAGTAAAAGAATGGAAGACTCTAATAAGAATCAAAGAAATGGAAAGCTTCTTAGGATTTGCAAACTTCTATTGAAGGTTCATCCAGAACTTCAGTCATACAGCAAAGCCATTCAATGACCTAAAAGGAAAGAAGGAATTGAAATGGGAAGAAGACTACCAAAGGGCTTTCAAAGATGTAAAAGACAAGATTACAAGTTAACTAGTACTCTTTCTTCTAAAAAGGAAAGAAAAGTTCAGAGTGGAAACAGACATTTCAGGATATACCATTAGAGAAGTATTATCTCAAGAACAGAAAGAGAAATAGAAACCAATAGCCTTCCTATCCAGGACAATGCAACTAGTGGAAAGAAATTACGAAATTTATGACAAAGAACTATTGGCAATTGTTGAAGCATTAGCAAAGTGGAGACAATATTTACTGGATGTGATAAAACTATTTAAAATCTGGATGGATTATGAAAACCTCAAGTACTTTAGAGAGCTCCACAAATTAAATGGAAGATAGGCCAGATGGTACTTAAAGTTACAAGACTATGATTTCATTCTATGGCATATACCTGGGAAAACAAACACCAAGGCAGATATTTTATTAAGAAAGGATCAGATAAATACACAAGAAGATAACAAGAACATTCAGGTGCTCAAAGAAGATTTATGGACAAAAAGAACAACCACCAAAATAACAGTGATCAGAAAGAACAAGACAACAGAAGATTCAGAATTACTGCAAGAAATAACACAAAGGAACATGAAATAGAACAGAAATTGAAGAATAATGGTATAGCTTGGGAACAAGATGGAATTACCTATATGGATAGAAGGATATATGTCCCAAACAACAAAAAGATTAAAGAGAACATAATATTTGGTGAACTAGAAGGTTTATGGGGATGAACATAACCAATGGATCACAGAATCAGGGTTGCCTCATGCAAAAGAGGTGATTAAAGATTATTGGACAAATTTTTCAAGTCAAAACCTATAAAAAGGGGGGATAAAAAATCCCACTTTTGACAATTCACAATAACACTCAAATTCTAAAGAACAATGTCTTCCCAAGTTACCAACAACAATAACAACATGACAGTTCCTACTTCTTCCAATCCTTATATCACTAGAAAACTAAACAATATAGATGAAGCTCAAACATTCAAGATGGAATGAGATGATTGAACAAGATTGTATTACAAGATATTGAAGGGATTAAAGGCTATGATTGATGTTCAGAGATAGGTGTGAGAGATGCTGAGAATAGCAGGAGAGACCAATACAATGATTACAGAGATGGAGAAGACAATCCTAAAAGTAAGCATTAAGAACCAAACTATGAATGCTACTAATATCCTAGGAATATTAGAGGACTTGTGATATTTAATTCAAAGCAACATGGAAGATTGGGTATTTCAAATTCAAAGGATGCTAGCTAATGAACTCGATGTATATAAGGGATGAGGAAATCAATATGTAGAGGATAATATTTGGGAAATACAAAAATTATACAGGAATGAAGAACACAAGATGGAGTCAAAGAAAAAATAAGTCAAGGAAGAAGAAGTTATCTTAGTCAGGCCATATGAGGTATTGGAATTAATATCATCAATGACAAAATCAAGTTTTATAAACAATGAGGTCCACAATCTAATAAAGTATATGAAGTTCATTTGATCTCCAACACAAACAAGACTCTTTAAACCATCACTACATTATCAATTACTTCAATTTAGAGGAGGACAAGATCCAGAATTTTGGAAAGAAGTAGCAACTGCATTGGTGGATGACAATTACAACACCAAAACATCAAGAGATGGTTATCCAATAACAATGTTTCAAGAAGGACTACCATATGAACCATACTTCATAGCCATTGATAATTGAGGACAAGTCATCATAGGTCCCAACAAGAAAATAGTGGCTACATATGTGGTAGGAAAACTCAAGATATTGATCCAATTCATAGGGATATGAATGCTGAAAAGAAGGTACTGTTATGATTGATATCTCACAAGTATAGCATGGAATAGGGTCAAGAGTAATAACAACATAATTGGCTGTACTGCAACAGTCTTAGTCAATGCCTCATGTAGTAGGTGCTATATTTTTGCTCCATCCTTATGTTATATGACTTGGTTTGCCTTATGTATTATGAACTTTCTTCTCATGGCACTATCATATATATAGCATAGATACTGTCTTTACACTTTACCAATTACATCTATCTTCTTCTTTCTCTCAAGTCTTTGCCTAAGTATAACCTGAGCTCTGAGCTAAGGTTGCAACAGTTACCTTCTAAAATTAGCCTAACAGCTGCTATGACAGATAACAGCTCCCATCAGGTATAAGTTTTGATTATGTGATGGAAACAGCTTGCACACCAACCATCACTCTTTTATACATATACTTCTGTGTCTGAGGATTAGACTTCAGACTTAACAATATTAATATTTATCAATATTCAACAATCTTTATTCTTTATCATCTGTATTGATCTTAATCATCATTATTATGATTATTGAACTTCTAAATCACTCCTAAACCTCTGAGAGTATACCTAAGATTCAGATAATTTAAGTATCACAACTAGTGAGTAGCTCATTTTGTGATAATTATCTCAAGAATATAGAGGTCAATTTAAATAATATTCTCATTATGACTGGAGATCTTAATGTTAGGGACAAAGACTAGCATAATTCTTTTCCTTACTATTTGATTCATGCTGACAAATTCTATCAAGTTTTCTTATATTACTCAATATAAGAGTAGTCTTTTGTCCTAACTTATTAAACCTAAGTCTCGATATACTAAGCATTTCAAAGAGTGGTAGAATAATAAATATACTAAAAAGTTGGATTTTAAAGAAACTATTAAGAAGACAAAACATATTTTATTTAATGAAAAAATCCAAAAATTTTCAGTAAAAAACAAGAGATCTTGGAACCTAATAAATTAGATTAAAAAGTGCAAATTACCTGCCCCAGAGGCTTTAGTCTTTAATAAAAGACTGTATATTGAGTTAGATGACCTATAATAAGCCTTTCATTTTACTTTCAATTTGGTTCAATATTATCAGATCAACTCTCATACACTTAATGATATCCTATCAAGATCTTGAGCTAAATAGCTATTAGAATTGTGAGAAGTGAACTTTATTTTTATTTTTATTTTGAGCTTAGGATTAGAGTTAGTATAACATAATATGACTTGGTTTCATATATCAGTCATAGTCACATGTCACAATGGAAAGCAGTAGAAGGTTCTAGAAACATAATATTATACTATATGTTAACAACATAGAATATATATAGCTTTTAAGATAGGCTAGATTTAGTATAGTATAGACTAATAGCTTAACATATATAAGTAGGATAACTTGTACTTAGAAACTTTATCAAGTTTTCTAGCTATCTTTTAAACAATACTGTTCTTAAGTTACAATAATAGATTTCATTCTCTGAAGCTGAATTTATCAATTTGATCAAGAAGTGCAATAGCTTATTTATACCTAGACCCAATCACATTTTATGGTCTCACTTAAAAGCTCTTGTCTTAGATGAAAAGTACTTAAACCAATCTTGTCAATATTGTAAATACTTGTTTATCTTCTAGCCTTCACATTTCAAGAAGTCAACATCTATCATTACCCCTAAACTAAACAAAGTATCCTATGACTTGTCTAATGTTATGGCAACCACTTATCACAATGATAAATGAGAGCACAAGGGAGTAAATCTCAAAGTGGATATATTGTGGGTAGTTCATAAGAGAACTCGACAAGGAGTCTCTACTAAATTAGAGTCCTATATATATAGAATACACATGGTCCATGCTACATCCTCATGTCTACCTCATTTCTTACTCAAGACTACCATGTTATATATATGTGTCCTGATGTCATCTTCCAGATCCTTCTACTATGTTCTAGGCTTATGATGTCACATGCCTCTTCATCATCACTAAAAAGAAAAAGAAAAAGAAATTCAAAAGAAAAGAAATATAAAATCAAGAAAAATAGATAAAAGAAAAAGAAAAAGTTAGTGTCCAAAGTGTTCCATAACATCTAAGTCTTTTCACCTCATTATACTTTTTAATATGTTTGGAAAATTAATAGAGAAAATTGTTATAAACTTAAGACCTTAGGGTTGGTTAAGAATAAGAATCTTATATTAGAGTTAACAAAAGAGAACTTGATAGAGAACTTTGTACAGAATCATCTATCTTATATACTAAAACCTGATAGTCTGTGCTTTACTACTTTAGCCTATCCTAAATAACTATATAAGGTTGATATATAGTATATATACTATATAACATCATTTTCTCTAGATCATTCTACTATCTTTCATTGTGACACATGATCATGTGACATCACACTAAACCCTAATCCTAAGCTCTAAAATAGAAAATAAATTGAATAGAAAATAAAGTAAAATCAAGTCCATCTTTCACAATTCTGACAAAAGTCATTAGCAATAGACTTCAAATTCATTCAATATCTTCAAACTTTATCTACCAAAATCAAGTAGGAGGTAAAATAGTAATCTTTAGTGAATGTAGGATTATATCTAACTTATCTTATTTGAGCTAGATAGGTTAAGAGCTTTTAGATGAGTACTTTGGCACTCAACATCTTTTAATTTTTCCTCTCTCTCAATCATCAGCTTCTTCTGATGATTTTGGATAAAGCAGGATTTGATTTTAAAATTACTTAACTAACAAATCTACCCAATACATGTGGAATAGTTATATTTTGCCTTTATTCAGGGCTAATGTAAATATTGACCACAGGTCTACCTTATCTCCTATTTTATCTGCTCTCTACATTGTCCCAATTTTTGATATTTTCAAGAAAAGAACTCAGAATCTTTTACCATCTATTCCAGTCTCTATCCTTTCATTAGTTGATGATGAACTTTTTATTTCTCAAGAGAAGAGTTTCATGAAGTCAAATGCTAATTCATTTTCTAGTCACAACATTATTTCATTCTTATTCAATCAATTTGGTCTTACAATTGAACATAGCAAGTCCAAAGTATTTTACTTCTCAAAAGCTACCAAGAACTTTGATTTACCCTCTCTAGACCTAGAACTGTTAGGTAACTTACTTATTACTATGCCAACAAAGCCCTATCCACTATCAAGAGGATGAGAATGTTAGGTAACTCAACAAGGGGATTATTGTTTGTTCACAAATGTCTTCTTTATAGAATGTGCATTATGCCTATTACTCCTTATAGTTTCCAATTATGGTATTTCAAAGGAGCACCTCTCTACTACCTACTCAAGGAATTAAGGAAAATACAATGAAGGGCAGCCTTATAGATTATGGAAGCTTTTCATACCTCACTAACATGGGGAGTTGAAGCCATTGTGAAACTTATACCCATCCACTTGTATCTTGACAAAGTTAGTGGAAGGCACTACCTTAGAGTTGCTTCCCTTCCTAAACAACATGCTATTAATTCTCTCCTTAATTATCATCATTCAAAAGAAGCCAAGCTACATTGGTTAACAATAGATAATTTTACAGAGAAGCAAAGGCTCAAGATTAAGAGTTCTGTTGTGGATACTAACAATTATTTAAATGAAATTCACCCTTCTTTCAACAGATTACATAGAGAACTCTCACCTGGCTTTTGTTTATGTGACAATTTATCTAATTGTTTTTCTTTTTATAAAGTAGATAAGAAAAACATGAAAACATTCACAATCATCTCAAGTCTCTGGATAAGCTATTATTTAATTCTTCCTTGAATCCAAACATAGTCATTATCATTGCTGACACTAGAATTAGAAACAACATTGCTACTTCAGTATCTCACATCCTCTCATAGTATGGTGACTTATTTAAAATCATCCATCACACCTTTAATACCACTCTGACTAAAGCTGAACTAATTGCAATCAGATGCAGTATAAACCAAGCTATTTAAGTCCCCAATGTCAACAAAATCATTGTTACAATAGACACCATTCATGCTACTAAATGTATATTCAACTCATCTGTTCATTTATATCAACTACATTCAATTGTAGTTTCACAAGATCTTTGACTCTTTTCTAGCAATGAGTCTGGCACTTCTATTGAGTTCTGGGACTGTCCAAGCAAAGCAAAATAGCCCCCTCACTCAGCTGTTGACAAAGAGACTAAACAGTATAAAATTGACTGTAGCTTTTCATGTAAGTCTTTGTGGGATTTTAGTAGAAAACAGAAATGCAACAACACCATTTGTAGCTGGCAAATGATTTTCCAAGCATCAGATTACAAAGGAAGACAGTTTCTTGAACTTCTGGATAAAAACAATCATACTATAGCTATTAGAATTAACAAAGATAGACTTGGTTTTCTGTTTTTTATCTTTTTTTATTTTTCTCTTACTTCTTTTATTTCTTCTATTTCTTTTACTTCTTTCTTTTATTTCTGGGTTAGGGGCTAGTATGATGTCATAGGTCATGAGCACAGCATGTGACTTAAGTGTTATCAATTACATAACACATAGAATATTGTAAAAGAGTCTAGAAAGGATAATATTATACTATATGAAAGATAGGTGAAGACTTTAAGGCTAACACATAGTCATTAGGGTAGGCTGGAGAGGTAGCATACAAACCAGGAGCTTCCAGTATATAAAGTAGACAATCCTGTACAGAGCTATCCATTGAGTTTTCTTGTGTAAATTCTATACAAGGTTCCTCTCATTGACTAGCTCTAAGGTCTTTAAGTCATAACAATAGCTCCTACACTGATATAGAATGTGATTTCTTGTCTTAATTGGGTATTCTCCACATAGGCAAGCAAATAGCTCATTAGAAAAGAATCTAAGACAATACTCTTCTGTGAGAGTATGATTAGTGATTACTCTGGTTGCTCTAGTGCAAATGGTGTTTGAATATCCAAAATGTTTGAGCTATAAGCCACCCTTTGAATATGTTAATCTGAATAGGAAGTTATTAGTATGTTTCATCAATTTTCTTAAGCTCAATCCAGAAGCTTTTTTCTTTCATGAAGGTATCATATAATGCTATTGTAACTGTTAGTATCAAAAATGCAAGAAGTGGACTTAAACTTTTTTCTTTTCTCATTTCTATTTTCTTTTCAATTTATTTTCTTTATTCTATTTTTAGAACTAGGGTTAGGGTTAGAGTGACAAGATCATGCTGTCACACATTGGTCACATCAGATAACACAGTCACAAGTCACATGACACATGAAAGAACATAGAAGGTTCTGGAAGGATGACATCATACAATATGTGATACACATGTTGACCTTAAGGCATATACATGGTTATTTAGGGTAGGCTAGAAGCTATAATAGCTTGCATGAACTATTAGATATTAGTATATAAGATAGACAATCTTATACAGAGTTTTCTATTGAATTCTCTTGTGTTAACCCAATATAAGGTTCTTTTCATTGACCAATCCTAAGGTCTTTGATTTGTAACAGTTAGATGCTTTTACTTAACGCAATCTCTTATCTCCTTTCTTTTCTTTTCTTTATTTTTATCCTTTTCTTTTCTTTTTCTTTCTGTTTCTTTTCTCTCCTTTTTCTCTTCTTTTCTATTATCTGTTTTTTAGTTCTATGTAAGTAGTTATGTTGTAGCTACCACAGTCTACTACCATACTCCATATAATAAATTGTTGACTTAAAAAAATATGCCAAACTTAGAAAGTGATCCATCTAGAACTATCTAAGACCTCTAGCTATGTTATTACTTGTTTGGAGTTTGGAAAAAACATGTCTACTAGAGCTCAAATAATTTATATAATATTTGTGCATAGTCCATTTTCAAGTTCATTACTGTGGTTTGAGTCATCAGATTATAGCTACTATAAAAAATAAGTCCATACTGAGAAAGAGGCAAGAAGACAAAGACAGGAAATAGATTATAAATTGTATTGTTTATTATTTATTGGTCAAAACCTTCAAAAACATGTCTGTGGATGTCAAGAAAATGACCTTGAAGATAACAACAGATAGCTCAGGCCATGTATGTGTAACTAATCCAATTTTACTTTTGTCTTCGAGTGACATTGAAGAGAAAAGAATATTATATAGACTGGTGTAGAAAAACAACTTTATTTCCTGCTACTACCATTACTCTTTTGACCATTACTCTTTCGAGATGAGTCAGTAGGAGGGTTGCCCTTTTGAGATTTAGAAGAACAACATTGATTGGTAGGATGATCTAATGCCTTGTATTTATGGGTATAATTTTCTTGAGCCGCACAATCTTCTGACCAGTCACCTAATGCAAGCTTTTGTCAGAAAATGTGTACTAGTGCGGTATGCTTCTGCATCTTCTCATATTGTCTGTGGTAGTGGGTCTTGATGGCATCAAAAATCTTGGCACTCTTGGCATCACTATTCTCTGAAAAAGTCAAGGCATTGTGTTCCAGTATGGTATATCACTCACAAAACAGCCACGAAGCCCATCAATTGATTCATGAAGTGTAGGTGAATAGAAGGTAACCTCCAGGGGTTTTTGAATCATCAATTTCTTGCAGAACCCTCCCTTTATATTCTCATTGCAATATATATCCATCTCATCATAGGGCTTCATGTGGGGCTCCATATCATCTTGACTGCTGTGGGGAGTGTAACGCAATATAGACTATATCAACAAATAGAACGCAGACTCCCAATTATCTAGAATTTCATGCACATGTTGGTTATTCTGGAGGAGAGCTACAGACATGAATTGTCATGTTCTCTACAATATCAGTGAGGCATCAACAACAAGGCAATTTTGGGACCAAAAGAAAATACTCACAGTCCTCTCCACCCTCTCTGGTGATTTTGCCACTGGCCCAATGCGGACATACATATCCCAGTCAATCAAGAATCCTCCTCCTTCTCCTCCTTCCGAAATCATGATGTTTCCCACACTGATATTGTGATGCAGGATACTTGCATCATAATATGCTCCATCATGAGCTAAAAAGCAGGACATGAGCATACAAAATAAACACAGGCGAGAAAAGATGAACCTTCTATAGCATTTGCAATAGTAGTGACAAGCTTGTGGGTAGATCTAAACTCTGTCAGCTTCCTACCAACTTGATCCAATGCCATCCGGTAATGCATGATAGAGTGTGTCTAGGGTTGGGGCACTGTCTTGTGTGCTTCCTGCAGACTTCCACAGGATTATCATGCCTTTTCTGCACAACATTGTTTCTGCATACTTTATGACACACATTGTTTCCGCAGTAAAATCTGGGAATATTGGGAACATTCTTCTCCTCAAGGGTCTGATAAATCTTGCCTTCTTTCTCTCCCGCTTCAGGCCTCCAGTAATCCTTGATGTATACTATCTTACTCCTATTCCCCTCCAAATCCAAGTCACATCCTCTCATCCCCCAAGTTGCCCTTCCAAACAGCGAGCACACAGTAAAGTCCTGTGGATATGAAATCAGGAATGTTTTCTGAATCGCAGGATCATCATGATCATTGATGGTCATCTGGCAAAATTCCTTGTGTAGACTGTTGTGTTTTTTTAACTCCTGTTTCTCTCTCCTTAGCCACTGGTTGTGTGGATTGCATTTGTCCCACAGAGTAATGGTGAGATCATGACCCTGCTGCGCACAGTCAAGTTGGGAGTAGTGCCAAATGAATTTGGTCAGAGGGCTCTTGCTATTCTAGTAGTTGAAACATCAGGTGACTGATACCATATCACACTCCCAGCAGAACAGCTGCGCATATTCACTGCATATAAGCACTGAAAACAGATGTGTGTGGAACTGCATTCTCTGTGAGCAGTTTGTCCATGAACAAATTATTGTTTTCATCATCCCTGAAAGGATCATTGTTTACATTGCTCTTAAACTCAACATATAACTCTATCTGGGAGAAACCAGACTTCTTCTTCTGGGACTGACTCAATTTCTTGGGGGAATCCGATTCATCATCCTTGACACAGGTGCTGACATTGACACAGATGTTATTGCACCGGGTATCATGGTTTTTACTGGAGTGGAAAAATGTAACTGTGCCTATGCAATTTGCAGCCTCAATCTTGATTACATTTCAGTGTGTGCTAGCTGACAAGAGCAGAGGGTAAAGCTTACAAACAGCAGGTATATTCCTACCTCCTTCATTCCAGGGTAAATTTCTGACCAATTTGACTCTGGACATACTAATTCGGGGTTATTGAGTGGAAGATATTTGTTGAGGAATTTGTCTGGTAACATAAGTGGATGAAACCTGTACTCCATCTTCCTAGCGAGATATATGTTGACGTCTTGCTGATATGGCTTTGTAGAGCTAAAGTTATCGACACCCGAAGCTTTGCATACAATCAGAGTACTAGTTACTGTAGCCAATGGGTCAACACACAATGAGGGCAGAGTGGTTTCTACTGGTTGTATGTTAGATGTCAGAGAGGGCCCATGTGTCCTACTGCTGGGATATGTTTTACAACAGAGGAAATCACTCAAGAAATAGCAGAAAATACCTGATATTTGATCTTGGATCCCTGGAAGACATTGTTGTGGTTGTGTAAATGTTGATTGCGCCATCACATTGTACATATCATGTCACACACACAGCATTCCGGCATTACATGTAACACAGCGGACTTGATGACAAGTTCTGAGTCTCTATATGACTGATCGGTTATCTAGATGTTTCTGTTGGGAATCTGCATTTTCAACCTCACCAACATTACCCAACCCAACATGATGGTACCATAGTAAAGGGTGTGATAGAAAGTGTGACATGTGTCACAGTCACAGTCACATAATTCATGTGACTTGGTAGAACATCACAGACACTTCTAGAAAAACTTAATTATAGCTTTAGGGTAGATTAGGTATGCACAGACCTGCTCTTAGAGATATATAAAGTAGACTACTCTATAGTAGGAACTTTATTGAGTTCTTTTATTTCACTTAACACACAAGTACTTCACTACCTTAGCACTTTGAATTATCACATTGAGCTAGTACTCAAATTTTGAAAGCACTTTGTTCTTCACAATAAAATCCAAACTTTATCTCTATAATATCATAAATCAATATAATCAGAAATCCATCCAGTTTCCTGTAGAGCCAGATAGAAAGAGATACTAATCCTACTTAAGTGGATATCTCTCTAGTAGTCTCATACTATCTCCACTCAAGTCTCTAATTGTTTTAGGGCTAGTAGTTATATTATACTAACCAACCTAATAGTCAACAACATATTTGGTATTAATGGCAGCATACTTATATCTGTACTTATTACTTTTACTCCATAACTATATGCTTATTATTAAAATTGTGACCAAATAACAAGAGGTGCAGTATATAAAATAAGGTTAAGATTATTCTAAAAGATTCATACTTTGCACATCATAGACAAATTTACACACTTAATATGCAAAATCTATACATTTCCATGAAATTTGGTCTTAATATGAACTATACTTAATACTATTAAGAAGATCTATAATTTCATAAACACATTTATCTTTGAGTGATTTCAAGATTTTAAAACAGAGTTCAAGCCACTTCTTTTGAATGTTAGCAAGTAATTTATGATTAGTAGCCATAATTCATAGTAATTTAAAGGTTCTAAATATACAGTATGCAAAGAAAACTTGGTAGAGTTCTAGTTATATTTGGACTACTATTTATACTATTTACACTTGGTCTGTAGACTAGCTAACCATAATCTATAACTACTTATAGAACATATTATCAAAGTATTTTATAGCCAAATATGTTTTCTCAGAAGTTGTTCTCTAACCTAAATTCTTTCTACTTAATCAAGTACTAGAGCCTCCTCTAATTCTATCAACTATTCAGCATATTCTTTACTTTTTATTCTTCTATATACTTTTTATAAGGCTAATATATCATTGCTATATTGTATAATGATATCTGCTCTAGAATCTTCTATGACTTTCTTTGTGTCACATGATTGTGTAACCTGTGACTGTGACATGTGTGACATAACATTACACTTCTTCACCTATATCCAAAATAGAAAATAGAAAATAGAAAATGAAATCAAAAAGAAATCAAACAAAAAAATGGAAAATAAAATAAATGAAAGAGAAAATAAGATAAAACCAAGTCTATCATCTGTTATGAAATGCTTTGGACACTAATATTTTTCTTTTTCTTTTATCTATTTTTCTTGATTTTATATTTCTTTTCTTTTGAATTTCCTTTTATTTTTCTTTTTATTAACAATGAAGAAGCATATGACATTGTAGTCACATGACAGGTTACATGATGTGACATCATAGGCCTAGAACATAGTAAAAGGATCTGGAAGATGACATCAGGGCACATATATACAACATGGTGGTCTTGAGTAAAATATAAGATGGACATGAGGGCAGGTTTAATTATTGTTAGCACAGACCACATGTAAAACATATATATAGGACTCTAATTTAGCAAAGACTCCTTGTCAAGTCCTCTTGTGAACTTCCCACTCAATATCTACTTAAGAGATTTACTTGCTGTATATTTATTGATCTTTGTGATTAGTAGTTGCCACAACATCATTCACAACTCTGATACAGTGATTAAATTTGAAGAAGATTGAAAGACTAATATATATAAGAAACATAAATAGAACATTCAATAAATGTATTATCTACCACTCTACTGAGTATAGTGAATTTATTATAGTTAGGGCCTAGTCAAGAACTATATAAGAATAAATATGTTATAAAGAATATAGAGAAAGAATAGAGATCAATGTGATAGGAGGTCAGAAGTAGAATGTGATTTTGGGAATATTATAACTTACCTACTATAATCCTAAAATTGACTGGAAAATATAAGTAATGATAACAAGATATTTGGAAAAATGTGAAAAGTAATAAAGGCTGAGGTAAGAAAAATCAGGAAGAAGCAAAGAAAGAATAGAAAAGAAAAAGATAAGAAAAAGAGCAAAGAAAGAAAGAAAAGAAAAGAAAAAACTAAAAAAGAAGAGGATGATAGACATAAAGAAAGTAGCAAAAGAATAGGAGATTTGGCATCAAGAAGAAAAAGTAGCAAAATCTAAAGAAGATGTCAAGAAATTGGCATCTCTAAGGTTCTACAAGTAAATCTATGTCTTTGCAAAGAAAGCAAGTGTAAGAATGCTAACAAAGAAAATATAAGATCATGCAATAGAGTTGAAGTGTTCTTAGCTCAGGTTGCAACTTAGGCAAAGACTTAAGTAAGAGTGGAGAAAGAGTCAATAGGTAAAGTATAAGAATATAAGATAGTATTTACAGCTACATATATCTATCAACAATAAGGAATACATATAGTATTCTTGAGGAAACAATGAAGAAGGAAATGAGAAAGCCTCTACTACTACATGAGGTGCTGACTAATCATACATGAGGAAACAACAAGATATAGCAGATAAAGAAGATGAAAATAAAACAACTCTAACACATGTTGTCCATATAACAACTATCTATAAGACATGAGATATCAATCATAATATAAATGAAGGGTTTGTACTAAGAAAAGAAAAAATCTATTCCTTATTTAAAGTAGAGAGAGAAGAGATGTATGAGCTTATAGATAAATAGCTAAGGAAATAGTATATCAAACCCTCTAAATCATCTCAAATAGCCCCAGTGTTTTTTATAGGAAAAAAGAATGGTAAAAAATATATAGTACAGAAATATAGGTACTTAAATGAATGAACCATTAAGAATAATTATCTTTTATCCTTGATTTAAGATATTATAGAAAATATTGGTATGAAAAAAGTATTCACTAATTTAAATATATGTTGGGATTATAATCATGTATAGATCAAGATATCAGAAATTGCAAAAATAAACTTGGATACTTTTCAATTTAATTTTCATTTTTATATCTCTTCTTATTTAAATGGAAAGAGTAATGTGACTATCACACATGTTACAATCACATATTATATGGTAAAATCAAGAGAAAAATATATAATAGCTGATAATATATAAAAATGATTAGAACACATAAAACTCTCAAAAAGACTCTTATAAAAGTGAAAGAATAAAGTTAGAAAGAATATCAAAAGTAATATATAAGTAGCATCTGCTTATGAATGCTTTTTCTAGCTAA
>Ga0157364_1001224_pt1 | contig 21158 bp, 11 predicted proteins | sample AttsexASBM2_FD_111476 | JGI IMG/M metagenome (GOLD analysis project Ga0157364, IMG submission 111476) | Fungus gardens microbial communities from leaf cutter ant in Ribeirão Preto, State of São Paulo, Brazil - Atta sexdens ASBM2 | ecosystem: Host-associated > Fungi > Mycelium > Unclassified ...
ATATAAATTGTCCAGACAGTGCGATAATTTTTTCAGACTGTTCTTCATAAAACGATATTAGTTTCGCAAATAGTTGTCTATAATAAAAATATAAACTATTAATGCCATAATAAATATGTAAAACCACAATTTCTAACAGCAACACCCGGACAACAATTTAAAAAAATCATTGATATAATGATGCATTGAATGGAAAATTAATTATTAATTCTGTTTAGTTAATTGTACATATATCGGCTGTTTATCGAATATTTTCCTTTGGTTGATATATTCAAAAATATCACATATTTTATATTTTATTCATTATTAACTGGAAATATAAAAGTTCGAATTTTTATCATATTCGTTACACATATATAATATTTATAAAAAAAAGTCATTTCCTTTATGATTGTTTTTTTATAAATAAATCGTACGTAAATTGTGTACAGACAGACAAGATAATTTAAATAACAATTTAGTCCGATTTAGGGAGATTATTTTATGTGATAAATTATAATAAAAAATAAATAAAAGAAATTTAAAAGCTGATTTGAGCGGGAATGAGCGAATGCAAGAGTGTCGTGATCGAATGAATGAAACCATTCAGATAGCATGTTTATACGCTCACCGGTGTAACAACTACGTCGAACGGTAGAGCCGGTCGGCACAGGCAACAATCCGGAAAGCAGATGGCACACCGGGTATAACGACGGATTATATATCGCTTGTTAGAGCACACGATAATAATAATATTGCGCAATCCTGCGCAATAAACGGTCGCGCGTGTCCGATAAAGGCCATTCATTGCAAATTGAGAGAAACGAAATGACTTAATCGGATTTTAATAACTATGTGATTATAAATATTCAATATATAAATTAAAAATATCGATAAGCATCTGTTGGTAAAGATTCTTTTCTTTTTTTTTACAAAATTCCCGGTTTCTTGTACGTCCAAGTCAATTTTCAATTTCCAATAAGTCACTTCGTAATTTATATAATTATTTTAAAAAATTATTAGTCTGTTAAAGTAAGGTTTAAAAGAAATTAATCGATTAATCTAATTGCACTTCTCTAAATATAATTTTCAGAACGCTGCAATTATTTATATTTCAGCAATTCGAAAAAAAAAGAGAGAAAAAGAAATCAATTTTGCATTTGTCAAAAAAGTCGCAGTAAATAAAAGTGATGTAAAAGGTCTCGAATATCCGATGATATCAATAGATAATATTTATTACTTTTTCACTGGACTTCCATCTGCATCTGATTCGTATTTGCCTTCGTATTGCTTCTCTCCTCGATTTTTTAATCTTCGAACTCTTTGATGCATTGGCTTCTATTAACATTCCTTGCAATATTACAATGGTGGCTTCTCTGGTCAATATCATGTAATAATTCCCGCGTTTTCGATTCGAAGCGCGGTGTATTGTCACGTCGCGGTTTTCTGGCATACGAGATCTCTCAGATCACCGCAAACGTTTTGGTAAAATCGGAAAATTTAATTTTGTCGGGGCGTATCCCGTGGATTCCAGGCGGAAGCGAAGCAGACGTGGGCGGCGCGGCGGCGGAGAATCCACTCTGCGTGATGCAGGGCGACAAGCTCGCAGATTCTGAATAGATAATGCGAGAGGCGCACGATGAAGATCTCATCAGTTCCGCGTAATTACCTCCCACACGAGAAGCCGTCCACGAAAGATTGTTACATCTGCAGCGGATAGCTGTCTTACCTACGTAATTTTCACAGTCTAGACGTGCAGTCTTGCGTACGTGTGCGTACGCCGCTACACGTGTATATATTCTTACACACATGCACGTACACGGGCACGAACTCACGAACGTGATTTCACGAAAACTTTGAGAGATTTCCGCCGTCCCGGTTGCTTGAGCCTCGAAGATATCCGTTCTTGCTAGTCGAGAGAGGTCAGAAGTAGACCAATTTCACTAACAAAGTAGTCTGCTCTAAAGTCGGAAAGAACTTGAAAACCTTCATTGTTTAAATCACGAGAGCTTCACTTTAAATAAAAAATGCGTTGGTTAAAAGTAGTAGATTAAATTGATAAATTAAATATATATATATATATATATATATCTTTAAATATATATATATCTTTTCCATTATTGTATAACTAATAAAATAATATAAAATTGATTTATTTATTCAATGTATATGTTTATTTATAAAAAGATAAATAGCTAACAATAAGATATTTTTTCTATAATTCCGAATTCTATAATATAATAGCTATACCATGTATACATACATAATTTTGTATAAATTTAATTCTATCAATTTCAAGTTTTTAGAATACCTTTCATATTTCATGGTTTCGATAATAACATTAATAGATATTGCAAGACATTCCGCAATGTTCCAATAAATAAAGAATTCGAATCAATGTGAATTCACATTTCTCAGATTGATGCAATGCCAACACTTTAACGGTCTTGAAATTGTGCAATGATCTCTCACTGTTAGCGATAATCCCTCTTTTAGCGTCACTTGACACATTAGCCGACGTTTCTGATCTTCCTGCCTGGTCTTTATGTAGATTTCACGTTTTTTTCGATCACATTACACTGGTACGGCGTCGCGTAATCCATGCTTCCGTAAATGTAAGATGACTCTGCTTTCCACTTTGTGCTTGTACCAACATGCATATACCATACCGTTACCGACAAGTTTTAATCTGCTCGCACACATACAGAATGTCAATTCTCATCTTCTCGCTTCTTAAGTAGCCGGGAATCAGAAGTCAGCTAACGACAAGTATACGGATAGATTTTGTTACCGGAAACAGCTCGCGTAACTCATCGTAGCTGCGCCGTCCATAAATTTAATCTTTCATCGAACTATTCTCTTTAATTTTATATAGAACTTTTTATCCTTCACCAACAATATAAAATTTAACTCTTCCGTTAATAATAAGAATCTTCGAGAAATATTACAATTTTTTTATTGCTCTGGATTATATAAAAATTTTGAAAAAATTCTGATATATTTGTTGAAACTTTAACATTGAGTTTTTGCCATTATAGAAATCGGATTGTATTTTATTTATTTTTTACAGAATTAAATTTATCTAGCAAAATTCCGAATAAAAATATAAGTGTTTTTGAAGACCCTAATTGTTAGCGGAGGCTTAAAATAAAGAAGAAGTTTAGAAACAAATTAAATAAAAGTCGAAGAAAAACAAATCTGCCACATCGGAGAACATGAAACGTAGAAACGAGTTTTCGTGCTACAGCTTGAAAGTCAATCAGTGAGCAATGGGTAAAAACGCGAAAGAAGAAACATCCAATTCCTTCCTCTTTGAAGTCCGAGGTAATGCGAGAATCCGGAGACTAAGGGCGCAAACGCTGGAATTAGCGAGATAACGACTTTAACGCTCATGAGACGTGTAAATTCCCGGTCCATTCGTAATACGCTTCGTAATACGCGGCGGTCTGCGACACGAACTATGTCGCCGACGTAAATTTCCTTCTTCGCGTAAGCGTAACCTAATTTCTTCTTGTGCCCTACGATGCTCCAATTCCGCTGCGCGCTTAATGAAAATTCGCGGTCTCTATGGAGAGGATCCAGCCGACGCGACAGCAGGGCAAAAAGACATACGTAGGGTCACCTGGGACTTTGCACCCGCGATAAATGACACTCCACGCGATCATTCGAATCTAGAGATCGCGAATTCACGGCAAGAACCCCATTGTTTTTTTGCTGACGTTTCAACATAATTAATGCCGAGTGCTTTCGTAGTTGGGTAAGCGTTTCTTACTACCGGTTGTTATACGCTTCGACACGCCGCGCTTGTTAATTATAACGATTATTTCTCGATGGATTATTTCTTGCCATCGTTGGTATTTTCGAGAATACATACATATAATAGAGACACACGAAAAAAGATACAGAAAAAGTTACAGAAATAATTGCAGCGAATTTTTCAAAACGCTCTTTTCGCTTAGAGTATTAAACTGAATTAAAAATAAAAAAATTAGTTATTTTAAATTTATAAATTTAATTTAATGACATTTAGAAGATCCTAAGACTAATAAAATTTCGAAAAGTGTAGAATTTTATTTATTTTCTAAAATTTCCGAGTTCAAAGAACTCTTAATTATTTAAATTTCTTTTGTTATAAAATTGAATTAAAAATGAGTTTTAATTGGAGATCAAAATATAAAATTTAGAACTAAATTACTTCTATAAGTAAATATATTGGAAGAAAAAATTGGAGTACATATCTTTTAAAAGATAAAGAAAAAAAAACATTTTAAACAATATAATTTCTAAATAAGAATTCAATAATTAACATATTAATATCAAAAACTAGATACTCTTCTTATCGAATTATCATTAGGAAAACATAAAGAAAACATAAAATCATGACTAGATTTGATTTGTACATACAGCCCAATATATTATGTTGAGAGGTACTTATTCGCGCAAGGTTTATATATAGAAAGAAGGTTGGCGAGATGCTCTGAAATTAACGATGTAGCAGCACGAATAGAAACGTCCTGCTCGGCGTTGTTTGTTAAGTAGAGCTTATCTCATACTGTAGTCCTTTATACCTCTTCTCTCCTGTTAACCCTTTCGACGACCACTCCGAGACGATGAGGATAGAGCTCCATTACTCAAGTTTTTACCAGTATACTACGTATACACCAAATGACCCACTTGTGCCAAGTTTAATCCGAGATCTATCACACACAGCCGGAATTTTCGAGATACTTCATGTATACCAAGAAATTTCGGCAAGCCGATGGCTCTTGAATTGTCGGTCGTTCAAGTATCGTTTGCGAGCTATCGAATATTGGAATATTGGAATTTTAGAGAAGCCGAAATCCATCGTGCTTCTTTTTTGCAATTTTTTGCGGCTGTATAGCTTCGGTACGGATATACGATATATAAAGAAATATTGTAGGTACAAGAGATTTTCTCTCGAATAGGCAAAAAAATCTGTTAAAAAATTTTGCTTGTTACTCTTTTTTTTATTACATTATATTATAATTTTATAATTATTTAATAATTATTTCACATTTAATATATTAATCATTTCCGATTTACTCTGACTTAACATATCTTACATCACTCTATGTATATCCGTAATTTTCTTATATCTTTTTAAATTTCTATTTAGACAAAAATTTTCTGCAACTTTTTTTGTCCAATAATCTTTAATTAAAAAAAAATAAATAGAGTTAAAATTATACGGGAAATTATCATAGGGAAGTAAATATTCTATTTCTTTGAATATAGCAGATGGAGTATTTATTGTCCGATCAAACAACTTAACAATTATTTTTATTTGTAACTATACAGATATTACATAAAGTAAAAAGAAAAAGAAGAGACAAGGAAAAAAACATGGAGAAAAAAAGTCCATGTCGCGCGAGATGCAGCATTATGCCTCTCCATAACCGAGCGAGCGATATCATCGCCATCATTTGTCTCCGCCGGCCGAGCGGGCGGATGAGATTTCACTTCGACTCGTTTCGCTATTCCACCTGCGTCACGAAACTTTCATGTTTATGAAACGGCTAGGGAAGCTCAGAAAATAACGTAAATCCCGGCGTTCGCGCAACGAGTCGGTGTTACCGGAGTAGAATGCAAATCTTCCGATATGCCGTCGCGCGAAGAGCACACATACAGCCCAGATGGACTATTTAAAAACACATACGGTATGCAGTTGAAATACAGTTTCGCTCACAGAATATTTTTGTCGATGATTCAATACGATAACGACCGCAATCTCTTCTTGAGACAAAAAAATATTTTTTGTCATTTCGATTACTCTATTATTCTACATATCACAGATAAAATAATGCGCAATTTCTTGCATATAAATTTAAAAAAAAAAAATTTGAAAAATTCTATTTATCATTGTATGTAGTATTAATATATTCACAGGACCTGTGAAAAATAATACACATAATCGTGATGAGACTAAAATTCTTCGTAATATAATTATAAATCTTGAAAAATATAATTATATCCTTAAAAAATTATCTATTCTACTTAATTAACATACACGTATTGTTGGAAAAATCTTTCTAGAGACTCCAAAAAATAATTTAGAACAGAATTACAGAAGATTTAAAACTTTATTGATGCTAGATCAACAATTGAACATCAACAATTGACATATATCTGTCCTATCTATTATACACATCTAGGATTCGGATAGTTATTCGAGCATGTTACCCACGTGACCGGTTCCGGATGCCGCTAATAAGGCCAGCCGATAAATGGCGAAAGAAGATGACGAGAGAAGGATGCACCGAGCGTGATAAATCGTAGAGGCACCGCTTCTCCCCGCCTGTGCTGAATAGGATTCCCATGATTTATCGCGACAAGATATCAACGAGGATAAAGAGCTCTCGCGGCGCTCGAGAGCGCTACGAATCGATCCGCCGCTCGATACTCGCTATACGACGCCATTTGTTACGGGCAATGAGGAACCTAAGGCGTCGTTTGTATCGCCGACATGAAGGGCGCGTCCTCGCATCAGAGCTGCATATGGAGGTTACGGATGCACTTCGCGCGCTATATACTTTTTACAGTGCATCCGATATTTCCGAGCGATAGTCGAATATTGCAAGAACAGAACAAGAAAGATCGATAATTTCAAAAGAATATAAAAGAACGATAACACTGTAATAAACGAGAGCATTTTGTTTTCGCGGGGCATTCTCATTTGTCCGACGGAACAATCGACGAGGAATCCGAGCCACATCTTTAAAGAGAAGAGTTAATATCCCATTTCTCACCTAGCGTAAGGAATCGTTCGGCGAGTCCTTACGAGCGCGGTCGGGAGAGATTTACACGGAAGTAGAGCAAGACTCGAGGAGGTCTTACGCTTTCGCGTCACGTGCTGAAAAATGACGAGGAGGAATGGAGCACAACTCGCGTGGTTGTTTCGCGCGTTATTGCTCTCGGCACTTCGAATACCTTCGTCTTCGCGTTATTAGCGCCCGCTCCGAGATACTTATTATATCATTACAACTGTAACGAGATGTTAAGAGACGTTACCGACAACGCGCGCGCGTTCACTAGCGTTTATTACATAACGGAGGTAACTAGTCGCTAATAGTCAGCCAAGATTGAAACGCCGAGTTGTAAAATGATACCATGCAGCTCGTACACGTGTCATACCTCGAGAGAGAAGTGGATAAACATCGTAATTGGGAAACGGAAGCTCATGATGATTTTATGGAGACTTTATGTATTTTAGTTCGAAGGTAGTCTAAGACACGAGAAAACAAATTGGTAATTTGCGACAATACAAAGAATGAAGATTAATTCGATACTGTCTCCTCTATTCTAATTCTATTCTTAATTCTATTCTGAATAAAATATTCCTTTGATGTATGGTACCTTGCTTGCTCTTAAATAGACGGTATATCCGTTAAGTAATATCCTTGCATGCGCAGTGCATTCACATTATCGACACTTTCAGAAATTGGAATGGTCGGAGATCGACGTAGGCGGAAAATAAAATTGTCGTCGCAATTCTGCGAGAACTCGCGGCTCTCTCCGTAATTTCTGTCCCCAGGGAACTGACAGCAACTTTATCGCTAAAGTTATAAAAAAAAAAGACAGAAACGGAAGATAGGAAGAAACGGGAGTGAGCCTCGTGCGTAATACACGCGATGGGGAAGTAATCCGCGAGTCGAACGCGTCAACGTGCGTTTTCCATTCACGAGACAGGAGAACGAGCTCTTTCGCGGCGACGAAAATAAAAGAAAAAAGGAACGAATGCTCTTCATCGTTACTCGCGCGCCCCGAAATGGTGAATACGCGAGTTCCATGCAATTTACAGTGGAGGAGTACAAGGAGAGGATGCCGGAAAATCAGATGATATGGTGAAGAAGAGGACTGAGGGGGTATAAAATCAGCCACGAAGAAAGGAGAAAACGAAACGGTCGTAACAATGTCTTTATATTATGTGCACGGCTGAACGTTTTCCCGAGGTTTGCTTTTAGGCGACAGCAACGAGGAGAGAAAAAGAAAGACAAGAGAAAGAGAAAGGAAGAAAAGAAACAACGGGATTGAAATGTATCTTGATCTTGCGAGTGGATTTACATAATTGTTTCGACTACGCTGTCTTTTTCCCCAGACAGAATCGCCGTCGACTGCGGAGGCGGACCCCCGATATTGAATTTCGCGGCGTAACAGCGGAGACATAAAGGATCGGAGGACGAACTCGTAAAAGGGCGCATCACAGAAGGCTCTTCGCTGTTTCTACCACGATTGATTTTCCTTTAGAAGTGGATTATGGTCGTGTGCGATTGTTGGAATTATGGTCAGCTTTCTTATCAATTGTCGCCGACTCACTTTCCTTGCTATAGATACTTTCAGTCCCCGTTCTCATAACAAACGTCAAAACATTTATTATTTATTTTTAAACATTTTTAAGCAATTCTATCAATTAAACACTTTTTTATTTCTAGTAATTAAGCAAATAATTAAGAAAAAAATTCCAAAAATTATTCTAATTAGAATCTTATTTCTTTAATTTTTTTAGCTTGTATGTAAAAAAATGTAGCCGCAATAACAAATGATGACAAATGATTACATGCTCTGCATTCATATAAAGTTTCAAATTTTTTTGAATTTACGGGTCGATAAGCACGCTCCTTGTTAGTTGGAGAAATCAGTTATTGCCCAGAAGCAAATTATCTCGATTGCTTGTATCTGTGTAATTTGTGCTCTTTGAACTCTCGACAGCGAAAAACAATTCCTTGTTATTTCGTTGCGCCGCGTTGCATTTCCCAATTCGATTTTCTAGCAGTGATAGAATTTGTCAGATCTCGTTAGCCGAACTCGAATAATTGTAAGGTCCAATTTTTCCTACGGCGGATGTATCTTCTTTTAGTTTACAAGAAATTTCAATAGCAGAACAAACTGATACAAATAATCATGTAAAGTAATAAATATCTCTTTATATATATTCTCTCTATAAGTTTATATATATTCTCATATCTTTTTCAAAGTTTTTTAAATATCGAACTTCACATGTCAAATTTCTATAAATTTAATAAATATGTTAATTTTCAATTTTTACTGCGCTCTAATATATAACTTATATTACAAAATATCTTGCATTTTAGAGAAATTTTAATAATGTAGTTTTCCGAAAATTCCACGATCACGTAAGAGGCGTAAAATTGCGAGGAAAAAATTTTCACGCAATTACCCGTTCTAATTAAAGATTATGTATTTCCGAGTAAAATCTATATGTAACAAAGAGAGCTTCCATTAATCCTGACATTATATAGAATCATCAGAAATAAATTCAATACCGCGTAGTAGCGAAGAGCGAGCGTCAGACAATAGGCAATTCCTGAAATGAGCTTTTCATGTCGCGCGCGGACTGTAACGTATTAACTGTCATGTCGCGCGCGGACGATAAACGCGCGACGCGCATTAATAATTGCGACGGAAAGAGTGTATCAGAAAATCAGAAGGAGAGATGTGCTCATCGCGTCGGATGAAACCTAACCAGCTCGACGACCTGATTGTCGAGAATACCGGGTGCTAAACGGAAACTGGAACGTGGACTATGAGAGGAAAATCATGCTGGCGGCGGAGACAGCAACGGTAGCGACGGTTATTTTCAAATATTGAAATAGCGTATCGGAGATACGGCGGAAGCGATATCCTCGTCCTTTTCATTACGGACACGCAGCGTCATCGCAGCGAGGACGTAAGCCTCAATTTTTCTCCGTATAGAGAATGTACGCTCGTCGCCCGCTATTATCGTGCGATATTGAATTTCGATAAGTTCGATCCGCCGCAAAAACAGTCGCGTCTGCGTCCCGCATCATATAGCGTCACATCATATCGCACGTGAATTGCATCGAGAAACGTGGTTACGTTGTGCATATATACCCATTTGCTGTTGTTAACGTTCGCTCACTTTGGCCGGAAGCAAACATTTTCCCGATCGGTGGAGTTATTATATTTTCCGATCGGATATACGAGACAATTTATTTCCCCGACTAATTATAAATTAATCTCTATTATTAGATCGAGATTAACACGAGTTTGCCTATCCGCCAAGTTTGACGCCGACACTTTCCCACGAGGAATTAATTTATGATCCATTAAATAGTCGCGCATGAGTCTGTTCTCTCTGGTAATAATGAATCCGCATAATGAATTTCATTATTACTCGAAGATGGTGGAACGAAACGACCACGTTTAACATAGGTACTACGCGTTTAAATGAATTAAAATGAATTTGAATAACCCTTAATTTTACAGTCTCGGAATCACCGATTTTAATTTTAATGTTGTTCTCGCATAAAAACTAACTGTTAAAAATTTTCAATAACCACTAGTCTATTTCTTCCAATATTAATTATATAATGTGGATCGACTGTAACGTGATCCTCGCTTCTGCAATATCAGAAGCGGCGTTCGGCAATTGACGTATCTCCGAGAAATTAATTTACATTCATTCAAATGTTGCTGAATTCGTTCTCTCGAAATAATGAATTTATAGATAAACGACATTACAGAAAACGGCGAAATTAAATAATGTAGTTTAGCATTAAAGCGATCATTCAATTAGATTTAAATAATTTTCAAATCAAATCCAGCTATCTTGAATGTAATGAAGATATCTTGGATAATAAATAACTCCAGTTGAATTATTATCCTCTTGAATTCTTAATCAATATTTTATTTAAGATTAGAGCTATGGTTTATTATTAAGTCGATTATTTATATAATTCTTATTTCTATTATCATTATATTTCGCAATTTATAAGATTTCGAATTATTGTTAAATATAATAATGATTCTAATCGATCTTAATGTATTCTTTTCTCTTCTGGAGAGAAATTGTTAAATTTTTTTAAAACAGTTAAATCGATAATCTGGTTTAAATAGGCAATCTTTTATGCGCCAAATCTGTTAGTTGTATAATATAGATATAGTTGTATAATATAGATGTTACCGTATCGTAGAAGTATTGTAATACGGTGCCATTTCCGAACTTCAAGCATCACGAGCGGTAAGAATAGCATGCTGAAGCGCATCTTTCATCCGAAAACGCGCGTATCTTTTATGCCCCGGAGCAGAAGGAAGTCTTCTTTGTTAACCAAATTTTCACTCCCAACCTGATTTTGTAGTCGACGCGTTGTTAGTCGGCGTGTCACTTACAAACTGGCATTATAAATCCCGAAAAGGAGAGAGGCGGGAGAGAAGGGGCTGTGTACGGCCGAATTACCATCTGGGATTTATAACTCCTCCGGCGGACCTTTCAAAAATAGGGCCATATTTCGAAGATAAACGTGACTTATGAACCCTACGACCCATATTTGCGCGGGCATTATACCAGCAGCCCCCGAGCAGCTAGTTGCGGTAGTTTGTCGAAAATAGTCCGTCCCTCTCGAGCCATTTTGTTCGCTAGCGGCGCAACAATATAAGTGAGAAAAACGAGAGATAAAAAAAAAGCGAGTTTGCTTGAATAGCGTTCGTTTTCGATATATACTTCAAGAGAATCACTATCATTACTTAAAAAATTTTTTTCCTATATCCAAGGAAATGATATTAAAATAGAAAATTAAGAATTACACATTTTTCTTCATATTTATCAAGAGTTTCCTGTTTTATTATATTCATTTTTTTTATACTTATTTGTACATAACTTACAATTAGAATTTAGTTTTTTAAGTCTATATAGTTAAGATAATCTATATAATTGTGCAAGAGATAATTTTACTTGAGAAATGAAAATTATATGAATTATTCACGATGCGCGAATACTGTTTTCTCAATGTAACAGACTCGTTATAACGAAAGCATATTATTAAAACAGCATTCTGAATTACAGTTTCGGACAAGCGTCGTGCATTAATTTCACGCGGAAATGATTACTGCATCATATGATGCAATCTCCCCACCTCCTCAATAAAAAAGTTCTCAATTCAACATTGAGCCAGTCCGATTTAATTATTACTTTGTGCCACAGAAATGATTATCACGTAATTAAGGCATTCGTTAACGCAGATGCCGACAAAGTAACAAGCGAGTTCGATAATCATTAAAGGAGATAATTATTGAAACTGTAACTTATGAATGGCAGAATTATGTAATGAACACGAACACATTAACAATTTATTAAAATTTTATATAAAAATGTAACTGAAATTGTTCTAATACATTAATTAGTTAATTTCTACTTCTACTTTTCAATTGTAATTTCAACATTTAAGAAATTTCTTTCTATGTATTTTTCTGTCAGCATATAATAGTTTCTTACAAAATGCAATATTTTTTCTCGAGTTCTTTCACGAGTTCTTTTCCCAAAGCGCTATTATTTACACTTCTTCTTTACGCTTCACGCTAAACTTCAGTTACAATGAGAATTTCAGATATTCTTTCGGATTTTCCTCGATTTAATTCACAGACGCGTGTCGCCGGAAAATGACTTCTCTCTGAAGCATCGATCCGTCGCGTCGCTGGATTGTGCATAGGCAGTGCGAGTTTTTGTCAGGCCGAAGGTCGTCGAGTGGAAAATCGAGAAAACTTTCGGGCGACGAAGCTGTCGGAAGTTTCAGCAAACTGCATCTGCATCCACCAAGCGGACTTGCTAAAGAAAAGTATTGCGCGGAAGAGAAATTTACATATTATAATACGAACCCGGAGATTTACATGAGATAATAAATATGATAACGGCGTATCGGAAAATTTCACATGCCGCATTTTATTTTGCGAACGCTTTTTAAAATAAGGCCCTATTCAAAGCATAGATTCTTGCACACCGTAACCAAATTTTTCAACGTGCGCTATTCGACGCGCCATTACGGCGATCGTGATCGAATTTCATCACTTCGATAATGCCGGAAACTAATTTTCTACTGATTTTAAACTCGCTATTGTTATTCGTTATATAGACGGTGCGATACAAAAGCCGAAAATAATTTCGTGATTACCACGAACATTCCGTCGAGGAACAAAGGATTAATTCTCGATTCTTGAGTTCGGTGCCTATGCACATCGCGTATCGGCCTTCCGGTTTTTTTCCTCCGTGTAGGTTAGATAACTCGCGATGTTTTTTTCTTGTCTTACGTCCCAGGATGAGTTCCAGTGTCCACGACGTGACTGGAACAACAAAACGGCTCTCCTCGTTGTCTCTGCGAGAATCATTGTTCGAGAAACAAGCACTCTCTCTCCCCCTTTAGAACTGCGATCTACTATCTACAGATCGTATACTGTATCGGCATCCGACCGAAAAAAACGATACGAGGAAATCCCAATTGTACTGGGTGTGCTGATTAAATGATTGAACAAAAATGTGCGAGCATACATCAGTTAGTATCAAAAAATGCATCGTTAGAAAATTTAACAATTTTAGAAAAAAATGCAAGTTCAGTTAGATAATTCGAAATTCAGTGATTTCAAATTATAGAAACTATAAAATGTAAACTTTCAATAAAAAGAAATAATCTCTAATTCATCTTTGCTGTTTTATTACTTTCGACTTTTGTTGCACTTAATTCATATCAGAACATTTTCTAAGACAGATTTTAATTATTACGTATATTTAGTTATTATGTTTTAATAAATAAATATAGCATCAAGATATCTTTTTACGATATTATTTCATGCGTAAAATAGAAATCATATAGGTATCATACAGAATATTTCTCATTATATGCCCTATTTTATTTTTATTTTGATGCCAAAAATGTGCCTGTAATAAATCACGATTGCTTAAGAGTTAATAAAGTCTTGAATTAAATGAAAGTAGGTAGAATAAATATCACCCTTTTAGACGACCACCCTGTATACAAACTCCCCGCGGACTTCAGTACGAGTAGATACATCCGCGTGACGTCGCCGGGGGCGGTCTCGCTCTGCGAGATGTCGATGAATTATTTACTAGGAGTGCGTGGACATGACGCGTCGGATATATATCTACATTTCTAGATCTTGTCATCGAGACCGCCTACCGACAACATCGTGTAAGAAGATAAAAAGAAAGAAAAAGACAATGGTTCAGGGCGCGTCGCATGTCCATCATCCGCGCTGACCGGAAAGTCTTTGCGGTCAAGACAATGTAAGTGATTCAAGTACAACTTGAGTTATATAAGCATTTTATGCCTCCATTGAATCGAATGCGACATAGCAAATATTTACGTAAAAATAAAGCGAAGCAAAAAGTGAGGGAACATTCATATAACTGTGTGAAATATTATCTTCTATAAATGAATTTATAATAATCTGCGTTTTAAGAAGGCGAGAAGAAAAACATAATTATAAAGTTAATATATGATAGAAAATTGTTACGGTCGTACAACGGTAATAGCTAAATGGTACCAATTTCCTATCACTTTAGTAATCACCTGTAATTAATTTACGTAGTAATTAATTCATTAGCGACACTTCGAGCGTATAATTCACTCGCTCGCACAGAATTTAGCGAGGTTAATTTATGATTTCGCTAAAACGGTAGTTCGACAACAAGTATGAGAGAGGATCATAAATGTAGCTACGGATAATCGTCCGTAGTGGAACGTAAACTCATGTCCCCCACTGTTATTTGTTCGTCGAATTATCGGGGAACGACGCGTAAAGCAATTATATTCGTCGTCCGAGTTCCCGTTTCTGCCACGAGACTCACGCTAATTCGCAAAGACGCCGGTGGTCGTTTCTCTAATTGAATTCCGGAGAAATTGTGACGTCCATTAAGCATGGCACGCGAGAGAACGCGAATGAACAACTTTTCACGGTGACGCCAACGCGCGCTCGCGCGACTTTTTCCACGTTAAATTACTTGGCACCCTCCGAGTTACAGAAACAAAGACAGAGCATATTGTTGAAGGACACGCGTTTTTCTTCTTTATTTTTTTTTAACTCACGTGTACATTTAATTTTCATTGAAGATTAATCATTAGGCCAGGTTTTTCATTTGTTTGTTAACTTGTAGTTAAGCTAAACCTGGTGATAATGTAAAAATTATATTTTTCCGTCTATAATTAATCACTAAACTAATAGTTTTAAAGTTACCATTGCAAAATCATTAGTTTAATAATTAATCATTAGTTTAGTGACTAATTACAGAAAAACACTATTATTAAATTATCATCAAGTAAAGTTAAGTTTAAACTTAAATAAATTAATCAGATAATAAAAAATCGGGCCTTAGTATACATGATGGTTTTTTGATCCTTTACTACACACGATACGTCACTCGTGCGCCAGATTAATTTTCATCACTTTAACAAATGCACAAAAATTATTAAGCGAGTCTTACTTCATCTTTAGAAAGTCTATATCTATAAGATTGTGTATTTAAAAAAATTGTATATAAATGTTATAAATAATTACCCAATGCTTCTAGTTTTTCGAAGAAGAATGTGCAGGATACAGAATAATCTAATCTTGTATATTAAGGATTAAAAATCTACGATCCAATAGATAAACTTCTCAGAAAATTCTTCTTTATGCGTTTAAAAGAGAACACGACGGTTTCAGAACGCGTATGCGTGTCCATCAGAGCAGGCTTAAAATCCGCGCGAGTCATTTCGAAACAAAGTTGCCTCGTCATTCGCATAAAGAAATCCAAACTTATATGAGGATCGGCGATTTTAGATTCGGGTCACGTCCGTGATCTCCAAAATGAGAAATGTCTGCCGCATTTACGTGTTCTCACGACTCAAATCTCGAGGTTCGCGCGCGAGTACGGCGATCGTAAAAGCTGATAATTCGAACGGCGGAAACATGATTTTTCTTTGACTAACTTAATCCGCCGTTCAACTTGACTAATCTTATTTATATGTAAAATACGCCGCTTAACACGTGTATTCAGATCTTCAAGCGATATCGAATTATTCCAATAGAATATAATAGTAAAATATATATTTGTAGGACATTCAGAGGACATTACATCAACATTTAAATCTGACGAGATGTCGGAATATTTTATACACACAGTGAGAGAAATTTGGAGGCCGTTGGGATTCTTAACACACGCGATGTATTCACGTCGAGCGATGTAATTCACAAGCGCGTCGGAATCTCGTGTATCTCGTCATTACACCTGCCAGCCGCAGCGGAATAACCGGGCCAACAATTCCATTACGAGCGAGTACTGAGGACTGCGAAGTTACCTCCCTTGAGTGAGACGGACCGTTCCCCGTAATTAGATATTCGTAAATGACGCAGCGACCTCGGTCGACGTCGTATTGTCGAGGTGAGCATTCTCCCGTGACGTTCATACAAACTGTCCCAGAAGCTGCTCGCAAACCTGATATTCTCATTCATTATTACTTCGCCTATCACTAATTCAAGACTTCAATTACAGCTCATATCAATTTGGAAGACATTAGAATTAAATTGAGTGTATCTTCGATCCGGAGAAACCGGAAAGGGCACACGGTGTTGCGAGAATAAATAAAATTTCTACATATCAAATATAAATTCACACGATTAAAAACACATCTGAATATACATCAAATTAAATTCATCTTAATTACAATCTTTTTTAAAAAATATATATCTATATTTCAAATATCATTTATAGCGTAAATTATGAAAAAACGATTATAGAAGAAGTTACGAAAAATGTCAGTTTTCATTAAAAAATTTATGTTTTTAAAATTAGATCTATCATGTTAGAAAACTTAGAATTTAAATTTTTCATTTGAAACATTTTCATCTGTAAATTTTTATCGGAGTACAGCGAAAGAATAAAAAAATTTAAAATACGGCGGGAAAAAGTTTGAGAGCATTGGTAATAATTCTAGGTCTATAAATCAATGTTACAGCGATACGTATCGTACAATATTAGCGAGGAACAATAAAAATGGTGTTTACAATTAAAGCAGCGAAAAAATCGGCTTGGAGGATATCTGAGAGGCAGGTTTACGGGTAACTCATCTCGGTTCATGTTGCTAGTGCTTTGTTCCTTCTTTTTTCATCGAGAGATCCTCGTTGGTGCACCGGATGTAGACACATGAAAAAAGGAAGAAGAAGCATAAAAGAAAATTTATTAACGATAAGAGATAACGTGACGTAAGAGAGTTGCTCCGGCTGCGCGGCTATGATGCGGGAAAAAAAGGTGAAAAAAAAAGATGAGCGCGGAAGGTTCGATAATGTCGGGACTGCAACGGATATCGCGTGCTGCAATTATTATAAATATCATGGGTCGAGTTGTATGTAACACAGAAACGACTTTATCGCGAGAAAATTTAAATTACATTCGTTACCTACGCTGAAAATGTCAAATAAAATTTATTTTAGCTCGGAAAGGGGGCAAACTATTGAAACGGTAAAATCAGTCAGGAAATAATGGAAGAGAAATTATTGCAGATTGAGATTTTATATAATCCCTCTTAATATCTCTTTAGAAAGACGACAAGTCATCTGCACGAATTTAATAACAAGAATTAACGGACCCATCCTCGACCGAAAGAAACCGAATGAGAGACGCATTAATAATGTCGCGCAAAGCTGCCATTAAATGTAAATTCGACGTTATCGTGCGAAATTACGACGGGTAACGACAAATTGAATTGCTCCCAGTCGAGTGACGTTTCCAGCAAAATTTTTACTTTCGTTATGTCTCGTCGCCGAGTAATTCTCTCTTGTCTGTCTTCATTCCGTGCCGTCCATTGTTGGTAATGACTGCGCGATAAATCGCGCGAAATATCTTGTCTCAAAGCAACAATGGACGGCGTTAATTACGGGCGGTAAAAGAATAAAGGCATGTCGACGTTTAACGAAGTTCATGCAAGGATTTTTCACGCTGCTTGAAACGCGCCGACTGGCAAGATGTCATTCTTAATAAATGAAAATACAATACGAAAGCGGGAAAGTGAAAGTGCAGAGAAATCAAATCACTGATAAAATAATGTAAATTAATCTATTTAATCCTTTCACGGCTGATTTTTTTTTTTCAATGAATTACTGGCAATGTAATAAAAGTACAATATAAAAACTTTATTACAGATTTACGAAAATTTAGGAATTCAATCGAACAAATCCAGTGTCTCAAGGGTTAAAAAGTGTTAAATTTAAATATTAATACACAATAGCTTTAAAACCGCAATTAAAAAAATCAATGATATATCTCTATTTGCAGTCAGGAATATTCAGTGCTCGCATGATTACATTATATTTCATAGACAATCTCAAATAAAATAACTTCCACGATTCCACATAATGTTAAATTAAATACGCATTAGCTCTCTCGTTCATTGTAATCGTCAGAAAATCCGACATTATTTAAATCCGATCGCAAAAGCGAATTAAAGGAAATAATGGCTTGCGAGACTGAAACACCGGTGATGACAAATCGAGCGTGCGCAACCGGCGAATAAATTCATTCATTCATTCATTGAATTCGCGACAAACGTCGATTTCCGGTCGCGCGGCGCAGTGCGAAGTGTTTCAAATAATGGTATGCGATAATGCCCTCGTTAATAATGCAGCGTTCCGATCGAAACGGATAAATGAACCTTCGCCAGCCGCGCTTTGTTCTCATTACCGATAATACGCTGTGCACATTGCAAAAAAAGAAAAACTAATATAAATGATAACCCCGTATCAATCTTATAGAAAAAAATGGCTTTCTGCGGATTTGGCTAATTTTTGGATATGTTGTAATTCTCTTCATTCTGAACAAATATCTCAATGGGCATAACTTGATTGTATAAGCCGTGTTACAAGTCAATCATGGAAAATCTAGATTTTTCAAAGCTTGTAATACGGAAATGGCTCACAGGATCAAGTTGTACCTATTGAGATATTTGTTCAGAATGAAGAAAACTACAACATATCCAAAAATTTGCCAAATCCGCAGAAAGACATTTTCCTATAAGATTGGGGTCATTTTTGTTCGAAAGTAAAGTAACCATCCATCCATTAGATTTAGGTAGCATTTTAATCTTCCAACGATTTCGTAGGATTTCCGTGCGAATAAACTCGCGCGATTTTACGATGCATATATGCAAACGTCACCGGCAATACCCCGCTCTCGAAAAATATCTATTTTATCCTGCGCATGATTATGCACACATATATGTATTTACATTGGCGATAGTGAGAATAATCTCGCAATATTCTAGTCGGTTATATAAATAATAAAAATAAAGAAAAAAAAATAAAAATTTCAAAAACAAAAATTCAATCATTTATTTGAAGATTTATAATAACATTCTATGAAATTCTACTGCAGATGCTATCGACGCTGATCAAGCAATGTCAGCAAGAGCAATGATTTTGGTTTTAAATAGAATGCACAAAAATATTCTTAACGAATAATTTGCGTTGTTACGTAACATAAAGTGATATTATGAATTAAGCACTGACTTTTTTATAAGCATGTAATTAATTGTTTCATTCATTACTTATTAATTAATTTAGTACCAATATTAAAATTTCTTTTATTGTATATTCGTCCCTTTATATGTATATTGTATGTAACATTAGGGCTATAAATATATAGATAGTATATTGAAGTATACAGAATCTGTTTCTTTATATCAGTATTATAATATCTGTGTTAGACTACAAATATTAAGATAATATTTAAATTAATTATTCCCAAGTTATTGAAATGTACGTGTTCAAACTATATAGTATATCTACTAGAAGGAATAGAAAATTATAAAGAATTCTATATGTCGAATTTATATAAATAATACGAATTATTGAAATAATATATCATTAATTTACTGAATTAATGATATATTTACATATATTATTATTATTAGAATTAGGATTATATGTATTTGTTATTCTAATCTGTATGCATAATTTATCTTGTGAAATCAATCATAAAATTTATAAAATAATCTTTAAATATATTAAAATTAATTAAAAACAATTAAATAAAAATAATTTATTGTGTTTATATTTGTGTATATATTGCATATATATTTGTTCAAAAAAGTTAATATATGAGTATACAGTTGTCTACAAAATGAATACGTCAACAAATGAACGTATTCTTTTTAATAAAATGAGATTAAAAATCATGTTTTATTGTAATTGTCTTTTAATTTAATCCCTAATTAAGATAAATTTGCTCATATGCTATAAATGATTACGGCGACGAGATCGTATCCATATACACACGCCGAAATATATAGCATGGCATAAATCAGACGACCGAATTTACGATAAACCCGCCAGATGGTTCCCCGTCGAGTAAATCGCAGAAACGCTATTACGCTATTTCTAGAGCGAGTTTCAATGGAAAAGCAGATATTTACGCTTGAATCAGTCCGCAGTGCTATTCTGGGGAATAATTTAATTAATAAGCACGCTCTCTTTCCCTCTTTCTCTTTCTCTCTATGAACTTTTTCCAACTGAGCATTGATTAAACGTTGCGCGAAAAAAAAGAATTTGATTACAAAAGTTTCGGACGGCTGGTTGACGTCCATGTAATGCCTGATAGATTTCAACTCAAACGTCGTCGTGAAACTCTATCGATTTCTGCAGTTTTTTTTTACAGTAAAACATGGGTAGATCAAACGGCTTTGACAAAAAATAAACGTGTCTGTCAGTATAAAAAAAATTTTTAAACCGTCTCGTAACATTCTCGTCGTTTATCGGAAGTTTATTATATTTCAAAGTAAAGTCTTGATTAAAACAATAAACTATTATTTAATATCAATTATATATATAATCGTATTAATGCATATAATTGCTATCATGTTGTATCTAATTTTGCTACATACATTTTAACTTGAACAAAGCGAAATTTCTTATCGATTTTCGCAGTAAATTCTCTTTTGTAATGATTAATAAAACAACTTTGACGAAAAATAAAATCAATACAGAAAAAAAAGTAGGAAGGAGCGTCATAAACATCACGTTTTGATGGAAATATGTCATACGATAGTGTAATTTCCGCCAAAGTTAAATTATTTGGAAATGCATTTAGAATGCGCGATGTGTTTGATCATTGGTAGCATCAATCAACTTAGTGGTGTGATAATAGCTTTCGGTAAAATTCGGCCATAGCTAAATTATAATAGTTAAATGTTATGTTACGTAACACCACACAACCATCAACTCCGAAATTGTAATAAACATAACATACCTAACCTCGATATTTTGATAATACTTCCAGTGTTAGTATGTGTGTGTGTGTGTGTGTGTGTGTGTGTGTGTGTGTGTGTGTGTGTGTGTGTGTGTGTGTGTGTATGTGTATGTGC
>Ga0157364_1001225_pt1 | contig 21149 bp, 7 predicted proteins | sample AttsexASBM2_FD_111476 | JGI IMG/M metagenome (GOLD analysis project Ga0157364, IMG submission 111476) | Fungus gardens microbial communities from leaf cutter ant in Ribeirão Preto, State of São Paulo, Brazil - Atta sexdens ASBM2 | ecosystem: Host-associated > Fungi > Mycelium > Unclassified ...
CATAATAATAATAAACTTGAGAGGCGGCTTCCTCCATTGAACATCTGCCAGCGACACCCAGATATAATCCATTGTGTCTCACAAGGAATCATATTTTTATGTTAAATTTTTTTCTTATTTCTATTCTCGAGAAGATAATTTTAAAATTCTCTTATGCATTTATCGATTCCTTTAAGTCGTTACCTATGTATTATTATGTGCAATAGTTTCCCATCTCTATTCAAATAGCGTCGATATTTTTACGGAAATGGATATACGATGCCAAAGAATCGTGTTTTCCATTGAATCGTATATCGATATACTATACTAATCTATAACCATGAGTGACAGCGTTACATCACTATCTGCTCTCCGCTAAAACGTAGTTCCGCATTGAATCGATATTACGACAAGGCTAATTTCGAATATAAAAAAACAAAATATAAAAAATCGACAGTTATACAAGGTGTTTTTGAAATAACGCCCATTAATCATACAGTGCTATTCTTATAATAAAAAACTGAGTCGAAAAGTCTTCTACTTTGCAATATTTTTTCTTTAGTTTCTTAATAAGCAAAATCAAAGTGTAAGAAAACTTTAAGAAACATCTTCAAAATATTTCATAAAGAACATTGAAAAATATCTTAAAATTGTTTTAAAATTGTTTTTCCATCGATTTTATCTGCTGTTTATTCGGCAATGTTTAGAAATTAATATCTTGTTAACTATTGCGAAAATTGCAAAATGGTACAGAACTTTTCGACTCAGTTTTTTTATTAAAAATAGCACTGTATGATTAGTAAGCATTATTTTAGAAACATTCTGTATATCATATGTCACTTCCGAAAAATAAGTACATAGAAAATATTCGTATACTTTTCACTCTTATGTTTTTCTCACCCTTATATATAGTGTTGTAAAACAATTCGCAAGCAATCGAATAGAATGAGGTCTACAATCAAACGACCTTATCGTACACAATCTGTATCGAGGTTTATCGCGATCACTCAAAAGATACACTGCGATAAATCAGTCAGAATTAACTATAGAGATGGCTTTCCTAGCCCAATATTCGGACTTAATTTTGATTTATGCGCTGATATATCCGCGAATAATGCTGCACCGTATAAAGGTAATTATATTATCTCGTACCCTCAGAAAAATTGTCTATCATATTAACAAATATTTAAAAAAAAGAGAAAAGAAAAATCTATTCATTATTCTAAGTCAAACTTCATTAGAATAAGTAAAACCGTACGTGTTCAGAGAGAGATTTAAAATCTAAATCATTATTTTATCGGTTTGAATCAAATAATGCATGAAGAATATAACTTGTGAAATTGTCCACTGTAAAAATTTCGATAAAATTGTAGGAACAAACTATGCTCAGTGCGATTCTATTGCATTATTTTTTTACTTAAACAATAATAAAAATAAAATATTAAAGGCTATTAACCTTCCAGAGTTGACGTCAACATAATGTTGGGCCTGTAAAATCTATTTGATTTATACTAATTAAAAGATACTAATTAATTTCAAGGAATCGAAGTACACAACTAATACAAAAAAGATTGAATGCTGAAGCTATGTGTTCCGCGAGTTATTTCTATGTCTCGACATCATTAGAACGTCAATGTTTTGTAAACATTTTCGTGAATATTGCAGTTTATTTCATCAGAGCAAGGAGCAGCCTGATATTGTAAAAAATCAAGTGTAAAAAATGAGATAATATAAAGAATAATACTAAATATATTTTAGTAAGAATACGTTGATACGGGATGTATCTTGGAGCTTGTATAATAAACTCTTATAAGTGGAAATACATGCGATCAAAAATTCGAGCGTATCAAAAAAATGCCGAGCAAAAATACGGGAGCACGTAATATCAAAAAGAGAAAAAGATGGAAAATAAAAATTCAAGTAAAAAATAATATCGCTTTAGGGCAAAGGGCACAAGTTAAAAATAGCGATGGAAACATTTATATGTGAATAAATGATTTTACAACTTTTATTCACTGCAGAATTTTTTGTGTATTTAAATATTTTAAGCTTCTTATAACTGTTACTTTTTTTAAGTATTCGCTTTTTAAGATTATACATGTAATAAATATGTATGTAAATATATTTTTCTTGTTCTCTCTCACACACAAATATACACGAATTTATATTAATAACTAATTAATTCTTCAAAAACTAATAACTTTATAATTAAGTTAAATAAACAAATTACTATTATAGAATATTATAATTACATATTATTTCATGATTAATATTAATGGTAAACAATACGCAATTTAAAAATGATATGTAAATATTATAAAATATAAACCGTTTGAGTGAGCAACTGTTTGAGTAATCAAAAATCTCGCGGCTTAGTTTCCGAAAATATTTACTTTACAAAAATTCAAAACTGAATTCATGTTATGGACAAACTTTTCCATGCATAATCTGACATAAAATAAAGCAAAGAGACTACCACGAGGTTAAATTCACGCAAATGTGTGGGGTAGAGGTCAGGCTCGTGATGTCAAATCAGACTTAAACATGAAGGAAGTATATCCGATTCTTAAAGCGCTGTTATTTTACGGATATTTAGTAATTTTTTTTGTTTCAAGTCGTCCAAGGAAAATGATGTCTTCTTCGTTTCAAGAAGATTAAATTTGAGAATAAAGATTGAAAGAACAGACAAGAAAAAAATAAAGAAAAGTGATAGGATTTTTTGTTTGATTCTCGCTAAATAATTTTCTTCGTTCTGCACATCGCGTGACATGCAAATGCGAAGTAACCAGAAAATCTAAAAGATACAGAGATAGACAGATAGAAAAAAAAGTAGAAAGAACAAGAAAGAGACAGGGCACATATATTGATGTTATGGAAAGAATGGTTTTACTGAAATATCTAAAAATTCATCTAGATACAGATCTATAATAAAATAACTTTGTTGAACTATCAAGATAATTATAAAGTAAGATACTTCACTAGAATATCAACATTGCTCATCATACTTGAGTTTTCTATATAATTCTATATAATAAATCTTGATACTCTAATACAATTATTTTCAGATCTGTATCTAAATTTTAAAATATTTCAGCAAAGTCACCTATACTTTTCGTGTGCTAGAATTAAACAAGAAAAAATAAAATCAAGTAAATAAGAACAAATTCGAAACGTTGTAAGAAAATAAAAATAAAAAAAAGTTTGATAAGGTACAACAATCATTATCACTTCAGAGATTGTACCAAGAAGATATCAAATCTTTCTGCTGATCGAATCTGATTAAAATATAATCTCATCAAAATCTAATCTCTCATCTCAATCAAAATCCCATCTGATTCATACCATTCTTTTTACATTTCAACGTCTCACTTGATTCTTGTGTGTGCAAAGAATTAAAATGAATAATGATACATAGCTCAAATTCAGACGCAGATATTATACGAACGGCAGAGAATATAGTTTCTGTTTACGTTCTTCAAGTTTAGACTATAGTGTATTGCGACAGTTGGTTTGGGAACTCCTAGTGCTTGCGTATGAATGGTGCAGGGAACGAGCCAGATGACGTGCTGGCGAACGTACAAACGCACAAATGTGAGAAAGGAAGAAGTGTGATGAGAAATGTCTCTCGAAAGTCAAGTCGGAGTTACATCGCACAATCCCGAAAGGGTGAAAGAGGCGCGATAGAATACGAAGTTGAAGATCGAGAGGGAAAAGACCTGAGAGAAGAGGACCGGCATAACACAACGAGAGTGCGCAGGCGGCACTCACCAGGGTCACTCTCGTTGCACTCGCGTTCTGTAGCGGCGCGACGCGAGGCGACGCAACGCGCCGCGACGCTGCCGATTCTCTTCTCCTGGCTAGACGCACTTCAGTGCGCCGCGAGAGCGCTTCGATACCGCTTGTTGATTTTACGCCTCCCGTCGGAGCGGGCAAGGCCGTCACAGATCGTCGATCGTAATAAAAAGTTTGAAAAAAAAAAAGTAGTGAAAATAGCGGCCAAGAATTGTAAACAAACATCACAGTATGAAACGTGCCATAAAATAGAAAAACTGAAATATATATTTAACAATTGGCGAGAAATAGTGCGCCATTGAAATCATTTGGCTTTAAATCATCAGTGTTCATCATATAAACTAAGAAATAGTCACCTATAAATTTATTAATGAGTGTATAATCAACGATAAATAATGAATGAGTAATAAACAATAAATAATAAGAAATAAAAATTCAAGATTATAGATTTAGTATGATTAGCAATTATGGTCAAATAGTATGGTCAACATTTTCTGGGCAATTAATTACTCGTAGTCGCCAGCCAGATTAATACCTACAAGTTTAATAGCGGTTCGAAACAGTCAGTGATTGGTAATCATAACTCGAGCTTATACGTGTACGCTTACTGCGAATTAGCAGTAAACGGAAATTAATTCCAATCAAATTCAAGCCTAATATCATTAATCGTCAATAGGATTATTAATAAAATAAGTAAAGCCTGATGCAATCAAGGTGATAAGTGCTACTAATAAAATCTTAAAACTTAAACTTTATTAAATTCTACTATAGAGATACAAATACAAATCAATATGTACCTCCACTTAACGCGAACTTTAATAATAATAACTTATAATCGTTAACAGGTGAAGAATATTGTGAATTAGCATCAAGTGACGTGAATCGACATTTGATATATTTACTTCAGAGTAAAGTTATTGTCCTTTTTTTCAAAAAAATGAAAAAATTACTGGACAACTACCAAAAATACTCTGGGGATCAAAACTAATCAATCCAAAAGTTTTTTCTAGAGAAAAACCTGAGATTTATCTGAACTGATCAAAGAAGTTTCATGAGATAATCCTTCGGGGATAACAAGTTTCTTTTCCTTTTTTTTTTTTGGAAGATAAAGTTCATGAAAAAACAAGTGTATTAATGGATGAGTTCATAGGGACACTCAAGTCGTACAAAAGACGATCATCCAAGAATTTTTATAAGAATTAAAACTAATCTTACTTAAGACTCCAAGAATCCTCGGATTATTAACTTTTCCTATTTTTTCTGATTAAAATAGATTACGCGATACAACAATAAAGAAACAAGTTAAAAGTTTTCTTCCAAAAATAAAGGATTTACTTTAAAAAAAAAGTGCTTTGATTTTTTTTGTAAATGGAAACCGGGTTTACTAACTCTTTGATTCAAAGTACACTCGAAAATACAGAATCGTTAATTTGCAAATCAATTCAATATAAATTCTAGAAATGTATGATTCACTAAAGCGAAGAATAACTAACCGAAATTAAGTGATTAAATTAAGTGAATAAATCATTGATTGATGTGTTTGTGGACAATATTGGAACGCTAAGAAATTTTCGAGGAAGGCAGAGTGACTCATCGATGAGCAAGGACTGATGTTACTTTGAGTGTGGAATTTTCGAGACATTCCCCAAATTTTCGAAGAAAATGTATTAACAGAAGAAGTTCTTCGATATATCTTTCCTGCTTTTAATAGACAAAATTGTGATTAAATTCAATATAGTGGAAGTGATTCGATTCCATATGCTCCCTCGAACAGACACGCGACTCATGGTAGTGAAAATGCCAGATGACGCAATGATAAAGTTCGAGTGTCGCATGATCGATGAGAAGATTAACGACAGGTGATTATGCAGGTGAAATCGAGATTTCACGAAAGATCTCGTTGCGTTTGCCACGGACGTGACACTCTATTAATAGTTTCGCGAACAAAATCTCGATCACATTCTATGCGAACAACACAACAATTTTGCGATCAAATAGCATGCGATGCAATCGTGAATTAACACACATTTTACGAGCGATATTTTGAGATAATCGTGATAATCTCTGAGAATTGATAATAACATTTTGTTTTTTTTTTATCGTACGAAAATCTTATAATTAGACATTTTATTTTGTCTCGGTACCAAGTTAGATTTGCCAGCGTAATTTTGTCGCAGGTATTTAAAATAGATTAAGAACCATTCACAAAAGCTATTACAAAACTAAAATTCTATGCATTTGTACTATATAATTATCAGTCAATAAGATAATATTTCTTATTAATTATTATTGAAATTTAGATTGTATATTATTAACTAATTCAGAAAAGTTTACTTAAAATAATTTAATTATATATGATACTTTAAAGTTGATATCGACACAAATGTATTGTTGCAATAATAATATGCGTGTATATACAATACTGTACAATACAACAATTAAATTCAAACAAGAATCTTTGAGTCAAATCTTTTTCCACAAAAAAGAAAAATAATAATATATAAACATTAAATAAATGTTTAAAACACATATACGTGTATATTGTAGATATTAATTTTGAAAATAATTCATATAACAAAAATTTATGTCTAATTTTTTATATATAAACCAGTGCATTAAACTCGTTTTCCATTAAAAATAAGTATGCTTTGTCTGAAAAAATGTTAATCACATCGTGATAATATATGTATATAAAAATCTAGTCAGAAATTTTACTTTAGATAGAAACTTTAGAACATTCTTAGAGCATATTATATATTATCAATAAGTCGGGTATTCCCTTATAATTGCGCAGTGCATGAACTCATGCATTGAAACAGAAAATGACTTCTTATTTAGGAGCTTCATAATAATGCATTACGACTTTTATATATTTTGCTTATACGAGCACAATTTCTTATTACGTATATATTTATATTTATATTTCATATTTTATAATGTTATATAATGTAACCTACGAGGGAACCTATAAATTTTATGAAAAATCAAAATTTATATCGAAAAAAGCAATTCATTTCAGATATTCATTTCTTTCACGTCATTTTTCTCATCATATTTAACAAGATCATTCAATCACCAGCTTAATCCACAAATTAACCCTTAGAGCGCTTGCCAAGTTGTCAATCCGAAAAAAATGTTTTTCCTTCTTCTATAAAAGCTTCTTGACACGTATTGAAAAATCGTATATTCGCAATAATACTTGACGTTGAATATTAAAAATAAAATAATCACAAAGTAATCACAAGAAATTGTTTTATAAAACACCTATAAAATTTATAGGTGTTTCGCAATTCTATTTTTAAAAAAGAAATTCCTCTGATATTAAATACGAAGCAAAATTATGTTAAATTCAAATTATCAAATAAATAAACAGTTAAAATACCAAAACAATTTGATGTTATAAACAAATAATAATTTTATTTAAAGAAATCTTTAAATGTGCAATTTTAATTTTAAAGTACACATTTATTGCGATCTTACATCCTTATATTAGCGTAACGTAATAAAGTCAAATATAGGAACTAAACATGGCGAAATGATCGTGGTGATACAAAACGAGAAAAATGACATGAATAAAAAATACCTAATTTTTTTTCGAATAAATTTCTCTGCAAAAATATGTAATCGCAAAAATTCTTTGACGAGATTTATTGCGATCTCAAATTGCACAGCGTAACGAGAAAGCTTCGGGAACTAAACGTCGCAAGCGAGATTGAATTATAAAATGGCAGAAAAAGCAGTAAAAGTGAAGTGACAAATTACAATTATTATTATTACAATAAAGAGAATCATGATTTTATATGAACTTTATAAATCTCAATCATATCGTATAATTAAGCAATGTAAGATAAGAGGTAAATATTAAAAAAGAAACAGAGAGAAAAACATACGGAGAATTACACAAGTAACGAAGCATTCGTTCAAATGGCATGATCTTGAATTCATGATCAAAGACCTGCAGCTTCAATCGCCAAAAGGAAATTATGTTATATGTTCTACTCCAAATATAAATCACTTAACATTATGACTCGAAATGTGGATAACTACATTTAATTTCTTTATCTATAATAACTTTAATATTTGATTTCAAACAAAATTATTCCAAAAATTAGTTTTATTAAAAAATATATACTATTAAAGTAATTAAATAGAGACACCAATTAGATTGTGATCAAAGATAATTAATTTTGATAAAATTAATATAGATTAAATCTGATTAAATTAATACAGATTAAAAGATATTTTATATAAAATTCTGTAAAAGATATTCTATATAATATTTTTATCGATATATCTTTAAATATATGTAATTGATATCTTCTTAACAAAGTTCTTAATTTTCGATATAAATTATTTTCTGTTGAAATAAAATTAATTTTATAATAAGCAATTTTTTTTTAATTCCTTTATTACTATTGTAGTTTCATATTTTTAGAATAAAAATCTAATTCTAATTTATTGATTATTTTACAGCTGTTTCAATCTTTATCAAACAATGATTGTTGAAAATGTCTTGTAGAAAAATTATAAAAAAACGAAATTTTAGTTGTATTATAGTCATGAATAATCGACGACATATAACCGACATTTAAAAACAGTAATAAAGCAAGATCTCTAAGGATTCATAGCTCATAATGTCTACATTTGTACGTGCAGATCTTTTTAGATTATTAACCCTCAGAGATAGAGAGATACTAGTCAGCTATAAATAGCCAGCTATGATACAAATAGGAGCATTTATGTGATCGATATTTTATGATAGAATCAATAGATTTATGTGTGCATTAGAAGCTAATTAATTATAATTAATAATTTTTTTATTAGATTAAAATTACACCTAGGAAAATATTCTATAATATCTGCAATGTTTGTAATATTTCAGGGATGAGTAGTAACTAGTTAAAAATGCTAAAAGTTGAAAAAAAAAGTTAAAAAGTTAATAACTTTTAATTTAACATAATTAATTTTAAATGAATTAAGTTTTAACTTAATTTAGTTACTTCTAAACTTTAATTTATTACTTTTTATAACTTTTTTTAAATTAAAAATGTTTCTATTTCTCTTAATGCTAATGTTTTTTTTCTATAAAGTCAACATTAGAGAATTAATTTAGAAAAAGTTTAATGATTTTATGATGAGAGATCTATAATAAGAGTTACATCATACGGCAAATAATTTTTATTGACTCGCTAAATTTTGTAAATTCCCGCTTATATTTAAATTATATTAATTTTAGGTACAATAAACGTTATATTTCAGCAACATAAGAAATAAATCTTAGAAGAATTGTTGTAGAACAGTACTACACATCCACCCATTTTCTAAATTTTTATATACAATTTTTTGTAACAAATATATATCTAGTAGTCGTAAACATGTATGAGCAGTTTCAGAAGTTAAAGAAAATTAAAGATTAAAGAAAGAGAAATAATACAAACATATACCCTTCTCTTTCATCTTTCAAGATCTTAATAAAATCTTATGATGTAACTCATATGAGTAATTTACATGTGAATATAAAATTAAATTTACCTAATAAAATAAATTTATATTTATAAGTGTTATTTAAAGTAATCTCTTTTAAGAAAAATTAGGACATTCTGAGCTCAAAAATAATTTTTTTTTAAATTAACTTTTTAAGTTAATTCAATCTTAACTTAACTTTTATTAAGTTAATTCTTTATTCCTTCAACTTTTAATTCAATTTTATAAGCCACTAACTTTAACTTAATGTAATTTTAAAAAAAACATTAACTTATTCAACCCTGAATATTTGTGATATCTAATTTCTAAAATTTTATTAAGGAAAATTTATTCACAGATTAACCACATAAAGCTCTCGCATCATCTATTTGTTCATTTGAAATTTATTAATAGAATCGTAAATCTTCTAATTTTTAATATTCTAATTTTTAACTGTAATATTTCTAAAATTTTTTCAAAATAAATTTTATTTCAATTTAAAAAAAATTGATAATAAATAAATATAAAAAAAATAACACAAAAAATTATTACATCTCCACATATTATTAAATCCTTTCTCAATTTTTTTTATATCTTTTCAATTTAATAAATTTTGTAACAAAATTCTTGTTAAAAATTAATTTTTTTTAATTTAAAAGAAAAAAAAATTTCTTATTTCATTTTATAAAATTAATTTATAAACCTTGATGTAGTAATATGGAAGAGAACGTTTCACACAAAATGTACAAAAAGAAAAATCTACTTCATCACGGTAATCCATGTTGTTATTGCCATTCCGTGCGCATCGTTCCTTCAAAATTTCATTAGCGAACTTAACAAAAGCCGGATCCGTTTTAAACTTCGTAATGGCTAATTAAAGAAGACATGATCGCCACGCTTTTATAGCTTAAATTGTTATAATTGCATCGACAAAATAACTGTGTAAAACTAGAGCAACCTTTAATAAATTATTGAAAATTTAATTTCATCAATATACTTTTCGTTCTGTAATAGGATTAACGTAATAATAGCAGATGCACGTAAATGGCAGCTCAACGAAAATGTCGTCAGTATTTTATTCTTTTCATTATTTATTATTCTAATCGAATGACATGAAATAAGACAAAAATTACGTAAATTATCGGGTAATTTCTACAATTCAAAATTTTTTGAATTCTGATTATTATACCGATTACAATTATCACTGAATATTTTATGATTGCATTTAATGACATACACTTTTTGCGGCTTTTGAAATGTGCTCATAAGAATTTCTAATGCAATCATTTATTGGTTAATTTTTTTGTATAAAATATTTTTTAATCTTTTAATACAAAAAAACATTCACATTACACGATAATATAATATTTAATTAAATACATATTTTAATGTAATACAATTTAAAGGATTTTAAATATCTAAGTAATTTTACGAATTGTTAAAAACAAAATTAATTTATGAAATCAAATCAATTATTGCAAATGAATTGTTGGGGATAAATTTTCATCTGACCGAGTAAGCTGACACGAAGGCGGATCATATTCCTGTGGAGTAATTCGATCTCGTTTCACTCTTCCAAAGTTGAATTTTTAATTCCGTTTTGCACGCAATCAACCTGCTATATTCACGAAATGTTTTTTGGCGATATTCCTCTCCAGATCAAAGCGAACGAATGAAAAATCAATCATGCGACTAATGTGTAGCATAAATGAATTCATTCACAAGTGTCGAAATGTGCCCTCGCCGTTACATCACGATGATCACCGTTGCAACCATCGCCATTGTATTCTCGCCATTGCATTCCCGCCGACTTGTTCCATTGTTCTGAAACACTTGCTCGCGCTGATGCATCGATCGTGGGAAAAGCACAGTTAATTGCAATCGTATGCTAATTAACTTCTACAATCACGGTGTACCCAACGTGATTTGGATGAGCGAGAAATACAAAACGGAACCGATCGTTTGCCGTGCCGTTTCACTTGAACGCGTATGGGAAAAACACGGCTAATTGCACATCGATATGTTAACGCGATCTCATTTCGCAGTTCTCGATGTTCATTACATTTGCGAGGCGCTCGGAACAAGAATTCAAGCAGAACATAAGTCATCATGACATGAAAATGGCGCTAAAATCATTCTATAAGTCACTTTTTAATCATTTATCGTGACATTGTTCTTGTTGAGACGCGACGATCACTTCACGCGACACGCCTCGACAACAGAAAATTCAATTCGCGTCGTAGTAGTATATACGAGGAATCGAGAATCCGCGAACCAACAAATTGATCGCCTTCGTATGTCGATGTGAAAAATATAGTGTTTTCCACTTACAATTAATGACTCAATTGGCTCAAGTCGACACAAACATTGTTCTATCTTTCTTGACGTGGAATGAATGAAACAATGAGAAACAAATACAAAACAATACTTTTGGCGATTTGTGTCACGATGGAAACCATTCACAGTCCTCGTGAAAATAAAAATCGAAGCATAAGTCGATAATAGAAGCATAAAATCGAAGTTTCTAAGAGGCAAAAATTGAAACAACGGAAACATCTCTTTTATGTTTCGTTGTTTCAATTTTCGTCTCCTAAAAACTTCTGTTACGTTACTCTCCCATAATTGACTTATGCTCCGATTTTTATTTTCAGGGAGCCCATCTCATATTCTCACTCGATTCCGTACTTCCGCGTATCGCGGCTTGTGCTTGCAAAAAGAAACCGGAGATAGTATATAATTCATAAAACTTAAGAAACGAATAATAGTTCGAAACGCGATGTGCTACGGTGTGACGTCACGACCGTGACCATCATGCGAGTCAAAGTAAGAGACAAACGTGTGTTACACGAATAATTTCGCAAATAAATTCATCGTTGCGTAAGTGTGCGCGCGCGCGCGCGCGCGTGTGTGTGTGTGTGTGTGTGTGTGTGTGTGTGTGTGTTTGAAAGAGAGAGAGAGAGAGATCCCGGAAGATCTCAGCTTGTTTACATAATAATCTAATCTCGATTCTGCCCCGTTCCGATAATCCCATGAGGATCAAGCCATTCTCAGTGTTACGATACATTTGAGCTTCAACCTTACCTCGCTCGAGCATTAGTTTCTCCTTTAGTTTTGAGAAGAGAGAAGAGAGAGAGGAGAGAGGAAAGAGAGAGAATGGGGAGGGAGAGAGAGAGAGAGAGAGAGAGAAAGAGACAGTTTTCCGCTTACTTCATCCGGAATCGCTCTCTCGCAGTCGAACACGAATTCACGCACGATAGAGCGTTCGTTCTCATTTATTCATTAACTAACACGCGATCGTATTTAGCAGTGCTTTTTTTGTGAACGTGGATGAAACGGACAATGGTACACAGCTTAGTATCAGAAAGCGACGAAGCGAGTAACGGTACATTATGTGGTAAGTAAATTCAATCGTCAATAATAATGGCGCAATTATTTACTTTGCCCGGAAAATGCTGTAGTATTGCCACATTATAATAATCGCATTGACGCACGATGAATTGACATGAATTTGTTTATTTGTTGTCATATGCGGTTGTTTTTCTTTTCCCTCATGGATGTGAATTGATCAAATAACCAAAAGTTATAACGTATAGAAACGTTATTTATTGAATGTGTCTCATATATGTATATACATATATATATATATATATATATGTAATAAAACAGTCAAAACACGCACGCAAATACGGCGAACGTATAATAAAATAAAATTTACTTAATCGTTGACTTGCAATAAAATTTACGTAAGTTTTGTATTTTAAATCATCGAAGACAAATTCAAGGAATGAATATCTCTCCAGTCATAATCTTGTTTGCATTATAAATGAACGCTAAATTTCGAAACATAATAAATTTGCTTTTATAAACGCACCGTTTTAGAAAAATGCGCAGTATACATTGTGCTCTATTTTTTTCCAGTCCATTCATGTAGATACATGAGGCGAGATATTTTACGAGTAACAAATCGATCTCTCGATAAGAATCATTTCACAATTGTCCCCCGGAGCAGCATCCATGATTATAAATCCCATCTGTTATAAGACACAAGGGAGAGACTTTTTCTCTTTTCATCTCTCTCTCTCTCTCTCTCTCTCTCTCTCTCCCTCCCCCCCTTCTCTCTCTGTCCTTCTCGCATACGCGCTCACGCAAAAACTACTTCGCTTCATTCTTTGTAACATCAAATTTAAAGGAAGATAAATTGGAGCAAACCTCTTGATTTGGCTTTTGTGGTCAATAAGAGAACACTGAAAAGATTGTTGAACTACACAAAAGACTACACAAATTGTTAGCCATGGGATTCTTTGAAGAACTTAAATTTTTTTCATTCGACATCCCCCGATAATATCATTTTTATCATGATTTTCTAATTAGCACGATTATTACAAAGAAGGGAAGTTTTGTGACAAACATGAGCTTTCTAAATATTGTACTGAACTGCAATCACCCAGAAGCTATTTGACTGAATCATACACTTTAGTAGCGCACATAAGTCCTTTTATATCCTTTATGAAACAAAAAACAAAATTCAATTTCTAATTAATTATAAAATTGGATTTTTTTCTTAACTTTCAATACAGAAATTAATTAAAATATAATTTATAAAATGTAATAATGTTGAAAGTTATATGTATAAGGATATATATATGAAAGAATATGTATAATAATATACTTAATAAATAATAATTAACAAGTATGTTTCTACTAAAGCAAATAAAACTGATAAGCCTGATAAGTTTTACGTGCTAAACAAAATTTTGCATTAAATATAAAATTTATAAATAATTTTCTATTACAAAGTCATAAACAATGTTTCAATCTTTATTAAAATCATCTTCAATGTGTTAATCGTTTAATAATCAAACTAAACAAATAGATATTCCAATAATAGATATGTATAGAATGTAACATTTAAAATAATCGCACTTAAAAATCGATAAATTCCATATTATAACGGTGTTGAACTATAATATTGATTTTTATCTTACAAATCTAGAAATCTTTGAAATTTGTGATAAATATACTTAATAAACAATATAAAAAATATCTAAAGAACAATATAATAATTTAATTATTTAATTATTTTTATAAAAAGAGACATGTTTCATAGAATTGAGATTTCACAACTTGAGCGACAAAATTTTATTTTATCAAATTTGTGTAAAATACAAAAATCTCGATAAAAACAGATATTCTGCTTGATTACAACAGACCAAAATTACTCCGTAATGTTGTACAATCAGGAAAACATTCATCACTTTTGAAGAGCTTTCACCGCAATCGCGCTCAAGTTATTCATTGCACGTTTACGTGATTTGGTCAAATTGCTAAGTGAATATTTTTAGCGCTTCAAATAGTCAGAAGGAACACATCCTTACGAATCTAAAACCACAATTTGCTACTGGCAAATTAAAACAGTATCTATATATGCTTCAATTACAGCCAATTTATTTATTAAATGGAAAGACAAAAAAATGGAAAATTTTTTACAGAATTATTGCAACTTTATAAAAGTACTAATCCAGTTTAAACAAATATCAAAAGAAATTGTGAAATATAAGAAGAATATTTTTAATGAAACAAAATAAATTAAAAATCTAAAAAGTTTAATTAAATTATGTAGATTTTATGCATAAGTCCTAAAAAATTTTACTTTGCGATTCAGAATAATCTCTACAAATAAGCCAATATTAAACGTTTCATGCTCATTTTAATTTTACCAACGTAATTTGATAATCAATTAACTGAGAATTATCATGAATATTCCGAAAATATAATTTGCTACCTTTAATAACGCGTAATTTTAAGTGTTTTGGAATCTATATGAAGGATTGCTATAAATCACTCGAAATTGTTGCAATAATTTATGTTCATAATTTATAATTAATCTTTTGCTATTCCACGTTCATTTACATGCAAATTACGAATATAAATTGTTGCAACAATTTTAAATTAGTCTTTTGAATTCTCCGAAAGTAAACTCTTAATTCATAATTTTTTTTCGAATTGAATTATTTTGTTTATTAACAGAGATAATGAATGGAATTGCAGTTTTAAAGAGAACAAGACGATTCGTTTATTTAAATAAAATCGTTTTTCTAGAAGCGAATTGACATTGTTGTGTAATATTACAGTTCACTAATAATTTCTCATGCATACACATTTAATGAGCTTATTTTCGCGCAATGAAATGATTGAATTCCGCTATCGTTTATACATTTTGAGAACATTAATAAATTTTTTATGTCGCCATTTGCAACGTCGACTAACAATGAACATGACTATTTTATTCGTAATAAATGAGAGAAAAGGTAATTATTTCGGTTAAATTATTTACAATATAAATTATCGATACGAGAATAAATGCAGTTTTATCTTTTATTATTGTTTTATGTTTCGCTATAATTAATGATTCTGGTAGATATTTTTAGAAAGGAAGATGCATCATTGTTAACTTGATCGCTAATTTAGATAAATATATTCGAGCATCATTAATGAAACTTGTTAAGAACCGAATAAAAGAAAGGAATAAAAAAATTTTAGAAAAAATTAATAAATTCTTAATTAAAAGAAAAAAGCAAAATTAAAGATCCTGCAAACGTTACAGAACGATGTATAATTATGGTTTATTCTACGATCGTGAGAAAGAGCTTTGTTAAATATGCATTAGTGAGATGAATATGAATTCATTAAATATGTTCTAACCATTACTGGTCCTTCCGTTTCTTTATTGAGATTTATCGTGTCACCTTCTCTCTTTGTTCGTTAAAATAATCAATTCTACACGGAGAGAATTTTTTCTTAGAGTTTACCTTGAAAATATGATAATCGTGGGACAACATTGTATTTCGAAGAATTTTAATGTAAATCTCTCTCATTTATTAATAAAACTACAATAAAGTATAAAATAAGTTTGATTAATTTTACTGAAGTGCATGGTAAAAATCTTTAAAATATTGTGTACCACAACTATCATATTTTCAGGATAAATTTTAAAAGAAAATTCTCTCCGTGTATACATAATATTCCGCAATGTAATCTCATATGATGTCATTTCTATGATTTGCACATTTGATTCGATATTCGTCGCAATGGAATATTCGTTCACTCGACGATTGATAAAGTTGATCACATTAATTGTGCATCTCTGTGCATCCCATTCTGTTAACTAATAGGATACGAAAGATGTGACATGTACGCAGTAATAATAATTTGTGTTTATCCACGAATAGCATATGTTTGATTCTAATATACGTACGTTTATCTTTAAATTAATATGCTTGATTTGATATCTTTGAAACTAACAAAGTTACACAGACAATCATAGATAAATGCATCACGTACACGAAGAACATAATACATTGTTGTTGCAAGCACGTATCGTTTCATGTAGTTCGATTATTTTTAATTTTAAACATAAGCTTATATTTTAGAACAAAATAACAATATTAAATAACATATTTTTCTCTAAACAGACTTCATAAAGTTATAAATTAGAAATTTTTTTTACGAATGACATCATAGATTATAAATGAATAATAAAAAAATATTATTCTCTAATTAATTGTAGGTAACTTTTAGTCGAATCCTTTTCTTTTCGAAGTTTTTTCGAAGTCTATCGAAATGTTTAACATTAAAAATAAACATATGATTTATGTTCAAAGATTGATATTTGAAATATTTTGAAATAGAATCATTGGAATACTAAAGTAATATATTATATATTCCACAAAGCATCGTGCTCGCTTTCCAAATTATCTAAGAAGAGCCAATATATATTATGTTACATATTTCTATCCATAAATCCCATATATCGATTTTCATCAATTCAAAATTGGAATCTCTTTGATTTACAATAAACCGAACTTTTGCCACAAATAATGATAATTACAATGAAATAGTGCCAGCAAAGCGTCGCAATTATAATCTACGTATGTTAATGCAAATGCATTGTGAACGCGTGCTGCTAAATTCCGATTATCTCGATCGTTCACCGCATTACCGAATAACTAATATCGAACGCGTAAACTCACCATGGAGAACGCAAGATCATACATTAGCATACATGTCAATAAAGGAGGCATCTCTTGATGTGAAATAGGATAATCCTGTTGTAGCGGCTCTATTAAAAGTGTCAGCGAATATTATGTTTCATTGTACTCATTAAGCTGCACCTAGGAATGAATTTCGTGAAAATTTAAGCCTTTTTCTTTTTGTAAAAATGCAAATACGTGAATTTAAGTAAATATCTGGGAAAAAATAGTAACTTCTACAATGATTTTTCAAATTTTTTAATTTATTGTACATCATGTACAAACGAAAACAATTTTGATACTAATTTTTCCTCTTTTTTAATTTTATAATTTTAATTTATAATGTTATAATTACGCTTCTGTTCGTTCAGTTTATATAAAACTTGACCTATGGAGTAATTTGATAATATTTTATACAAATCTGAGGTCAAAAACAAAAAATTCAAATTGATAGATTCAATATAGCGGACTCAATCTGAAAAAAAAGTTGATTATCATAAAACTCGATTTTTTCGGGAGGTTAATTGCGACATCAAGTTACTAATTTCGCTTTTAAAGCTTGCCAGTGCTACGTAAACAATTAGTACTGATTTCCAAATTGATTTTCAAACTCTGATTTCGAACCAGCCTGTGATATTAGATTCTTCTTTTTCTAGATAGGAGGTTATTGTTCTTTTGAAATTCGATATTTTCAGTTATATGTTTAAACTCAGAGATACTCCTAAATCGAATTTAACGATAATCTACAAGTCATTTTTTGAAATTTGAATTTTAGAATTCAAGAGATCAGAATTGAAATTAGCGATTCCGAAAATCTTTGGAAAGAAAGATCTGTAAATTATTTTGTTAGAGAACTTCAATTCTCAAAAAGTTAATAGAATTCATAAGTATAGATGTACGCTACATGAATGTAGACAATAGTATCGCATTTGAACGAATATTTATTTCTTCTTTCGTTTATTAAAGTTGGAGTAAAGTTTATTGAGTTTGAATTTTATTCAGAACAGTTAATTTATATGGAAGCAATCAAATACTGATACTAATGAAATTTTTATAGATACAGAATATTTCCAGTTTTTCTTTTAATTATCGTGTTTCCAGTTTGCATGGTACGATTTATGAACAACATTTAATATACGATCTGTAAACAGCATTTGACATATAGATATATGATGAATTTATAACGATACGTATGAAATTTATTATAATTATAAAAAATGAAGAGAATTTCTTTTTCTTTTTAATATTACCTTCGCAGATTATGTATATGCATATATCACACCTTTGTATTTTTCATCATTTTTACGTTAAGGCTACCTACTTACATTTAAATTGGAAGAAAGCATATAACAACTTATATTAAACCTTCAAGTTGCTCATTAATTACAGATATCGTGCTCCATTTCCTATTTTCTAAACAATATTAATTAAACTAAACCGCTATATATAATTATTTTTTCCAAATACTATTACTAGTATGATGCACCTATCGGCTAAATGATCTTTGTACAAAAAAGGCCTGCTAATAGAACATGAAAATGAATCTGTTGGAACACTGTACACTAAATATCTGAAATAGGTTAGCCAAAAAATGATAAATATAATCTCGCCCGCAATTCGTTTTGCCATATATAACAGACAATAGCTTTTTTAAACAGGTTTACGATCTGTTTACCAGATGCTCTAGAAAACACGTGTTTTATATAAGTTTGCACATCTTTTTAGCAAATTCATAAAGTTTTTTCTTTTATTAGTAAAGTTACTTTGATATAGCTACTTTGATATATAAAATATTACGCGATTTTATCAAATGTATCGAACATTAATGAAGAATATACAAAGCTATCAAATATTTCTTTTCGATTTTTATAGCTCGAAATACATTGCAGTATAGATTAGAAATAAAACACTTATTTTTTTATAAGCTCTTAAGTGTGAAACATTCCCTTCATAAAAATCTTCGATTTTCTAAGCGTATATCATTAAAATGGTAAAAGTATAAAAAATTTTTATAGTGCCAATAGCAATTTTATGTATAATACATAATACATTTATATAAGTGTAAACTGTGTGTGGGCAGAAAGTATTAGGTGTACAAAACAATGAACAATATGCAAAACGCTATTTTATATTCTCTGTCTGAAATATCAATTTGGTTACCATGTGTACACAAATCAGGAAAAAACTTCATAGTTGGATGCTCGTTGAAGTCGCATCAAGCTTTACTGCTAATATTCATAATGATATACGAGCGATTTAAAAAATTATCACTCCGTAGAAAAATCTGCGCAAAAGAGAATGATGAAAATAGCTGTTGCAAAAAAAATTGTGGAGAGAGTAAAAGATACGTTATCGACACTGACAAATGATTTCCGTCAAACTTCTGAATTTATATGAAGAGAACATGAGTGTGCGAATTTACGATTACAGTAGCGGAAACGATGATATAACCATGAGATGAAAAATATCGTCTAACCCAATTTTTTTTTATATAGTAAAATGGAATTTCTATTTTTTTCATTTTGTAAGGTCCATTAAACACATCAGTTTTTTTTTAATTTTTCAGAAAAGCGATGACAGATGAAAACTATTAGGTGTTAATAAAGGTGTGTATGAATTCAGTAGAATTATGATGTGTAGTATATACAAAAAGTGCTAAAAAAACCATTCAACATTTATATGGTAGACAGTACACATCATACTGAGTAAAAAAGCTTTAGGTACATTCTATATAAAAGACAGCACGACACTTAGAGAAAAAGTGTCATGATGATTATTTATCGCAATTTCAATGTTTTAATACTAACAGAAAATCACTCTGCATTTATTTTTAAGCAAAGTTTCGGCTGTAATTTTTTCAATTTTAGTTTATTATAATAGTATAAACATGCGGAACTTTTTTTTATTTTTATGAGGAACTGTGTAAAACTGTGAAAAATGCTACTATCATTCTTTTTTTCATATTAATAAAATGTGTTAATTTCACGGATACCTAAAAAATGGAATCTATGTTATCACGACATTCTGTTAATATAAAAAAATAACGATAGTTCTAATAACACTTTTTAATAATTAGTTTTTATACGTATACTCACGATTTATACGTATACTCACGATATCTAATTAAGTTCAGCAATATCAAATTTTTATGCAGATTATTCTGAAGTATTATTTATGTTACAAATTTGTCAAGGAAATGACTGCCGTTATTTGAGAATTATCGAAGGTAAATGCAAATGTGAACATTGTCTACAATTTAATAGAACATACGAAGGAATCGTATGAGAAATGCTTCCTGAAATTAATTTTCAGCGATAAGGAAAGAATAAATAAAAAGGGAGTGTACTGCTTTTAAAAAAGAGAAAGTTTAATAGTTTAATTCTTTGTCGTACTTACAGTATTTAAAATATCCCCTATATTTTATATCATGTTACTTTTGAAATGAACTTTAAAAATGCTTACATAAATAATCAATTTATACGATAAGGATACAATTATCTCTTTAATTCTTAGAATGTTACTATTTAACAGACGCAAGTTTGTTATAAATTTTTTATTACAATATTTTGATTTATGCCTTTTTGTGGAGTCTTAAAATTGATCTTTGTTTTTAAAAAATGTATTGAATTAAATTAATTAACGAAAAACGATTAGTAATTAGATGTATAAAAAAATGTTCTTTTTTATTAATAGGGAGAATAAAAGCATGTTTCCTACATTAAGGCAATGTAAAACGATATATAACAAATATAACCGTACAGTTCGATTACCTTCATTCTATATAACGGAAAGGTCATTCTACCATTTTCCTGTTTCTTTCGTAAAATTTACTATTGTGAGAATATAATTTTTTTCAATGAATAGAGAAAGAGCCAATAAACTGAA
>Ga0157364_1001226_pt1 | contig 21144 bp, 6 predicted proteins | sample AttsexASBM2_FD_111476 | JGI IMG/M metagenome (GOLD analysis project Ga0157364, IMG submission 111476) | Fungus gardens microbial communities from leaf cutter ant in Ribeirão Preto, State of São Paulo, Brazil - Atta sexdens ASBM2 | ecosystem: Host-associated > Fungi > Mycelium > Unclassified ...
TAATGAAAACAAGCGTTTTTTGGGCAAAGTTATATTTATTCCTCAACATAATTGCCTTCGAGGGCGATACACTTGGTATAGCGATTTTCCAACATTTCGATGCCCTTTCTGTAGTACGAAACGTCCAAGCCTTCGAAATATGCCTCGATTTCCGCGATGACTTCCTCATTCGATGTGAATCTCTTTCTCTGGAGCCACCGCTTGAGGTTTGGGAACAGATAATAGTCGCTGGGGGCCAAGTCTGGAGAATACGGTGGGTGAGCAACCAATTCGAATCATAATTGGTCCAATTTGGCCATCGCTTTCAAGGACAGGTGTGACGGTGCGTTATCGTGATGATACAGAACGAAGGCGAAAGTAACGCTACTTAAACGACTGTAGCTTGTAAACGAATGAACGAAATGTCATGAAACTTCATACATAAACTAGTGACAGATGAACCTCTCGAAATAAATCATGTTCATTTTCTAGTGGCGCCACTTATTGAAAAATCCTGGGACTTTTCAGCCCATGTAGTACTATATATGTACTATATATGCCCATATGTATCACATTTGTAGTTCTTCAAACTGCGCACCGAATTTTTTTTATAAACGCAATTAAATTACTGTAATAATATCAAATTAAATTAAATTGACAAGCAATTAATCTTAATAATTTGATGTATTGTACAATCGGGCATCATTAGAAAGACGTTAATGTACTGAAAAATTGTAAATAAATTTATTGTGAAAAATATTACCTCGACTCGGAATCGAATCCGAATCTCTTGTACATGTAAGGAAATATTTTTCTTTCATAAGAATCTTATTTTAGACCATAATATGTGATGGTCTAAAATAAAATTCTTATTGTTTATATTCATATGTTACGATCTAAAATAGATTTTTATATTCACATGTTACGGTCTAAAATAAAATTTTTATTGTTTATATTATGTCTGAAAGAAAGAAAGACGTTTTTTTACATATATCGATTATTGCAAAAAATATTACTAAGACCTCGGTAGTCTGAAGGTTTAGAACCTCGGAATACAAAAGATTCGGATTTGACTCCCGGAAATATATTTCTACATATGTATACATGTAAAATATGTAGAATATATTAAGATTTTCAACATTTTTTGAAAAAATTTTATATAGGCGACTAATGATCTCCTTTACTAGTGACCGGTACGTTACTGAAGCAACGGCTGTGTTCCAAAATTTACTGCTAATACTGAAAATCTATAGTTTACATTACGTGCGCTATAGATTTTTAGTACTGGCAATAATATTGGACGCCTATATTGGACGCATGCGTCTGAAATCCGGCCCTATCCGTCTGAAATCCGGCCCAGTGTCTAACAACACTGCTCCTTTATACTAATCTTTGATTGAAATAGATTTGTTTCTTATTACTGTACTAGACTGCTCTAAAATTTTCCTCCTAGCTTGCTTATCAAATATCAATATTTCTATTTTGGATATGTATACTCATATGGATCTTGTTCAGCCGTAGAAAGCAGACATTTTTCTTCTTCTATTAACCGGTGGATTTCCGATTTCAATGTAGGAATCGAAATACCATGCTTCCATTTAAAGCTCACTGAGCTAAAAGGACCAAACAGTCCAGTGCATATCCTCAATGTACATTTTCACAAACGATACGTTCCACATATCGATAAATTACAGGAGAGAAGCGCATTTTGTCAGAACTTATTCGTCAAGTTAAAATCGAAGTGAGACTGCTAATTTTTCTTGAGCAATGAATTTCAAGTCGTTATTAATTCCACGATCGTAAGCCATGATATATTCAAAGGAAAATGAGATCAATAATTTAACCGAGAGTAGGTAGCTTTCCAATGATCTCCTTCATTGATTAGGGCCGAGTATGACCACATAATAAGGTTATATTCTGAAGTGTGACACCACATTTACATGCGGGGGATTATATCAAACTAAGTTTAAATTTCCTACAATTAGTCTATGCATTATTATATGGCAACAGCCCGTTATTATACGGGTAATCAACTCCAATTCTATTAGTATTACATTTCACAAAAGAGAATAAGTTAATTTTACTGAAAAATTTCATATAGTGTAGGACACTGCCCGTGTCCTTATTGACTTTCTCCTTGAAATTTGTATCTATATTATTGTATTCTGAAGACAAACTGTGTAAGAGAACCTCGGAGAGAGAGATTTTATTTTGTATTTCTGTACTACTGATAGCCCCTCCTTAGCAATCTTATCTGCAAATTCATTTCCCAATATGAAGGGCATCATACAAATTTTACTATATATTTTAGGAAAGTAAGGTATAAAATTTTACAGATGTGTCCCTAATATTGGAACTTAATCAAAGGAGATTTTCTTCTCCGAGATTTTACATATGATTCTAACGCTTGCATTGTACTTTGAGAATCGGTACAAATTACTATAGCCTTTCTGTAATTATCTAAAGCAAATTCTATTGTTTTATTAATAATTATAACTTTTGCAATGAAGAAACTAATAAGAGGATTGAGCTTAAATTTGTGAACTATGTCTCAACTAGAAAAATAACAAAGGAACATCCTACAGAATATTCATTGTTATTATTCGAGAATCTCAAATCATCCGTAAAGATTGTTATCTATTCGTTTCTTTGGAAATTTTCATTTAATAGTAACGAAAATAAAGATTCTGGTCTAGTACACGTCTTGGTCCTAATGCCTGTGTCATAATCAAAATTGACTTTAGGGGGCGGGAATCTCTTTGATAAAAAAAAAGCCAGGTGGATATCTCATTTGTGTAATTAGATGTAATTGTTGATTGAATTAATTATTGGCCATCTAGTTAAGAAAATATTTCTCTTGGCCACTTTTTTTAGAGCACTGAGTATAAAAGTTTTTTATTTTATTTATGATTTTCGAATTTTCAAGTTAAAAGGATTTACATAAATATTTGTCAGAGTTGATTACAATATTTCTATCAAATGATTTCTGATCAGTAAAAAACTAAATGACTTTGTTTGATGCATGTCTGATGAGGAGATTTAAGACTACATTGTAATTCGAACACAGTATCCTCTCAATAATTATCTTATGTATTTTTGTGATATTCTACTACATTGATCCCCATTCTAGTTGAGCTTTGATCGCGGAATTAATAAAACTTATGTCCATCTGCTAATTTCCTAACGTTTACCACACAATCACTTTAATATGTTAACGAAAAATGTGATAAAAATTGGGAACTTGGAATGAGAAAGTCTAATGCAATAAATTTTTCGAGTCTTATTTTAATCAATTTTTCGAAAATCTTCAATACACAAGATGTTAGTGATACCGATCTAAAATCTTGTTAGGTTTAGGAATAAAGATGACGTATGAATATCAAGGAATTTTTAAAAAAGAACCATTAATTATTAATTTGAAAATTTTAATTAATCATCTAAGTGTTAATTCTGATAGACATCTCAGAATTTTATAATTAATCTGGACAGCTATCTTTTTTTATTTTATAATAATTTCTTGAATCTCGTAATGAGTGAATTCATCTTTAAAAATATTAGAAGTTACTATGTTATTAGAAATTTATGTTTATTATCGTCAAAAATTAATGGAGCAGCGAATTCAGACAAGTAGTTTTCTAGATTAACTATTCTTTGTTAGTTTTTAGAGGAGAGTCTGGATTAAGAAAAGAACACTTCTTAAAAAGTTTAATAGTCCTAAAAATTTTTCGAATTAGTTTTAATATTTAGATTATTTATAAATTTTCTAAAATTTATATTTTTCTTTTTATTACTATTGATGCTTTTCCTGGTCTCCTGAGAAATTTTCCTATATTCAAGGAGTTTTTCTTTAGAGGGAGGAATTGTTCTTTAAAGAGACAACATTTTTTTCTTTTATTTACTGCCTTTTGGCATTCGATATCCCGCCAAGGTTTATTTCTTTTTACTCTCTTTGATTCTTTTGAAGAATTGAGAGATCTCTTTAGTAATAACCTTATTTTGTTGAGAATTAAAGATAGATATTTTGCCTTTACTAAAAACTCTAGCACCTGCTTGTATCGTGTAGATGACAATCAGTTTATGCTAATTCTCATACAACAGAACCGTTGAAATTTCATAATTTAAGTCGAAATTCATTACGTCATTAACAGCAAATAACTTTTGGTCGAAAGTTGTTAGGTAGATTTTATTACGTTTAATAGTTATAGTGTCCATCTTATTGTCAGAATAATGTGTAAGTTTTATATTAATAGGAAGATTTCCCATAAGATCATCCATTGTTTGCCATGAGAATAAAAAAGAATAAAAAAGAATAAAAAAGTGAAGAATTAGTTATAGAAATATCTGGAATGCTTTGATAATTGATATTTTCTCCTCATTGCAGATCCGTTATTAAGAAAATAGAATTTGAAGTTTAGTAGCTTCCAATAGAGTTCGACCTGTCTGGTTGTCAATGGACGAGGTTATCAAACTCCAGAGGATGAATGTTGGGTATTTAAATCATCGTAAATCAACACATTGTTATCAAATTTTATCCAACATCGTTTTCCATTTAGTTATATATATGTATATATATAGTGACTCGCATTAATACATACATACAGTGACTCGCATTAATATTCGGACATTATATAAAAGAGAAACTATTATTTTTAAAATACAGTTTTTATAGATTAAGAAATTTATAGTTTTTTAATCATTGAAAACGTTCATTATAAATGTAAAAAACATTACTTTTGTTTATTTAACTAATGTAGTTTTCAATGTAAAAAATATTAAATAAGTAATTTTAGAATTGCAAAAATATTCGGATACAATATATTTTATATTTACTGACCCTCAGAAATCAAGTTTATTCCTTATTTGTTTATTCCTTACTTGTTTACCAAGAAATAAGTTATACAAAATATATGACTTATTTCATGTTGAATTGAATTAACCTAATTTCCTCAAGATTACAGAAGTTAACATTAAAATGAGACGTAAAGGCAAAAATAGTTCATTTGATGAGTCAACTTTTTCATTATGAAAAAGACAAAGAAATCGGTAAATTAATAAATTTGAGTAAGAGTACGGTAGCAGATATTGTAAAAAGATATGTTCGTGAAGATCGCATTGAATCAATATCTTAAAAAGGATGTCCAAAATTAATTCACGGGATAAACGTAAAATTATTAGGAAAATAAAAGTAAATCCTGGATTAAGTGCTACAAAATTGATCTCAGAATTATAGAAGGTACATCCTGATACAGTTCGAACATTAAAAGAAAGTGGTTACAACGGTAGAGTTGCTTATAAAAAGCCGTTCATAATGAAGCGAATCGGAAGAAAAGATTAATTTTCGCCAAGGAATTTATTTCTAAAGAACAAATATGGTGGAATGATATAATATTCGTTGATGAGAGCAAATTTAACATTTTTGGATTTGATGGACGGAAAATGATATGGCGAGCAAACAAAGCAAACGAAGAATTCAAACTGAAAAATTTGAAGCCAACTATGACACATAGTGGAAGTTTAATGGTTTATATTTAAGTAAAGGAGTGAGTGAATTAATTTTCATTGACGAAATTTTGGATAAAAATAAATATTTAAGTATTCTAAAAGACAATTTAATAAAAAATGCTAATAACATCAATATATAAGGTAGTTTCAAATTTTATCAAGACAATGATTCAAAACATAAGCCGCGAATAGTGCAAGAATATTTATTATACAACTGTCCAAAAGTATTACATCCTCCACCACCAGATTTAAATTCTATAGAAAATTTATGGAATTTATTAGACTGTAATTCGGATTATGCCTACAAGATCAAAAGAAGAATTAAAATTACGATTAAAAGAGGAATGGACGCGCAGTCCAAATTATTATACCAGATTATTTAACAAAAATTATTTCTAACATGCTTAAACGTTTGCAGCTTATTACTAAACAAAAAAGATTATCCAACAAAGTATTAAAATTATTATCATTTCGTTTATAGATATTTATATTTATATTATTATATCTTGTTAAATGTCCGAATATTTTCGCGATACCAAAATTAAGCAAAATGTCTGTCTATAGTTTAATATATTCGAAACTGAATATCATATAAATAGTAATTATACAAATAAAATTTATATTTCTTTTGGGTTGTCCGAAAAGTTCGTGCCGAAAATTTAATTTGAAGGAAAATTTAAACGCAGAAAATTTAAATTTTAGTATATATTTATTAAATTATATAGGTTAGTCGGCACGAACTTTCCGGACCCAATAATAACTGTAATTTGTATTTCTAATAATAATGAATTTTTCAATTTAAAACAAAAGCCGTAAATTTTCTTACTCCAACAAAAATTATGTTTAGAAGATAATAATTTCTAAAGTATCATGATATCCTAATGCAAGTCATTGTATATACATAATTAGGCTGTAAATGGATATCGCCAGCAATCTATGATATAAGGGTCCGAGAACAGAGATAAAAACAATTTTCAGATTCATAAATCTTACAAGAAATATGCTATCGGCTAGGATCAATTGATTTTTACAAATAATTGATGTACCTTCGCCCGTCATTTAGGCAGGTCTATCTAATCGAAAAACTAAATAATTCTTAATCGTAGTAGATTATTATTTTTAGTCACTTTCTCGATCTCATCAGGGTATGTGAAACTTTGTCACTATATCTCTGGACTGAATACGTATTTTGTAGCTCAAAACATGTGAAATTTATACCTCGAAATCAGATGAAGATAGATAAAGATGAATCAAATATTTTATTTTCAATTAATTACAATGCTTCAAAAAAATTTTGAAAAAATTCGCAAAAAATGATTACTTTGGATAAAAAATTCTCAAATTTTTTAATTTTATGTTCAAGAAAAATCCGTAAGATTTTTTTAGTTAATCTTTTGGATTAACAAAAAAAAAAGTAGTACGATATGAATCGCTCAAAAAAGTAATTATTTGAACTATTGAAAATCAACATTTAAAAAAATCTACATATCGTAAGTTTACAATTAATAAACAAAATTTTATTATTTAAACAATATAAAATGATGGATAAAGGATTGTACATGTATAAATATTATTATAATATATATAATTAAGTTTATTAGGATTTAATTTGGAGGATGCAACACTCGCTCTAAAGCAATACATCCATTCCGGCCGAGCGATTTCCGAGGATTGACAGAGATTATAAAATTTCTACTATTTATTATATTACAATAAAATAATTCTTTTTAATTCTACATTTTCATGTATTTACTTTTATACTATCAGAAACTCAGTAATAAACGTATATTTAATAAAAAAAGGACGCCGAAAACTTATAATTCTTGTAGAAAAGTATTATTAATACTATTGTACTACTAGGATTGAACACTAGGAGTATTTTGATTACTATTACTACAGCACTACTGTATTACTATATTACTGTAGTAGTGTAGAAGTGTCCAGTAATGCTGAGTAGTGCTAAGATCTATATATCCGCGTTTCAGCAAGATACAAAAAGAAACGAGAATGCAGGAAATGCATCACAGAAACTAACTATTAATAACTATTTAAAAAAAAAAGCGCTTTCGGAGACTCTACGAGCACACTTTGATCGAGCTGAGAGCAAGTTAGAATTACTGTAATCGGGAAAATTCCTAATATAATTCAAATTATCAATATCGATATCCATATTTATTTCCAAGTACATCACTTGCATTCTCTTTTCTATCTATATTAGCCGGAACTAAAATGATATCCATGTTTTCATGTATGTGATTTGATTGAATCGAAGAGGAATCAGATGGTTTATCGGTCTCCCGTTTGTGAGTATTTTTCCTAGAGCGTCTAGGCCATCTTTTCGCGTTTAAAATCGTACAATCTCGATTTAGATCTAAATTATTCCATGCATAATAAGCTGATGATTTAAATATATTATGAACTATTTTAATATTAGAAATATTATATTTTAAGATTAGTTTTTTGACTCGAGCTTGATTTACATTGCAATAGGCCATAATCATGTTTATAATTTTAAATTTGTTAAATATTGAACACGAAAAATCTAATTATGGGTGATCACTTTTACAGTTCAGTTAGTATCTTTAGTTCAATAGTATTATTTCTGTAAAATTTCTGTTAAATGAGTGGTCATCTCTGCAGTATTATTTCTGTAAAAATGAGAAAAGTGTCCTCATCTAAGACAATTGAAGCATTATTGTTAATATAAAAGGAAACCTTAAATCTTACCCAATATATACTTATGAATTCTGGTAGTAAGTTCGCCTTGAATTCAATTTTTATTGTTGTTAGAATCTTTTAGTTGATTATTGTTATTCTTATCTTTCTATTTAAAGCGAGTAATAGATTCTATTTTCAATTTGAAGGCCATGAAATGCTTTTCGGATATTATATGGAGAGATCTAAGTCTACTTTTTTAATAATACCAGCTCGAAAAATTTTTAAATTTGGGATATAAGTAATCCAATTATTTGACTCTATTAATCTATTTGTTTCCAGATTTTAAAGTTTAAACAGACAGTATTTTTTCCCAATTTTCTAATATAAAGAATGTTATCAAATTTAATTAAATATTCTTTTACTTAGGCTTAAGGGATGTATGTTTCTATGCAATGTCTATATGGACAGAAAAAGAGCATTATTCTGTCTCTATTTCTATTTTCTTTTTTTTTTAAATTATACTTATTCTATTGTTCACATTGCTATTTTGAGTATCCTGTAAACTAAATTGTTACATTGGATAAATTAATAGGTACACTGAATTTCTTTCCCAGTCACAAACGATTATATTATTTCCTTATATTTATATTTATATTTCCTCTTTTATTATTATCAAACAAATCGTTGCTATTATTCACCTCTTTGAGTTCCCAAATCTCTAAAGGTTTCGATTGATTTACTTTTCAATATAATAATTTTCGGTTTCTTATGAATATTGCCAGATTTAGAATTATCCACTTGGGAAAAGAGTGTTCCCGAGCTTTGGCATTTTTGTTTCTATATGAGTTAACCTTGGATTCGATGATGAATCAACATCGTTGGAAACAATAATATAAAAAAAAGGTAGACAAAAAATAGTACAGGATTTACTGATTGAGGATATAAGTTTTTGAAAAGATAGTTATGAGGATTTATAATATAAAGAGCAAAAAAATAAATAATTCAGATTTTTTAAATAGAAATTTAACAACTACTATTATATTTAAACACATATATTTAATCTATTTTAATATGAAAAATATTTATAATAGTAACATAGAAATAATTAACGAACAATTTTAATAAGAGAACTTTATCAAAGCATAACTACAAATTTCAATTTATAACGAATCGTACAAATCTGGAAGGCAATTGAAATTTCAAAGTTGATGCCTAATTGGCTTAGAGTTCTATAAAATTTTGATTTTATTTTTTCTTGCTTTATAAAAATAATATATTATAATAACGTAGATAGAAGTAATTAACAAACAACTTCAACACTATAGCAAACTATAGAAAACTCTTAATATAGTAGAGAGCGCCTTAGGTTCAGTCAAAGTTGGAAGTTCCGAATAATATAATATTTTAGGTTCATGAAAAAAATTTAATTAATCTCAAATATGACTGTGCGAAACGTTCACATTAAAACACAGTCAATCTAAGATGCTAATAATCGCGAGTCGAAACGTTCGGATCTTCGCGAATATATATAATCCCTCCCTATTTCAAATAAGAAACTCTTATTGCAAAAAAATATTACTTTTATCATAGACATACACATACCATAATTTCAATTTACAACGAATCGTATAAATCCCTGGAAAACTTTAAAATCCAAACTGCCCAATTATTTAGAATTGTATAAAATTTGGATTTTATTTTCTTTTGCTCCATGAAAGTAATATATTTACATTAAGATGTTTATATTTATATTAAGAATTTTAAGCATCGATCATGAATACATCAACTACGATAAAGAAAGCCAAATTTTTTTAAGTCAAATTTTGGATGTAAATTGATGGAATTGATGAAATTGATTTAATAAAAGAATATATAATGAAGAATATATAATGTTATTTGTGACATCCAAAATTGAATCGCTTTGTTTATCGTAGTTGATATATTCACATATACGATCGTGCTTAAAATTCTTAATATGTTTGTACACACGCGACCATACAACGCGTTCTCTCTATATCAGTTATTGCGAAGAATATTTCCGAAGTCTCAGTGATCGAGCTGGCTGAGACACTCTTCCCAGAAAGAAATCCGAAAGTAATATTTTTCGCAATAAATTTTTTATTTTCTTTCTTTCTTTCTAATTTAATTTAGGGGGATTATTAGCTTTTCAGAATGATTGTGTTGCAACCGAAAGTTATCGGCTCACAATCATATCTGGAATAAATTGATTTAATAAAAAAATATATAATGTATTATTAACATCCAAAATTTGACCGATCTTGGCTTTCTTTATCATAATTATTGTAATATATCTATGCAACCAATTTGAAGCAAAGGAAATTATTTCTATCAACTTCCTAATTAAAATGAGCTTTGATTCGCCTCTATTTTAATCGTATTCGCAGCTTCGAGGATATTCAGAATCTTGCATAATGGCTCTAGAAATTTCTACAAGCGGGATATACGTAATGGAGCCCTGTATAGGGCTTCCACATCCGTTCCACCGGCCAGTAATCTTTAAAGCTGAATCGATTTTCAGTTAAATGATGAGTTCCTCCAGGATAATTGTTCAATTCCTGTATGTTTCAATAATGTAACGTAAAATAAGTACGAGGGATCATTCTTGCTGGAGCCAAGATCAGAAAGCAGATGTATAGTTTTCCACTGTGGGCTCAATATGGTTGCTTTGATTATATAGGACTCTAATTTAGACGGAGTTTAAATGGATCCTAAAGTGAAGCCCAAACTCCGAGATCGTTTTATAGCACATCGACATATCTTTATATACTACCACACCAATGCCTCACGCAAACTGTAATACACATCGCACATTCGTATAACAAATTCGTCACGATAAAGCGTCTAAGTCTTATTCTAAGAACTCGACGTTATTTGTTCATACAAATATATATTTGCAATATCATTACAATCATAGCATCATAAAAATGTCCGCGTTCAGAAAGGTTGTGCTGTAATGCCATAGCAATATTGCAATTGCAATATATTGTTATATATTGTAATATATTTGCAACTATTGTTAAAAATAATTTTTTTATTATTACTGAATATAATTTGAAATACAATTTGTGATATAAATTTAAAAAAATGCAGAAAAAGAACTAATTAATATATTTTATATTATAATTATTATATTATAATTATTATATACTTAATTGTAAATTTTATGCAGGTTTTTAAATTTTACATATATAGACATATATTTTACACTTTATGCAAGTACGTCTATTTTGTTTATTTGTATTCTTCATTAGTAAAATAAAAATTAAAAATTCCACGCATTCTATTTCATTTTTTTTGCAATATTCAAAAAATTTTTTAAATCCAAATATTCCAAAAAATTATGAAAGTTGATTATAAAGTTTGAAAAATCTTTTCGCGCAGCGGTAACAACAAATGTTTCAACGAACACTATAAGTTCGCGCACACTGGATGCGGAAACACTTGCCGCGCAATAAAATGTGATGCGGTAACCAATAAGCTTATAGCTCCTAACATATTCATTGGTTACCGCGTCGCATTTTGCCGCGCGGTAAACGTTTCCGCATCCAGTGCTGAAGTCATAAATTAATGAAAATAATTAACAATATAACGTTATAATTGACGATGTTTCCATATGTGATAGTAATTCATTACTTAAAAGCCAAAATATCTTTTAATGTCTATATAACAATGTTGCAAAATTTGTAAAATCTTGCACCATAATATGTATTATACAAGATGTCCCATTTTAATGTCCCACCTCAAATAACTTTTTTATTTTTGATCTTAGAAAAAAATGTTTCGGACAAAAGTTGTATGGTTTAGAGAGGGACATAAGATGATTTGACCTTAGATAGTCGTTTGAAAGTGACGTGAAGATTGTTTCCTTTCTTGTAATATTTATTTCTTAATGTTCTTTTACATAAGTTACTCTGCTTTTGACATTGTGAACATTATGTTCTTACAAGAAATTTAACTTGATTTTATCTGTTTTGTCAATTTTAATTTATTTAATTTATATTATTGTGTTATGGTGTGCAATAAATCCCCATAAGTTTTTATTAGTAACCTTTCTTTTTAACTGTCTTTTTAATGATATTATTTCAGCTCGCACTTAGTTAATCAGCTAACTGATGGTTACACTCCAGATATGATAATCTGTGAAACTCGATTTCTTTGACGTTATGAACATTGTTATCAATTATTGCTATGATTGGAGACTGCTGAGAATGGCTTGAATATAGCCGAAACATTCAGTTTTGTATATTATGTAATAAATACAATCGAAATATATGTATATATGATAATCTCTAATTTTTTTACTCTATTTTTTATTTGTTTTAATATTTCAAAAGCCCAATTTTAATTATTCGCTTTTGTTTAAAATATTTATTTATTTATTATACGTTATTTATTATACGTTTCTGCTACATTTTTGCCCTCAGCTGTATAGATAATGTAGATTGCGTTTTATATTTGCCGCATTTTTGCAGTCACGTGACAGTAGACTGTTCTTGATTTTTGCTGTATTTTTGTTATCACTATTTGATACGAGTTCAGTGATTTTCCCACGCCTAAGCATCTAGTCCTCAGCTTCATTAATTTATGAATTTGAAAAAAAAATGGATAAAAAAAGGTTTATACCCCCATATTAGTATAAACAATTGGTGAAAACATTTAATAATTCTTAATAAATAACATCCTTAATAAATAAATATAATAATAAATATAATATATAATTTTTAACTACTGTATATTTAAAATATTGTTTTTAATAAAATATGCAAAAATGTTAGATTAATAAATTAAAAATTTATCTCAAATGTAAATTTTCTGTTCTAAAAAATTTGCTGCCCTAGGCAAGTGCCTTATATTTGCCTATGCGTTAATCGGTAGGCTACAGCACAACTTATCCACTGTAACCTGCCGATTTCGCTGTCATAATAACATTAGATAATTCTTAATTTCTGCTATCTTTCTGTTATTAGTATTTAATATGGCAAACTTTGTCTGATATTTACGTTATTTGGTATTTGTAGCAAAAATACTCGATTTTTATTAGTATTTCTATCGTCGTTCTATGTTGGCAGATTATATTGTTAGAAACTAAGTTTAATGTGGAAGCAACAGTTTGATATCTGCTGTAATGTCATGATCAAGTTTGCTGACATACTACTAGCATTTTGTTATCTAGATATTGTTTCCATATCTAACGTCAAACCTGAGATTATACGGTGTTTCGTATTGAGTAAAATTTGAGATTAAGATGCGCGCGAAAGAAAACGGAATGATACTACACGACATATTATTGCATTAATCTCAGTTTATTAGAGATCACAGTATAATTGATATGAAAGTAGAATAATGCGCAAGATATCATGTGCTTAGGGATGTAACAAGCAAGTTTTCCAGCAAGGACACAATATGACACAGTGAATCATTTCATCCATATTTAACATTAAGTTTTAGTTTTATTGATAAATGACAAAGATGTAATGTTCATTATGTTACACTGTGCCCTTGCTATAAAATGCTCTCATAGATCTCATTTCTTAATGCTTTGTACAAAGCACATAGAGTTCCTATACAGACAGTTTGGTCATTCGAGGAATTCCATGTGATTGATATAAAACGCTGCAATCGTATATTTTCCTCTGGCCGACAATAGTGATAATAATGTATCTTATAACCTAGATACTTAATTTCTCAATAACTAACAGCTAGACACTTAGTTTCTTAACGGTTTAGATTTAGATAGACCACTTCTTCAGCGAAGACAACATCAAGACACTTAACCTTTGATGGTGAATGCCTATAGATACTTAGTTTCCTCAATGATGATCTCGATATTTCATTTTGAATAATTTGCGCCGCGCGCGTCACAGTCATTACGTGCAATGCTGGTTTGCTGGTTAAATAAATGATTATTAAAATTAAAAGCCATCTATCGAAAAAACGAACATTTCTTATCTAGCCGACAAACATAATAATAACGTCTTTAAATTAAAAGATAAATTTTGACATATTCAGACTTTACGTCACAACATATCTGCTCGTAAGGCATATAGAGAAAAAAATAAAAACATTTTCATTGTATATTTTGAGCGGAAATAATCGATTGAGTACATTTAAAACTTGATCGATTCAATCCTTATTAACATTCGATAATCTCAATCCTTCGCAACTCCGCGTCACTAACTGCGCTGTCACCAATGCATAGATGCCTTCTTTTCATATATCTATGGATGCACACTGATGTTGTTGTACAGAAAGTATATGGAGGAGGAAGTATGTAGGGAGTAATATAAATTCGCCGATTTCGAACGGCAATTTTTGGTAGGAAGATTTCCTGGACAAGTATACTATTCGATGGTTTGCCATTGCCTTCTAAAAGGAACTACGAGCCTATGAAAATTTTCGATTCTGCCGGGAATTGAACCTATCGGAATCTTTAATATAGCAGACTAGTGCGTTTACTATATCACGCTCGCCCTCCCGCAACTTACCGGCTCATATAAAGGTACACGGTAATGTCACTGTGCTTGTCTTAGCGCCGAGACACAATGTCTCCAGATATCTCCGCGATTTCTAAAGATTCCGACGCATAGAACTTTTTTAACTTTATTAATGTATCATATGAATCCACTGAATCCAACCGATCATAAAGGATTCCGAAAGTCTCCATACTTACAAAACAGGTAGGTCACTCTGCAATTCTTCAATCTCTTCTTCAATTTGTAAAACTTTAAATAAATCTTCCAGTTGCTGCAATCATCTCACTAGCGGTTGTCGTTCCGAGTCTAACGTGTCTAACTTGTAATGGGGTTACCCAATACCACTTTCGGTGCCGATCCCTGCACTGGGCTTTGTCCACCCGATTCGGCAGTCGATATCTTTTTTTTAATTTTTCTTTGTATCCCTTCACCTCATGTACTGAGTTTTCATTGTGATCCCATGCTCGTTGCTAGTTATTGTATCTCTTGGGAATCGGGAGAGCTCGGAAACGCTGAAATGATTATGACAATTTGTTCAATGTGGAGATAAGAGTTGCTTTTCATACAAGTGAAACTGAGTCTGAACTATTTCATAGATTAATGACATCATTATTTGCTTACTTTGATAAAAAGTTATTTGACATATGACAGCACAGATTTATAATCTTACTTCTAAAGTGAGTTTACGAGACTAAAGGTACAATTTCATAATGTTGCAGCAATAAATGATCACGTTGAATCTCCTTCATCAAAATTCTTCCTCAATTTGTCCATTTTCTTATCGCCAGCAATGCACTGTTGAAAAGTTTTTCCAACTTTTCAACACCAAGATTAATCCAACTTTTAGCGACATCGCTCTTACGCAAAGATTTAAATATGGAACAGCAGGATGTAAGTATAATAAAGATATTTACTTAAATTATATTTACTTATATTATAATTATTATTATTATTCCAAAACAACCTTTCCGAGGAAAATTTTACTCAAAATACATGTATAGGACATATAACATATACTACTGTATTTCGAGTAAAATTTTTCTCGGAGAGGACATTTTGGAATATAGCCTTAGAATATGGATATCATCGCAAAATTTGATAAAAATATACTCATTCAATACATTTTCATTCGAAATGAGAGAATGTAGTAGAAAAATGTGACAGTCTGCCTTACAAAGTGACTATTCAGTTAGGAAAACGAATTTTCTAATTTTCTTTACCTGAATAGTTAATAGAGCTGCATAATATAATTCGTCACCCGAGTATCCCCGTGTATTATATATTATTATCCAGTGTTAAACACAAAGATAAAACGATATATGGGAGCACTAGAATAATGTTTCCGAACGTAGCCAATTCTAACATTTAGTAATTCGCTTCGTGAAACATACCATCACTCTACTAGATTTTCTACTAGATTTTTTCATTTTGAATATTTTTATTGTTTATATTTATTTATTTATTTATTTAATGTGATACTTATTTAGAATACAAGTATCATTTAGAATACAAGTATCACAAAATTTGATAAAAATATACTTATTGGACAAATTTTTTTGTGATGATACTTGTATTCTAAATAAGTATCACATTAAATAAATAAATAAATAAATATAAACAATAAAAATATAATAAAATATTAATAAGAGGGTAATGAGAGCATTCACAGCGCGGTACTTTGAGCGTAATGCATAAAATATATATTTAACAATAATTTTTTACATGTTACAAGAATCTTGGATGTTTCGGTTTAATTCAAACCATCTTCAGGATATAATATATTTCTATACATTATTACAATCCGCAATATTGTAAATAGTTTCTGCGTTCGAACAGAGGATGAACATACCCCTATTTCCTAGTTAAGAAATGCCGTGATTCCTTCGTTGTTTAATCAAGTAATTAACTAAAGGTGAAATAATATTAGTTATATTGATTTTATGTAGTTTCTATTTTTTATTTATCCTGCGCCTTCACAGATCACAAAGCGTAACACGTCATATTACAATAAGTAAAATTTTAAGATAAAGATATTGGTAAAGATACTATCTATATGAAAGTCAGATATGTAATGACTTAAATTTATTTAAAGATCCACATCAGAACAGAACAATAAATATTTTATAACCTAATATAATGTCAATCTTTAAAAACAAACAGTCAAAAGCTGAAGGCAAATATTGTACATATGCCACTTAAATTTTTCTAAGATGCTCACATATGAATGGTGCAGAAATTCTGTGTTTGTAAATTCAAACTTTTGGTTTGTAATGAAATATTTAGCATTTAAGAGATGAGCCTTTTACTCAATTGTCTTTCTATATTTAAAACTTCAATATTCTCCCAACTGCTGCATAAAATCAATATAATTAATATTATTGTTTCACCACTGTACCTTTTAGTTAATTACTTGGTTATAACAAAAAGATTTTACGGCATTTGTCAATTAAGAAATAGGGATATGCTCATCCTCTGTTCGACCGCAAACTATTTTTAACAATGCGAATTATAATATTGTAACATAGAAAATTATATGCTGAAGATGGTTTGAATTAAATCGAGACGTTCAAGATTCTTATAATATGTAATGTAAAAAATTATTGTTGAATATATTATATGTATTGTACACCAAGTACCGCGCTGTGAATGCTCTCATTGCCCACTAATATTTTATTTTTATTGTTTGTTTTCGAGAGCCCTATTATATGTATATATTTTTTGTGTGTTCAAAATAAATACAAATTTCTTATCAATAAAAAATTTGTTGCAATTTTACTTCATTTAACTCTGATTATTTTTATCTTTAAAAATAAATAATAAATTAAAAATAAATAATAATCGCGTGGTTTTTTATTCATAAACAATATAGAAAAAGAACATAAAACCACAACGCAAGTTGTTATAAGCAGTGTGTCATATATTAAAATTCATAATCTTCAAAATTATAAAACATATACGTTTCAGTCACTATCTGGCCATCTTCAGCATGTCATATTACATAAAAATAAAGTAAATAAATAATAATTTAAAATCATCCAAAGTATATAAAAAACTTGTCTGATATCTTTAGTTAACAAGATTCCCTAAAAAACTTTTTCTTTAGATGAATCTCTAAACTCGATATGACATAACGGAATTTCCAATTGCAACAAATTTAACTTGAATTATTTGGAATTCCAAATATGTATTGGACAAAATTGGATTTGCAGACAAGAGTTGACGTGTAACATATCTGGAATTCCAACTATAATTTGGAAATAACAGAATTTCCAATACAAGAAACCATTTGACCAAATATCAAGTTCAAATTCATACGCGGACATGCTTGGAATTTTAAAGCTTGAGAGACATATCAGTTAGATAGAAGATGTCTTTTAGATTTCTAAAATATCTCACCATGTCTTGCGATGTATCTTGTATTTTTTTATGAAAATATATCTTTTAGGGAGTCTCTTAAAAGATGCAACAATTTAAGATATCTTTCAGATATCTAGAGATATCTAAAAGATATCTTATAGAATTCTAAAAGACTTTAAGTTGTCTAAAAGATATTTTTTTAAATATTTGGAAAATGTCTTCAATGAGAGATGTCTTAAAGCTATCTTAAAATTTTGTTTTTGATGTCTTGAAGATATCTTAAAAAATAAATCCATATTTAGAAAACATCATGATATCTTTTTGATATAAGAAAAATATAATTTTTTTTTATTTTGAAAACACATTTCATTTATTTTAACATAATAATTACATATAATATTATATATTCATTACATTTGCATTACAAATTAAAAAATTTATTGTGTTTCATATTAACACTTTCATATTAATACTTTCAAGAAGGAATGTCGCGGAGTGGAGAGAAATGAAACTCATACCCTAACCTTCCAATCGCACCTGGGAACAGGTACCTCGCTGTAACATACTGTCAAGAATATTAAATTTTTATATTTCATTAACATTATTTTTCTAAAATAGATATTTCGATAAGAAGTTCTTTTAAGATTACATTTTATATAATATAAAATATAATATATAATATTATATATATTTTATATTATATATAATATATAATATTTAATATTTAAACACATGTTCCTTGTAGAAAAGTATTACTGAGCACTAGGAGTATTTTGAGGCACTACAGCATTATTATACTACTATAGTAGTGTAGTAGTTCAGTAGTGCTGAATAGTGCTAAGATCTTCTATATATCTTCATTTCGGCAAAAAAAATGCAGGAAACATGTATGCATCATAGAAACTAACTATTAATAATATTTAAAAAAAAATACTTTCACGAGACTCTACTCTGATAAGTGAAAGAGCTCTGATGGAGTTGAAAGTAAGTGACGAATTTCATTTATATTAGGTGTAGTAAAAAGAAATCTATTATTTTTCCATTCAATTTCATGCAAAAATAATGGATTTCTTTTTACTACACCTAATATATGTCTCTTTATAAGGATCTTTGCAAAGTATACATACGCTAAGGCGCCGCCAAGCAAGCGGCATAATACGCAGTATCGCCGCAAAATAGACTCGTTTTTCGTAAGGAGGAAATGACGCGAATCTCTATAAAAAGGCTTATGTAAATAAAATCTGTCACTTACTCTCAGTTCAATCAAAGTGTGCTCGTAGAGTTTCTGAAAGCGCTTTTTTTTAAATAGTTATTAATAGTTAGTTTCTGTTGCATACTCGTTTTCTGCATTTTGTATCTTGCCGAAAGGCAGGATATATAGAAGATCTTAGCATTACTCAGCATTACTGAACACTTCTGCATTACTACAGTAGTGTAATACAGCTACACTATTAATGTTGTAGTACAGCTACACTACTAATGCTGTAGTGCAATAGTACAATAGTGCTCAATAGTACTTTTCTACAAGGGGTCTATGAGATCTTTTCTTTTATTTCGCAGCGAAATAAGAAAAGCTAAGATTTAACAATATTGTCTTGAATTGCATTTAAGCTAGTATATTAATCCTCTGTCGACACACTGTCGACACTGTCTTTCAAAGCACATTGTCAATATTTGATAGTAAATTTTAATAAAAACAAATAGTGGAGTTCGACATCACATCCTAAAAAAATTTTATGACATCGTGTGTATACATACAAGGCCGTCAATGAACAGCTATTTGTTTCATTGCTAGAACAAATACAAAACCATGATCGAAAACAAGTTATTGAGAGTTGATGTTAAAAAGCTGTATAAATATGACATTACAACAACAATAATACTTAAACCGAAAAAAATTTCCAAGAAATATTAATAATACTAACATAAATACTATCATAAATTAACATAACTAATATAAATAATATATAAATGATATATAAACATAAATTGGAAAGAGCATACAGCCACAAACGCAAGAAGTTTTTTGCCAAAGTCATATATTTTAAATTAAAAATGATATATAAATGATATACATAACTGATGTACACGGATACTTTCCAGCAACATAAGCAATATTATAATATACCGTATATCTCCCACAGCATATAATATTGCTATAATATTGCAGTGAGATTACAATATTGCAATAATAACTTGTAATACAATATTACGTAAATATTGAGATGTTACATTGCGATATATCACAACATAATATTGCTGCAATTTTTTTTCAATTTTAGTCCAAGAAGTCATAATAATTTTTGATATATACATATTTGTTTTGACATATCTTCCCAATCAGCAGACAATGTTTTTTAAATATTTTTTAAACGTTTATTTCTCATTTTACATTTTTCACGATTCGTTTTTAAAATTTATTAATTTAATGTTTATTTAATGTTTATTAAACATTATTTTACATATAATTTTTCATTTGAAATAAATGATTATTAAAAAAACATTTTTTAAACGTTTATTTAATATTTATCTTACATTAATTATTCATTTCAATAAAGGTTCAAAGAAATATTTTTTAAATGTTTGTTTAACGTTTATAAAATGTTTATTTTACATTATATATTCATTTAAAATATGGTAATAACAAACATTTATTTCACATTTATTTAACGTTTAGTAAATGTTCAATTTACATTAATTATTTCTTTGAAATAATTAATGGTTTAAAGAAACATTTATTAATGTTTATTAAATCTTTTTTAAACGTTTATATGACGTTTAATAAATGTTTATTTTGTTATTTATTTATTTTAATAATTTATTTATTTTATAATTATGAATATAAATAAGTTTTTATGAGGGTAAAAAAAAATTTAAATAATTTTTTTAAAAGATAAATAATATTTATAATGAATAATATTTAAGAAATTAAATTTGGTAATTTATATTAAAATAATGATAAATTTTAGTGCCAGTAATAGCGGTTAAACTAAATGTTATGAGTAAATTTTATTAATTAGAATTAAGAAGATAATATTAGGTGTACAAAAAAATTCTGAGCTTTAGATTTGATACAACCGAAATAACAATTTAAATTTTATATATCTTCCCGCCTTTTTGTGGTTTTAAAGCGTTAACATTTGGCCTTCTAAAA
>Ga0157364_1001227_pt1 | contig 21143 bp, 12 predicted proteins | sample AttsexASBM2_FD_111476 | JGI IMG/M metagenome (GOLD analysis project Ga0157364, IMG submission 111476) | Fungus gardens microbial communities from leaf cutter ant in Ribeirão Preto, State of São Paulo, Brazil - Atta sexdens ASBM2 | ecosystem: Host-associated > Fungi > Mycelium > Unclassified ...
AAATAAATAAAATATTAATAAGAAAATAAATTACATCTTGGGTTAAAAATAGACTTGAACAGACTAGTAGAATTAAGAAAATAAGAATATCATAACTAAGAATCATAAACATTACAAATAAGGGTATCAAAATAAGAACATCATATATGGCATTAATCCAATTCTCAATTTGTAATTTAATTTATTTTATTTAATTTCTCTATTTCTAGATCGAAAAATTTACATCGTCAACATTTTAAAGTTACGCAAAAAACAATTAACTGCATAAATCCGTTCTGTAAAAGTTTGGAAACTGGGATAGAGAAGTTCTATTATAATATAAAGTTCCCCTGAAGTCAGCTACATTCCACGGTAGTTCGTGTCTAAATGGTTATATTATGTTGTCGCTGCCGCATCCGCAAAATCGATCCGGCTATCATGTGGCACTAATGCTTTTAGCTCGCGGCATTTAGATTACATTCACGAAGACTTAAATGATCTAAAATTACATAAACATAATGAAATATTACGCTGTATCCCAAGCCCGTGCAACTCAAAATGCAACGGAAAAGTGTCAAATTTAACAAAATTCAGACTCTATATATATATATATATATATAAAATTTATTCACTGGTATCGCATAACACGGATTAGATCCGACGTTTATGATCATTATTTGCATTAGAAGCCATCGCAGTTTGCGATGGCGTTGTCGGGATCGACATTAACACTGTCCTAAGATTCCCGATGACGAAACTCCGCCGAGAAGAGGAGACATATATCGATATCACTACGTCCTCCGTATAACAGCATCTCTCTTATCACGTGAACGTCGTGATAACGACGTGCCTGAGCGGTGGAACAATGGGCGAGGGAGTCGCTCACCCGCGACGATCCGTATTTCAATACATAGCGTTCCACGAGGATGGCACGAAAGGCGCCGCGTATGCGGCATAAATCCTGGAAGAATTATCCGACGACGAGGCGAATTAAAGTTACCGTACGCCTCCGCGTGCTGAATTAATTCACCCGAAACGTTCATACATTTTAACACGCTATTGTGCCGGTACGTCGTGCGTAATGTAATATTCACAATAGATTGTAGCACGGTTTACATACTGGTTATAAATGTTGCAATTGCGCTGAACGATACACATCTGAATCCGAATATAAATGTTGCAATCGTGCCGATCGAGTTTCTCCCGTTTCTTTATTCGATCATAAATCTTTGGATTATTTTAAAGTCGATTTTCTTAAAATTCAATCAATTATATATCTTGACATATACCTATTAATACATGTATATTACATTCAATTGTATATCTTGTTTAATTTATTAAGGATATATTATACATATTTTTTAATAAAATGACAAAATTATGAAAAAGTTACAAATTTTCCTATATTGTATTTGAAAGTAATGCAAAGAGTTTGGCGGCAAACTTTTGGATCAAAAATTATTTTAACAAGAAGTTGATGTTTTTTTTTTAATATTGGGTCATCCGGAAAGTTCGTGCCGATGTTGAAACGCAGAAAATTTTCATTTAATAAATATATACTAAAATTTAAATTTTAGTCGGCACGAACTTTCCGGACAACCCAATAATTAAGATAGAGAAGTTTTTATTTAAATTATAAAATTGTATTTTAAATATAACTATTGATCTTATATAACTGTTATATATATATATATAATATATATTATATAAAACATTCATTTTTATATATAGAAAGTATAAATTTCTATTTTCAATTACTTTTTGTAGAGACTATACATATGTTACATTCTTAATTATATCTGACTGACACGCATACACGCATACATATTTAATATTTTATTATGAAATTGAAGATAAAGCGCAAGTATCTCTCAAGCTACATTTTAGAGAGAAGCGTCAATTTTACGATCTCGGTTATCGCACCAGCACTGAATGCGCTTGCCTTTGCTGGGTAACGAAGTGCAATCTTCTTCGATGCGCGCGCGCGCGCGCGAAACAATGACGAAAGAGTAGCGCAAGGTAACGATCGGTGAATTCCAAGTCAAGATGTTTCCCGATTCCGGAATAGTTTCGTAGGACGCAATAAATTCCTAAAGGATCCTACGTCGGCTCGATCCGCCACCGCAGGCAGGAAAATTCCAGTGGTGACGCTGCGGGATCTAGACGTCGTCGAGATCCACGACTGCACATTTTGGAAATTCGGTCCAGGCGGAAAGTGTGCGGGCTGAATTATTAATCGCGCGTCGAACTTTTCCATCGTCATTCTCGTGTAAAACGCCGCTCACGAAACTCCCGACGACTCCTATGCGCGCTCGCCCGATTAATCTCTCGTTCTTTTAAATCCTCGTGTTAAGGCAAATTGCCAATTACGCTTCGATCTTCTTCTTGCCGCGGTAGACACGTACTGGTATATAATTTATCTCCATAGCTCTCACTGTTCTACGTGACGCACATTTGTGATGTACGTTATTTATTATAATCATTGAGCTGATTATTTTTATTGCATACGATTATTCACATAAATTTATCTTTCATTAAGATAGAATACATGTTCTGCGAATAGAATGAACGGTACGTGTGCTTGTTATCTCATTCGTGCTAATAATAATTATAATTGATTCTAGTGTACTACGGAAATTAGTTTACGAGCTGGAAATTAACTTACAAAGCGCTCAACATAATTTATTCTTTGCTAACATCTTATCGATCTACTTTTGCTCAAAGTCTTTATATTACGTGGACCTTTACTAAAATTGAATATACATAAAATAGAAAAATAACAGTCATAAAAAACACAAGGCTATAAAGCCTAAAGTTATTTTCCCAACAGTCGAGCGGTAAAACGGTTATATCTGCGGTTTTTTTTCGGCGAGCCGAAAAGTCAGAATTATGACCAGTCTAAATCTTTTTTTCCAGTTATCACACATCGTTAAAATCTTACAAAAAGTCATGCATAAAGTAAAAATCATTTATATTTTTTATACTACTAACATTAACTGCAAGCAAATTAATGATTTCAGTGAGACGAATGTCTTTCGTATTTCATAATTTATTGAAAATTCAAGTTCTTGCAAATTACGCTCGGAAATTGAAATCCAATAAACTCTTATACCTGTGAGAAATAAGAATTTATTGGATTTGAAATTCCATCGTTGAGTTAAGGAACGCGTGAAAAGTATAACTATTCATTTTTCATGAACGATTTTAAGAATAATATTTCGAACAGTTAATCGCAATTCTTTAAATGTTTGAAATGTCGTTTTTAAAATTATTCGTAAAAAATGAATGATATTTTTCAAGCATTCTCTGATCTTCTTCGCATAATAATATACTTAACTGTTTATCACTGTGTATGAATTTCTCAATAATTTCGATTGTGATTTTATCTCATTTTATCTCATTGTACAATCACGATTATGTCGGGAATCCGCCGACAGCGGTAGTTCACGACCATAAAGTGGTGGTGAATTAGAGAGATTGAGAGAGAGAGAGAGAGAGAGAGAGAGAGAGAGAAAGAGAGAGAGAAAGCACCTTCCAGTTTAAAGCTCAACAACAATGTGCGCGGAATCGGTCGCCGATCAACAAATTCCGATTCTCGCGGTATATCTCGAGCCAGAGGATCCGGAGGAGCAGTTTGCGGGGCGCGCACGATAAATTCCGGAAGGACCCCACGTGGGGGGTGGAAATACCGGCGTCGGCATTGGCGGCGGCGACGACGACGACGACGACGACGACAATGATGACGACGACCGTGGCGCGATCGGAGACATCGGATCCATACGCTCTCGCTTTACCCGCAGAAACCCGATCGGACCCCGATATTGCGCGCATACAGTATGCGATATTACGCACAGCGCCACGGTTACGTGTGTAAAGGCACGACGAGTAGTACATATATGTATATAGATATACATGGTATCCTTGTACCCGCGTGTGGACCGCTTTGTATTTCGTATTGGCCGAGCGAACGAGCGGCGCATACATATACTCGCAACAGCGCTCGCTCACTTCATCCTCTCCTATGAGAGCCACCGAGATTCGTGTTTACATAAATCTTAAGCCGGTATCTATTTGGCGCGGCAGATGCGCGTGGCGTATGTCGGAAGACGTACGGCGTACGTCCCGTTGCGTGCCGCATTGCGTCGCCGTGGCACGAGCGCACCAGCCGGAAACGAGTTATCGAACATTTGCCGATAATGCATTGGAATAACGATTTTTGGAAGAGCCAGTCGTGGCAATCACAGGAAAGGGCGGCAGCGATAAAAAAAAAAGGGACAATAAGGAAAAAAAAAAGAAAAGAAAAAGGTGCTTAACGATTTATTTGTCCGAATCAGCAATAGAGAGCTATTGGAATTCTTGAGCGAATTAAGAGAACATAATTTCGCTTCGAAAGTAATTAACCGGATTAATTCCCGTTCGATGAGAATTAATTTTAGAATATTGAAATTTCAACGTACTATCTCTAAATATTTAATATATTCGCATTATGAATTTATACAGTTGAATTTATTAAGTGCGTTTAATGCTTTATTCATTTATCGTAAAATGTTGTATTTATATATATTTATTTTATGTTATGAATCAATTTTCGTTGTTTGATTAAAAAAGTGAAAAAGATAATTTATCTGATTTTTTTATATAATAATTAAAGCGCAAAATTCGAATGATTAAAATATTTTATTATTTTAACTGCAGAACTCTTTGAACTGTAACTCTTTGAACTTAGAAATTTCAGAAATATTTAATTCTTAAACGCCACATTACGAGAACAATACACTACAGTACAGCATATCCACTCAATTTGATTGTTTACAACTTATAACTTTTATAAAAATAAATATATTGTAAACAAATTTTTTTACTCGAAACGCCAGACATTAAGTAACAGTATCAAATGTATATGTATTTTTATTTAAAAAAAGTTATAAGCAATGGAAAAAGCATTAGAAAAAGAAAGCTGGGTATGCACACTAAATAGATTAAAAGTTAAGTCTTACTTCTCTATTTGGAGAAAATAGGAAAGTGATACTCGTAATGACAATTATTCATTTGATAGTTAATTATTTTTTGATAAAAATTTTTCATAAGTATTAGACTACATTGCTTCGTGATTTTTCTTGTAACGCAATAATGGACATTGCACCGACGCGATAATACATTATCGGTAAGTCTGTAAAACATGAGAAGGTTATAGAAAGGAGATTAAAATGAACAAAAAAGACTATAACATTTATTAGTTCTGAAATAGAATCGTTTGGAACGTCCAGAAGTTAATTACAATGGAATATCATTAAAGAGATCACCGACCTCGATGAAGTAGATAAAAGAACTTGATTGTTCCTTTCATTTACTAAGAAATCGGAATTACTAGCGAAAGGAGATTTGAAAACTTGAAGAAACGGCGATTGATTTCGCAACGTTAAATAACAAGCGCTGTCGACGACAAATCCTGCTTTGTTCCGAGTAACAGCATTACTGTTACGTGTAAATACCATGAAATTCGTTCAGCGTGAGCAACAAATATAATTAAATTTTATTGCGTATATGCATAATTGTGCGCGGCACATGTAAAGCGTCGCAAAGGTAATTAATGTAAATGAAATTTGCGGATGTAACGGGCGCGTGTAACAACGTAGCGTACTCGTGCAAGCAAGAGGTTGTAGAGTTGCTTTAAAGGGCACGACAACGACGGATGGACAACCGCGTGATGGATGAATTGCAATTACGTGGGCGTGGAAAGAAGAAGGGAGATGGATTTGAGTGACGAATAGAGGGAGTAAACTGAGCGATACTCGAATTAGGAAAACGGAAGTAAAAACGCGTGACATGTAGAAAAAGTCAAGGGGGAACGAGATGAGCGAATACGTGATCTGGGAGGAATGAAACGTCATCTGATATTATTAATTCATATATATTCCATTAATTTATATGTTTGCCGTGATATTATCTATTAATAAATAACTTGAATAATACATAATACAAGGATGTGGTAACCAAATTACAAATTGTTCCATTAATATGTAGTGTACAATTAGCAAATAATTGTGCGACGATTAGTTGCGGTTATTAAAATAGGCATTAATAATAAATATAATTTAAATGTGAATTTCAAGGATACGGTAGTGTTAACCGTATAACTTTTTGATGTTAGAATAAAATTATCGCTATATCAAAAATCGCGCATTTAATATACATAAAATTAGTAAAACGTTCGTTATATCACATTAAATCGTATTAAATCTCGTGAGAAAGAACATTTTATAATAAAAACATTGCAAGTCGGTATTTAGTTTGCTCCGTGCGAGTCTGGTCAGCTTGCATGCGCAAAAGTAATTTTCTGTCACAACAGCAAACTGTGTTATACACACAGCTCGACATTGCGAATTTTTGTTATTACAAAATACAACGTTGACCAGTGGAAAGTGCGCATTCCGCGGAAGAGCAGAATTTTATTGTTGCGCATACGAGGGAAGATTAAAAGTCTGTATTTTCTGGGAAATTACGGACAGTGGCGGCTGGTAAGGATAAGTGAAGTCCCCTCGCCGAAATAACACATAGCAAATTTTGTAGCCTCATTTACATACATCTGCAACGGAGAACTCCATAGTCCAACGATAATCATGATGTATTGCACTGTTGTATCATTTACCACACATTACGGTTGGTAAATTTCAACCGTGCTTTTTACTTTGCATTATCTGCGGACATCGCGAAGATTGATGCGCGGGTTGCAAGCACAGCCCGGTAAACCCTCTCTTCATGCTCGTCAGGACGTCCGAATGTTATCAGTTATTACTGCTGACTGCCGACGCGACGACGATAGATAACACATTCGGTCGCTAGCCCAGCTAGATGCCATTATCAAAGAGCGCCGGGGCTAAATCCAAATCCGGAGCGAAGGCGGTATGTTATTTTGGCAGACGAAAGGGGATTGAAACGCGCTCCGAGAAAAATTGATGTTGCATGTGAGGCTGGTTCCGGGGCAAACTCGTTTGGCGGTAACGGGGTCGTTGCACCTCACGTGATTACCTCCAGCCTCAAAATCGACTTCTGCGACGCCCTTTTCGAGTTTCGATCCATTAACCGTCGTGGTGTCCTACGTTACTATTGCTACTATTTTTTTACGGGATAATTGATTGAAACAAGAAATCCTACTTAATTTTTTAGGTAACAAACCTGATGAGATATTTTAGCAAAATTGCACAGAAAGATTTATTTTATTATTTTGCTAAAATATTAAAAAATTTATTATTAACTAGATACACACACACACACACACACACACACACAGATTCGAAAATAAATCAAAATAATATAGGAAACTCAAGTATAATGAACAATGATGCAAACAAATTCTTGTATTCTAACAATCAGCTTGAATGTTCTACATAATTATTAATCCATTAAGGATCGCTGGTCGATTTTTCGGCGTTGTATTTAAAAATTCATTTTTTTTATTTACATTTTTTTTATATCGTTTTAGCGACAAATGGTCGCAAAATCTCCCCCTCCCCCTCTCCGACCTAAACGACCAACCCCAGGGTGAAAATTTTTGGCATGTAAGTTCCTTAAGGGCATAGTAGCTTGCCATTAAAAGGATTTTAAGTTTTGAGAAAAAACATTTGTCTTGATTCTTAATGGGTTAATAGTTCAAAATTATTTTTTGATCTGCAATCTCTATTAGCTATACGTTTATATACTTCAATGCCGTTCTTTCTGTGTACTAAGCGCTTGAAGTAATTATGTAATGTCGTAATTGAATATAACGAACCGGCTACAATTTTATTGTAGACATCCGTTTCTTTATTTTTATAGTATCCAGAAAATCGAGTTTTATTTAAAAGTGCGTAAACGCTTTCAACACGTGAATAAAAACGCATCGTACGAAATACTTTTATCGATTTCAACACTCACTTAGAACGTTTTCTTCCGTAAAATCCTGCCTTTATTTGCGCAAGCGTATCTAAATTCGTGTACAGTGCATCCGGCCATAACGGTGGATGATCTCGTTACTTGGAGGAATGCAACACACAGACTACTAAATTCACAGGTCACAGACTACTAAATTCTGAATCCTCTACCGTTTTAATAGAGAATATTGCAGCAACATACGTACAATGATCCTGTTACTGAATACTATGGCATTTGAAGTTATTGATCGCGATGGCAATCTAATTGATCGATCATTTCGCTTCCTTACGATATTACTTAATTTATAGGAGAACCTTTTAAACTTTGCACTTTACATCGCTTCATTAACTTTCTAACGTCGTTCGTCTGAAGTACGTGTTATAATATTGCGAACCAGGTCAAAGAAGATTTAACTTTCATGAGCGATGACTTGTTTTATTAGGATGTGTATCTTTTTTTCTTCCGTATCATAGATAATTTGTAAGTTGGAGATATTACGAAAGTATGATAAGTTTTTAAGAACGAGATTAATTTGCATTTATATGAGATGCTCCACTTCTGCCGTATTACATTTTAACGACGAATACATCATCCGACCAATTTTCTCGTCATTTTTTTCTATAGGATGTCGAAATATTCATAACGTAATGGATCGATTATTATCCCGCGTGAGGAACCGGATGAATCTTTCGAAAATTTGGACGGTACGCGAGATGTGCCGCCGTAAACTTGACCCACTCTTGACGGAAATACTCGTGTCTCTCGACTATTTAATAACCTACTCAAAGGCATCGGCGTTGTTTTTCAGGAGATGTTTTTTTTGTGAGACACCGTGCGTTGCCGTCTATCTTACGAAATTACGCGATAGCTGAGCGACAAAAAGAACTTGTAAAAAAGCACGTGGGGTAACGCGGAGGTAGACTTTCTCGCTATTTCCGTGTTTCTCCACAAACGTATCTAGGGCGGCGGCCCATAAATTCTCGCCTAATGATACCGGGGTACAGAAAGAGAGAGAGAGAGAGAGAGAGAGAGAGGGGGGGGGAGGCAGGGAAGGATAGAGCGAACCGATGGTAACAGCGAGAGACCCTGAAGCACTTCGTTCCGATCGGCACGAGTGAAATAAAGTGGAACTTCGACAGATCCCGGAAGACATGAATATGTCATTCGTTTGAAACTAATCGATTATTAAGCGTATTGAAATCTTTATAAATTAAAACTATTCTTCGACTATTTCTTGATTTTATTTCCCATTAACATCCGAGAATAAATTGAAAAATATTAACAACCATAATTAATTTTGTATGCACTTATACAAATATACGTATTTGTATAAAAACGGAAATCATTCTGCAATCGTATTTTATTGTTTTATATATATATATATATATATAAATTTATATTGCTACATCGTAATTTAAATAAAATGACGAATGCAAATTATTAATTAATACATGCTAGTTAAGACCGAATAATCAATCGAATAAAAATCACGATCAGTTTTATTATATTCTTTAGCAGCACCATTTTCTTTTATTATTCCCTCAGCTTCAAATGACAAATGTATTTGAAGAATTAGAACGGTCCGGAAGCTGAATAGAAACGAGTGAACGATCTAAAAGCTCTTGGAGTAGGTAAAGAGGAGGGAACGTCGAACCCCTACTCTTATACAAAGATCGATGTTGCTCGAATGAGATTTTTCCACGCGATATGCATGGGGCAACAGCCTGCGATCGGATTAGAATAAATGTGATCTCCGCAAAGCAGAGGAAAAGCGGCGTTTGTTCCAGAAAGAGAGTTTTCGCGGAAGGGAGTTTTCATTTTTATTGCAATGTGCGGAAAAGAAGCTCTCAGTGGTCGGCGGAGTGTTGGAAGAAACTGACGGGTGCAGGAAGTGCTACTGACAGCTTCGAAATACTTTACGGCATCCGAGTGGCCCATACGTGCGAGAAAACATATTGCGCAGTCGCGTCCCGTTATAAAAATAGAAGCTCTCGCTCGCAAACCTTTAATCCTTTTTGCATTTTAAAGGTTACGCGCGATTAACATAAATGACGAAAGTGTACGTAAAACAAATGGCAGAAACAAGAGGAAAGTAAAGAAGAAATAGTTCATTCAAACAATTTGTTTTGCTGAGAGTTACGTTCCCTAAATTGACAAATCCAACAGCTGGCAATTCAACTTTCACGAAGTAATGATCTTCGTTGAAAATTGTTCCGAGCTCAACGACTCTCAAGTGAATTGTACTCTCCAAAGGCAAATACGTTTCTTTACGTATAAAGATTTTTCTCTTACGTGTGAAACTATATTTCAAAATGTACTGTAATTGATACGATATTTTTGTCGCAGGGAAAGACGATAAATCGCGCAGAAAGATTGTAAACGTAAAATTTACGAGAGCAGTTTCTTCTTGTTCGTCAATCGTTGTTTGAACAACGATCTAGAATACTTCTCGTACAAAATCTTCGACTTGTTATGTATATTCGATTTACTTTTCGTCTTTTATTCTCTTTTCTTCTTTCCAGTCGATGTTATTACATTCGTTCGAGGAGTGTATTAACTACAAATAACTTTGGCAAAATAACTTTGGTGACAAGTCGTAGTACAGGATCTTATAAAATTCATATTTCTGGCTCTGAATTCGAGCCCAAGGTACAGGTTGATCTCCTAAGTTTCCACGTGGTGGTTCGGCGCTAAGAGACGCTCGTTAAAGGGGCTCGCAATGTCTGATAAAAATTTCAATTTATACGCAAAAAAGTCCTCGAAACTTAGATGAAGAAAGTTCATAACTGCCTATTAGCTCGTTTGCTGTGTCTGCGGAAGTGAGGACGTCTCGTGATGATCTTTTCCGCCTCCCCCCTTTTCTCGGGTCTCTTTCACCTGTACAGGATCTTTCACCTGTTGTAGATATCTGCGTGATACTTATTTGAGAAATGATAATCAGCAACTAACTTGTAGCGAAAGCTGCCACGTCAAAGTACGCGGAAGTTATTTACTAAAATAGTTAACACGTTGAATTCCGTGGATTATAATATTACACGTAATATCATGCTTGTACATACGGAGTGTTCTCTAAATTTTACATCAAACTTTAGGAGTGTTTCAAATTCTCTAGGGGTTTGGAAACATCTTTGTCTCAGCGGAATTTGACTGGACGACATTGCTGTGGGAGTGAAACTCATTCAGCAACTAAATGTTATATTAAATTTTGATTATTTCTTGCTTTTGCAAACGATTTTATTAATTATTACATACTCACGCGCAAAAATACCTATTCTATTAGTACAGTGTTCACTTTTTTCCCGCTGAATAAGTATATTAAACATACGTAATATCATTTTTTATTATTTTTGTATTTCTATTTTTGTATTTTCAATGATATATTAATTATTCTGTCAGAGGATGTGATACTTTTGACTATTTTCAAGCAAGTTAATAAAAATTTAAATAAATGTAATTGTAATTGATCGCATTTCCATTATCTCGAGTCTAGTCTTTTGATAGCCATATAAATAAAATTTAACGAGACAGAAAGAGTCCGCGATAGTTGATTAAATTCTATAACTGTTTATTAATTTACATTGTCAAAAACAGATTTCTACATGGTGCATACTCGAGCTGTTTTATTGAGTTGCCTAGTAATATCCGCCAAAAATTTGTTTACTTCAACGTATGTAGGACAAGAGAAAATCGAGTACAATTTGCTTTTAATGCCAATCTACTGCTGCAACGACTGACATTTTAGAGTTATTAAATTTTACATAAAATGTTTTTCGTCGATATTTTCATTTTAAAGTAAGATTTGCTTTATCGCGCGAATAAATGTAAGTTATTCTCCTTCGTCTACGTCGGAAGTAACGCGACAGGCATAGAATACAATAACGCGGATACGATCGATCAGGCTAATTAACACGTATTTAAATTTATCTATCGACGGCTTTTGTGTCATAGCAATTAATTACTTATTTAATTAACCGACGATGTTTCCACAACAGTAACATGTAGAGATGGATCGGACGAGAATGTTTAGCGTTTGTCGAATATTCGAGGCGATCGATCATTGTGTTTGAGGCGTCGCCGCTTCACACCTGGTTATCACGATCACGATTACTCGAATAATTAATAGCGAGTTACATCGTAATTTATTATACCGCTATCTCTTTCCGCTGATCGCCGAATTCATACGCGGCTGTACTTTTCGACCGGCGACAACAAAATGATTGCGTTTTATCGTACATTTCCGCGGAAGAGGACGTGAGTGCGCGCCATTAAATGTAAAGCCGCATACGTATCCGTTTTATTACGAGAAATATGATTAATGAATTTCGTGGCGCACGAACGCGACGTTAACGCACGCCCGCTGGACATTCATCATTAAAACATTCGTTCGTTAAAATCTGAAGAGGATCGCACGCGCTTATGCGCTCCGAGTTACGTAATTACGATACAAATTACAATTTTCGGTGGAAAAAAGTTCAGCGTAGTCAGATGGAAGTTTCAGCGACGCACAGTAATTAACTTCTCAAACGATAGGCGAATTTAAAGGACGAGACAAAAAGCACTTCCATCCACCATTCACGTTTTGAAATGAATGCGATTTATTCGATAAAATCGTGCTCTGCTTAAAATTTTGTCAAGAACGAACTCTATTTCGTAGAAAGTTAATATGAACTAGTAGGATGAATTATTAAAAAGATTAATTTGCGTAATATATGCTAAAGATTACCTAATTCTTCCGTTGTTTTGCATCACGTGTCAGATACTTGCATTATTAAAGAATTATTTTTTTTTTTTTTTTTTCATAAATATTGTAGAGACGCAAGTATCCGAAAAATTTATATTTTCAAATTATATTGAATTATATTTAAATTCTCGTAAATTTTAGCAAAATTTTTTATTTGAGTACTCATTATTGAGCTTAAATTACTCAAAGAATTTATAAATGAAGGGAAGTACAGGAAACGTACCCTGCATTGCTGAAATAACAAGTCAGATACCCTTTGTAAGTTTCCCTTACTATTTAAAGGGTTAATTTTCTTCGGAGCAAATTATACAGCGTACGTTATATTATTACAATAAATTTTACCTTCCGTCTTTGACACCTGAAACATTTAAGAAAAAGAATTTCACGAAAAGCGGAACGATTACCGCTCGTATTAGGTACAGTTTTTGTCAAAATGATGTCTATGTAGATTCTCTCGTTGATGCGGGTTAAGAGATCAAATTACGTTTCTTTGCGTAAAAATTCCCTCATAGCTGAAATGTAACTCTACGAAAATGCATTCACCGATCAAAGCAACGGGGAAAATCCGCGTATTTTTGTACGTGTATCAGAGTAACCGTAAGGTTATTAATACGTACTCTGCATTGCGAAATGTACATATTCTGTACCGCTGTACATAACGAACAAGGGCAAACGCGTTCGCGAAAGCGCGTTATGACGATTCGCGTTCCCTGTACGAGAGGGAACAATATTATCTGCGTGTGCTAGCTTCCTATTCGCGCGAATATTCCTGGGGAATAACACGAGGCGGTGGTCATGTATCCCGTAATCAGTGCAAAACGCGAGTTAAGCCTGGGCGCATTCTGTATTAAACCACGTGTGTACCTTTCTGCACGAATTAACCTTTGACACGTTAATACCACATCCATTTCGATTAATTTTTTAAAAGCTTGAATAAAGCCCGTATCACTGATATCGCGGCAAATAATGCATTTTTTATGTCTATACTGTTATTTTGCGTTATTTCGATAATTGATCTATATACCATTGATACGTGCAGCTTTCTAAATTCAATTGGTCGTGACTGATATACGTATATTAATAATAAATCGGCATCATACTATCCAGCTATTGTTTAATCGAAACGTATCGAATCAAAATATCCGAAAAATCTAATTGGAATCGTGTAACTCGGAGAAATTCACAAATTCGATTGGAAATATTTCCAATCCGTGTATCGTCTATTTTTAAAAATCACATCGTAACTACATTGTAACCACTATGTGGTAGTTACAGTATATACATAAATAATTTTATTAGTCAACTTGTAGTTTATAAGAATAAAAAGAGCGCATATTTTATTATCGCGCAAGAATTTAATTAAATTACCGTAAATTGCTGTTGAATCCCAAAAACCGACACGACATTTCGATTTAAAAATTAAATTCACAACTACGCGTCGACGCAGCTTAGTCTGCAATTTATCAAACAACCTTCAGAGCCTTTTTAAAGCGTACAAGTGGGTCATTGTCTTTGGACAAGCGACCGTGCGGCGCGGAAACCAGATTTCTTCAAGTCCCACATTTCTTGCAATAGAACCTTGAGATAACAGACTCGTTGTCGAAGGATGTCTATCTAAAAAACAGCTTGAATTTTCTTTTTTTCGTTTTTTCTATTCTCTGTGCAGATTAATTGCACATCAAGTTAGAAAACAAGTTAGAGAACTACTGGAGTAGAGAGATTCTATCTTTGAAATTTCATAATGCAAAAATGGTTCACGTACAATCTGAAACAAAAATTACATTTTGCAAACAGTAAAATATTTACACAAACGAAGTGTTGATCCTAATTTATTTTCTTCGAAGCTTAAAATTGTGCGTAACAACTTCAGCAATTTTCCCACTTTTTAAAGCAGGTTCGACGGACTCGCTTTTGGGATCTGTTTGCAGATGCTTTTTCGTACTTATTTTTATCTCCTTGATATCCACGGATCGTTTCCCTTTCAGAAGCGAAAGTAGGAAAAAGTCGTAAGGAACGATATTTTGTGAATTTCTGGTGCATTTGGTCCCATGCGATTCCTTCCTTTTCGCTAAGTTAAAGAACGTCTTGAAAGAGAGAAGCGATTTCAAGTTGTCGACATGTCCGATAAGTTGTCGAGGCAAAAATCTTATCTACAAATCTCATCGTCTTTCCATTTGACAAAATCGCCGATTTTCGATCAAAAGCTGATATTTTTTTTTTTTTTAGAAAGAAATAAAAGATTTGGTTAGATTTTAATAACTCTATTAAATTATTAAAATTAGTATAACAATAAACGACGAGTTTTCAATACATCGATTCTTTTTAATATAGAAAATTTATTATTTTTTATTCTGTACTTAAAAAATACAGAGAATTTTATAGAGAAAAAGTTTTCAGTTCAAACTCGGTTTGTTGGACTTGGGAAAATTATTTTTTCTAATTGCACTCTCAGACTTTTGGAAGTTTTAATCGGCTTAACGCGCTTTGCCCGGCCCTTAAATGGCTTTCCTTCGAATCTAACTCAGGATAAAGCGAATACGATTTCTGAAAGCACTGCATTATTCGTCGGAAGCAAAGCGGATCTTAATACATATGTACTTTGCTGGATATCCGGTACTTTTTATCTGGCGTGCGATAATATCGCTTTGAGTACCGAATCTACATAGCAAGATTGTAAAATATACCGAGCCGGGGGTAAAAAAAAAAAATAAATGTGAAAATACGTACTCGACAACGATATTAATGCGCCAAATGCGCGTTAGCGTGCAATTAGTAACGGAAAAATATTTACAGACTGTGTGCAACGGTAACGAATAACCCTTAGTCAAGAATAAAACAAAATCTCTTTGAACACGTTTACCCTCCGGGGTGATTACATGCTGGACACGTTTTCCTCGCGCACGTAATTCGTACAAAGCGAATGACTTTCTGATAACGCGACCTGCAGGCGAATTCATCAGCAAGATACCTTGTGTGTTTGTCGTTAAAAAATTATCTAAAAAAAGTGATTCAAGAGCAAGCCGTGCTCCCGTATCTTCTATATATTTTCAGCACTCATATTCTCATTAGGATCTTCAATTTCACCGAAAAGCAAAAATATTATTTTAGTCGAAAGTTTTTATTCTAACACGAATATCGCTTACAATAACGGGGAGATAAGAATCCCAGTCACATTTAGCATCGACTAGGACGAGAATGCGGACGTCCGTCTCTTCATATCTTTTTCAGCTCTTTTCTTTTTTTTATACGGTGAAAGAAGCGTCCCTGGAGGAACGGTGTCCCAGACGGTTGCCAAGATCACTTCCGACTTGCTCCAGAGGAGCGAGGGAAGCGTCATAGGAATACTAAATGCGCGTCGTGGAAACGCGCGAGCACGGGCATTTTTCGTGGCACGCTTTCTCGCCAGGTACGCCATATTTCTAACCTCATCCCTTTACGTGGCCTCTGACCTCGTCGTGAGAAATGCATACGTCCTTTATCGCGCCGGCGGCGAGTATCCGCTCTTAATTTTCTTGCGACGGCGACGCGACGGTTGAGAAACCACCACCTCGAAAAGATCTCCCGCTTTTTCTTTTCTCGATCGTGCTTAAATATTTTCATTGCGTTCCCTTCGAACACGGTTCGTTCAACCACTTTATTCTTCCTCCACCCTCCCTCTCCCCCCCCCTCTTCATCCACCCTATTTTATCTCCGACTCGCTCTGAAATATCTTGCTTCTACGCGCGCGGCGGTGAGATACTCAGCCTTTCCTCTTGTTGTTTCACACTCTGCACGGAAGAGCCATTCTCCGGATATACATACCTGTTTTATATCTGTGTGTATATGATACACACTGATATATACGCATATTTATGTATACATACAAATGTATACATCTTTTATACACTCTCGGTGCATTCGTAAATAAATATAAATGTTCGCTACATTACGCGCTTTTATGTGGATTATGCTTCAACTCCATCGAGGAGCGATAGATTCTGTTTATCGCGAAGTACGCAAACACACGCTGCTATGTAGATATAATTAAGTATCTAATATGTTCAAAATGTAATTACATCGAAATTTATGTACGGAGAGAAATTAAAATCGTCGATTACACAAGATCTATAAATTTTAATCGTGAAACGAGACCTGGTTGGGATAGAGAATACAAATACAAAGAGAACGTACAAAAAAACATTTATTTTCAGTATAATAGATATTATTTACGACGCGTTTTTAGCTTTTGCTCCTGGAAAATATAATAGTTCATTGTGAATTGAATACAGCATTTACTGAGAACAAGTTCCGTGAAATAATACATTTTGAAATATCACTTCTATAATAATTGCGAATAACAAGAGAATGACGATGAAACTATACGGTAATTGTACACGATGTTTATCAAGTTGAAATTTATTCGGGATTACATTATAATTTGAGAGAGCAAAAAGACAGTTATACGAAGATCATTTAGGGGAGGTCACAATCGCTAAGATTAGGTCGAGCACTTTTTACACCACGTGTGTGCTAATGTTCCATTATCGAGCGCGAATGCTCCAAGAGTTAAGAACGGTTCCGCTTTTTGTCCCTTTGACAAACGTGGCATGAATTCTCGAGCTCCGATTTCGATGGATCCATAAATTATATAGAAGTAATAATAAATCTCTACGTAATTGAAACATTTTACTTCCCTTCCTTTATTATCCGGCTGAGTGCCGTTAGATGTACGCTGAAGTGATGAAAATGACTAAAATAAAAAATGCATTGGATTTTCGAAGTTCAGGATAAAAAAAATTTCGCAAGGAATTGATATCGTTGTCTTTATTTAATGGATCTCACAATGGCAATTCTGAAAATATCGTGCGCAAAATTTTTGTCCTGCAGATAAATTTTCAAAAATTTAGCGTCTTTATAGAGCACGAACGGTGATAGATTTAAGACCATTTTAAATCTTAATTGCAATTATATTGTAATCAAAATAAATATTAGCTTAACTTGTATAAATTGCACAGTTATAATTTTGATATTTGCTGACGGAAGTCGAGAAGGAGAGTGCTCGAGAAATCTAAATATTGAAAAAACCATGAATGCAAATACACAGTTATGCATGGATGTATACATGGCTAAGCGGAAATACAAATACGCGAACGGACTTTCATTTTCTTCTCTCTAGGTGTTAAATAAGCGCCGGTAAGCTTTTAAAATTTCATGCTGATATTAACAACGGCGAAAAAAATACACGATTATTAACAGACAAGTTATAACTTGAATATAAAAAGAAAAAATATCCAATATTGACCAATGGATATATTTGATAAATGAAGTTCGCAGTTTTCATATTTGAATTGAAATTTCCATGTATTCACATAACATGTATCTTTTTGTTACTTAAACAAATAATACAATTTGCTTAATAACAGCGAAAAATGGTTTTATTTTATTTCTCTTTTTTTCTCTCTTGTAATATACATACGTGTATAATTGCTAGAGGTCATTCTGCAGCCTAGAAATGTAATTGAACCGTTTGAATATATAAGTCTTGAAGCATGTAATTGTGATGTTTAATGTTAAGTACACCCATATCTCGCAGCGCGATAACTTCGAGCTCTACTACGCTTGCAGGCAAATAAAATTTAGGAACAAACGGCCTCGTTTGCGCGCTAAATGTGACATGTGTATACGGACTTGGAATTAAAACCTAATTCTTTTTTATTAGCGAACCGCGGTAACCCAATAGCTGGATTTAATCCCAAGGTAACGTTCTCAAAGATTACAACTCCTACATTTATTCCTGATCCCGCACACAACAAGCGTTGCAACACTTTATTACCTCACACCGGGATGGTGTGGCATCATTAATTTAACCCGCTGCGCCGCGACGCGGAGCTGCTTGACACATCGCCGAGGCGAAAATCTCGTCGATAAATCTCGCCATCCCTCAGAGTCTGTTCAGTGGGATAGCCACTTTTCGATCAATGCCGCGCTTGACGAGAAATGGGATAAGTCTGGTCAATAGTGCATTAATATCACTTTTGAAGGGCCGTGTGGAAATGACAGAACTGCTGTGCGACGTGACGCGGAGCCGGGAAACCGATCGAAAGCTCATTTTCCCGCGGCATCTCCACACCCGATACGGAAAGTTTTTCCTTGAAACGGAAATCCGTCATTTTGCTTGTAAATAGCAATAAGAACCTTACGTTTAGACATGACACGAAGTACCATCGACAGTTTTTAAAAGTTTCTGCGGGAACGGAAACAGCGGAAACTAGGAAAGGGGGAACGAGTCTGCGAGAAAGGGAAAAAGTGGTACCGCGCCCTAAAAGGAAAAGACATCATAAAAAGAAGAAGAAAAAGAAGAAGCGACAAGAACGTTAAGGTAATGCTCGAGGATCATCCTTTTACGTGGCGATTATACAGACGGCATTACGCAAAATGAGTTAAACTACCACCAAGTAATAGTTTCGAGTAAACTTTATTTAAAACGCGCAGAGTTTTAACGTTGTACGGACTCGGTCACGTAACTTTTTTTTCTGCATCAGCATCATCCGCCATAAAATCCCATTCCTCTTCGTAACTTATATAACTCCATTTACTTCGACGTAAATTTTTCAAAACATGTAAAAATGCATGTTTGAATTCGCGAATGTTTTCTCCTGAACTACATCTACCGTCGTGTCGGTGTTACGGGAAACAACCGTGAACATCCCCCCGACCTTTCGCGAAGCTCACGTTAACAATCCCCGGAGCCTTATTGTTTCGCCGTTGAATCCATGAGGCATCCATCTACACACGTATACATACGCGCGTAATTGTATTCTGAGTTACATGCATGCGTTTTGAAAGCGTCTCCGCGGTTCTGGGGTTCTGGGTGCGCGCGGGATGCGGGTGTTTTCGTTTTCGCGAACATGCACTACCTATATAAAATATTTTACCGCTGCAGACTCCGGGGAGGCGCGCATTTTCTCCATCTCGAGTCGCGATTTTCGCGTCGGCACGTCCACGGCCTCGAAGGGCTTTCTGTGGCGCGGCGCGGCGCGGATGGACGCTGTCATGTCCGAAACGGCGCGAAAAACACTCGCTGCCGTAAACAGTTCGTTTCGTTTCTGAGAATCTTGGTACGTTTTGCGCGGCTGAATAAATTTACATACGTACTCGCACGTACGATGTGATACGTCGCATTTATCTTTCGTATTTCGGTACACGGCGCGTTTATTCCGACGGTACAGTACAGTTCGAAATATGGGACGTTATCTCCGGTGTTCCCCTCCCGCGAACGGCGCGTTGGAATACGTAGATTTATGCGCGTCGGCGAGGAGCGAAACGTCCTTTTATCTATCCTTTCATGGGATGGACGTAAAGGTCGAAGAGACAGGCGTTCCGTACGCTCCTTCTTCACTGCTCTCTCTATCGGAGTACCGTTTCGTTCGTGATCGTTCGTTCGCTCATCTCATCTCGTCTTGTCTCATCTTGCTCGTTGAGATCTATGGTATCGGTGATGTATCGGTTCTTTCCAGTTGATGCTGATATACGTAGGTTGTACATCGAGTAACATTGAGTTTCAGAGTAAAACTGGTTTCAGATAGACTCGTCGCTTGTCAGATATTCGACAAATCCCTCGGCGCATCGCCATTGTTTGACGAATTTAATGACGAATTTCGCGCTTAGTTTGCTTTCGCTTATTTTTAGAAAACAGATGGGAGTTATCTTCACCGTTGTTAACGTCAACGAGAAAAAAAAACATTGCAGAGTTGTTAACACTTTGACTGTCAAGCTGATTTTAATATCAAATTTAATATTTTGGCTGCAGATACATCAACTAAAAGTATCATTTAAAAAATCTGCTAAAAAAAAAAACCAAATATCAACTGACACCAGTCAAAAAATTTTGTCGTAAATACACTCTGAAACTAATTGCAAAAAAACAAAACAACATATTATTGGACTTTTGATGGATTATGCAACGCAATTATCATACTTTGCTGCAGTTTTAGGTAAATAACTTTCAAATGAGTAAATGGTTTTAAATGACTTTTGCACGAATATTTGTTCAAGTTTTATTAATATATGTATATATATACGTGTATACATTATAAAAAATTTGATTTAATTCGTAATGCTGCCTCTTTATTAAATGTGCAAATAAGTACTACAAAATACAATTTTACAAGAATTACTCTACACAAACCGCACAGACATAATAATAGAACTATAAAATTTTTATATTTTTAATAAAATGTTTTGCATTATGGAACATCCTTAATAAGGTTTGTTTATGTCTTTGCTCCAACATGTTTCTGCCATAGCTCCTACTCACAACTTTTGACAATAGTTTTGATATTAGTTTTTCTTAATATTTTATAATTTATATATTGTTTTTTTATGTTTTAAATACTTAATAAAATCAGTCTTAATTGAATAAGTAAAACTCTCGAATGAATAATAGCATACTTATGAATTTTCAGCGTCCAAATATAGATGACGTGTAGTTAAAGTGTTGGTAAATAATATAATAAATCAATATTTGTTTGTA
>Ga0157364_1001228_pt1 | contig 21142 bp, 6 predicted proteins | sample AttsexASBM2_FD_111476 | JGI IMG/M metagenome (GOLD analysis project Ga0157364, IMG submission 111476) | Fungus gardens microbial communities from leaf cutter ant in Ribeirão Preto, State of São Paulo, Brazil - Atta sexdens ASBM2 | ecosystem: Host-associated > Fungi > Mycelium > Unclassified ...
GGTTGGTATGCTCGAGTTCTCGTGAAATTCACGTAACGTATAAAGCGAATTCTTGTTTTGACGCATCGGTTATTACCGACAAAATTGCACGGAAGGTCGCTCACGAAGCGAAGTTTTCCTTTTGATTGTTCGTCGTCTGTGCAAGCGGAGAATGATATTTTGATCAAAATTTATTTTGTTTTCACAGAACATTTTAATTGGCTCGCTCGTTCCGCTTTCTGATGCAATTGTTCTTTTAACATCGATCGCACCTCTTATCCTGGCAAAGTCAAAAATTCATTGTTTGCAAATTTTTCCTTGTTTGTATGGTGAAACATATATTATTATATATATATAATATATAACATATTTCTTTATGTTATATATTAATTTAACATAAAGGAAAGGGTGTATATATATTAATATTAATATATTATATATAATAATATTTTATATATATATATAATAAATAAGTATGTTATATTATATTAATTAACATATAATACATATTAATTTATATATTAATTATCTCTCCAGTACCACTTTGTGTCTTTTAAGAATGTTTTGTACATATTTTCAAAATGGTAATAAAATTATGAAAAAATAATTCAGCTCAACTTAAAAAAGATTTTTATGGAGCAAATACAATTGAGCACAATTGTTTTGTTATAATGAATTAACAGAATATTATATTGTGTTAATAGATATTTTTACAATATATTTATGGGAGAATTTTTTTTTTACATTGAATTTCTGAGAAAATATAATGGAGAGGATTATACATTTTTCAGAAAACAAATTGAAGATATAGGTATTTGATAAATTTAATTCTTCTTATTATCTTTGTTTATAATTATATCAGATCCATCTTGTAATTATGTTCATCGGATTTCCTTCCATAAAGGCACAATAAAAGGTAACAATGACTTTCTCAATACATCAACGGTTTATTTATTCGTCTATTGATGAACCAATCAGCGCTTTTTAGCCTAAATAAACAATCAAATGCGAAGTCCGGAAAGCGTCAGTCGTTCCTCACGAGAGCTCGTTTATGCGTTTTCCATTCGCCTGCCCCCATTTTCTTGTCAGAGACGGAGCGATTCATCCCCGGACACACACGTGTATTTGTACTCCTCCCTGTCGTTTCTGGCTATTCGCTTTTCCCATTTTCCACAGTATCACACATAGAAATTCGACACTCGATTTTCGCTTTGTGTTGATCTCTGTTGTTGCACGCGCGTCCTCCGATCCCCTCTCACGCCCAGGAGATATTTTTCTATTATTTTTCTATTATTCTATCCTTTCGCGTCTCTCATCCTCTCTCTCTCTCGATCCCAATTCCCGTTGTTGTTTTCACCTTCATCACTCCAGTGGGTAGTTAAAAAAATAGCCAGGCTATGGCTCGTCGATCGACGTTTACTTTATCGATCGAGCTTTTATCTGATCCGCCGTATATTAGCGAGCTTTTACACGCGTGGGAACGTTAAAGTAAATGAAGTACGTCGTTACGTCGTCAACGTTAACCCTTCGCCGTATGTTTACATTGGGTTAACTCCGCACTGCGGGTTAATGTTGTCTACGGTTGCTCAGTTTGTAGATAATTTCTCATGATTACACTATTAATACTCCTGTAATGTTTAGCTTATCTAAATATTACGTGATGTTAAACACTCCTTTTTACAATAGAACCTCATTTTTGCGACTCCTACTCGCTTAATGTTGACTTCGCCTTACGTTCGTTTTCTCTTCTAATTGTAAACAGTGCAAGTAATGAGAAATGGCACTTTGCAAAAAAGAACTAGTTTCGCATTTCATTTGAAATTTGTCGAAGAATTCTTGATTTCACGAAATGATGAGACAATTTATATGCTATGTAAAAGAATTAAAATGTAAAATTATAGAAATAATATTTGTAAAAATTATAATTTGTAGTGAAAATAATGAAAATATATAAAGTTATGCATTTTTACAAATATTAGTATTTTTATCTTTGTTTATGTAAATATGTCTTTATGTTAGACAGAAAGCCAGACAGAATTCAAAAAATAATTCTTTTTAGAGATCTCTGAATTATGAAATGTAGTTTTCTTCCATTCCATTTCTGATACAAAAATATTCTTAAAGATACTAAAAGATTTTATTTTTGTGTTATCAATTCTAAGCTCTTTTACAGATAGAAAACGAAATCTTCTTATAGTCTATAAGAATTTACAACATAATTGAAATAGCTTTTAGATAATATTTCAGTAAACATAAATAATACAACTCTCAAGAACATGAATTTTTACACACAACTAAACAAAATTTTACTGTCAAACTATATATACTTGATTTAATTTTCTCGTGAAGCTCTATTTCGGCGACTTGCTTTCAAAAAATTATCTTAAACGTATGTGAATACACATGTGTCATAATATTATGCTTTTTATTCTGTTCTATATGATTTTTACTTACAAGAAATAAAATTTCGCGATATATATCTACTGACTATGCTGCATATTTACTGATTGCGGGTGAGCAAGTTTTTACGAATCTATTACGAATACATTACGTTCATTCATAAAGAATTTAGAAAGACGAATTCTTTTTTTAATTCATAACGATTCACCTGTGTTATTTGGGAAATTACAATAACAGCAGAATTTATAATTTTATGTAAATGTACATAAAAATTTTTTTTTTATTTTTGCAAATTATTCAATTATTCTAAAGAAGTAGTTTTATTTGTAAGTTGTAACTTTATTTACGTGTGTAAATACACATATTTAATAGCGGGTTTCAAAATTTCTCTAGATATATAATAATAATTGTTATAATTTTTTTAATAATATAGAATAATCTGTAAATACTTCTCATTTTTTAACTCTAGATAAAAGATAAAACTAAAGTAACCGGACTCAATATAGATATATACTTAAAATGCTTTTCACTATTTATAGGTAATTACACGATTAATTCAACAGATAGTAATAGTTCGTGCAAGTTGTCTGTCTGACTTGATTGCGTCAGTTTATTCCTCAATGTGTCCACTCTGTTATCATCAATAAAGCAAAATGTAGAATGTCGTAGTTATGATGTAATATTTATAGATATAGACATACTGATTATATACATCGATTGTAATGTTTCTTTTGATACTTCAGTTATTCTAAACGATGATTCTATTTCAGCTAAACATTTTCAAATTATGTTACATTGTTAAAAAGTTTTATATAAAATTACAGCAATTATAGTGAGGAATACACTATTAAATGTATATATTTACACACGTAAGTGTGTATAAAATTATAATTTACAATTAAAACTATTCTTCTTTGTAATAATTGAATAATTTGCGAAAGTAAAAAATTTACAATTGAAATTAAATTTATAAAAATTATACGTTATGATTTGTTAATTATGTTACAAATTTCTCTCAAGTTATTTATTAACAAGGGTGGAAATAAGCACACAAGTAGACAAGTAAAAAGTAGACAAGTCTATTTGCAAAATAATTCTTTTTTTTTGTGTATTTTTATATATCAATAAACATATTAATATGTTAAACTTTATAAAAATAACATTGGATTATTTAATGTTTCGGTTTTCTAATATTTTTTTACGAAAGAGATGGAAACATATTTTTTGATCATCTTAAGTGCACATGTACCCAGTGTACGCAGACTGCTACTTTTTTTTAAATTTTTAATATTTGAATATGTTTTATATTTTTTATTAACATTCAGAAACGTTTCTTTTTTTAATGCAATTGATTTTTAATTTTAGACTCGGCAAAAAATTAAAATCACAAAGCTTAGTATTCAGGTATCAGTTACCTTATACTTTATTTTTAGATATAATTTATGTGTAGCTCCGATACGTGACCGAGCTTTCGTGCAAAATGTAAAAACTGATAGCTGAAAATTGGAAAAAAGGTTTCCTTCGCGCGTACACGATACGGTATGAATAAATAAGATCTACGTGTACCCACGGGAATAAGAATGGCACGCAATGAAGAGACAGTTAAATATGGGGTAACTTGGGATATTATTGTGAATTGTCTCGCATGTCAATTTCGATCCCCAGGGACGTCCTGCGAGTATACAGGGTCATCGTAATCGGTTACGAGAAAGGTCTTCGGGGAATTTGATTAGATCTCCAGCAAATTTTCTAACCGACATGATCGCTTTTTGTGTTCGTGGTGTTTGCCGTCGCAAAGACGCTTCTCGTAAAATTGGTTAACTCTCCTCTCCGGTCGGTGCATGTCTTTTTTGATCTTGATTACGTAGGTACTTTAATTAAACTCCTGATCACAGCATAGCACCGAGGTAGACACGCAGCAGCAAGTAATCGAATTATCTGCATTCTTAAAGATTAAAGAACACGGTAGCGTTTTGTCCTAAGTTGTAGTTGTCCTAAGTAACATTTTTATAATTACCCAAGTAGAAAAATGTGTAAGAAAAACAATGAGAAAAATTGATCACTAGTTAAAAACTGATTAGTTCTTATTACTTTTAGTTTATTAGTTAATCACTAGAATAATTATTCAGTAACCGGTCAGAAATCGTGGTTAAGTAAAACTGGTTAGGAACTATCCAGAAACTAGTCAGGTCAGACGGCTCCATAAATAATAGTTTCTGGCTATATAGAACTTGGAAAATTATGATTGTTATTTTTTCAACTAGCCAGAAATTGACCAAGTCAAACAAAATAAAATAATATCTGAAATTGTGGAACCTAATAATAATGGATATTTCTGAAAATATATGAAAATAAAAAAAGATTAAAAGTTTTGGAAAGTCAAAGAATAATTATAATAGTTGAATTTCCTTCATCATTTATAATGTTATTATTTTTGAACAAGACATGTAACAAGCGCGTTGTATAATAGATAATAATTTAATTTATTGTTAAAAATACATGTCTGCCTTGCATGGTAACGATCTTGAGAGAGAGATCCATGGCGCTTTGTTATGGGCTATTAAATTTTCGGTAGATTAATGTCTCGCATTTTCGTTGGAAGCTCATAGTATGTTTGAGATAAAGTTAGAAAAGAAACAATTTTATATATATATATATATATATATGTGTGTATATAAAAGAATAGTAAAATAACAATAGAGAAATACTCAACCCTAGAATTGTTTTAATTAAAGATCGTGAATTTAACTATATAGTAACTGAAGATTAGTAATATTCCACGAAACACAAGTCACAAAGCACGCGTTTGAGGCCACGCGTATATACGAAATTTTAGATATACATCGTTATAATTTCCGTGGACATGGAATTTATTGCTCCTCAGTGGCGAGCTTGCGTAAAATTCCTACAGAGCGGCGTTATAAAATTATACACGAGACATATGCGAAGTTTTTGGGCTGGACAGAGGACACTTGGCTTTTTTTTTTGTTATTTATGCAGCAACTCATCTCCAGCGACCCATAATAAAATGTTATTATGCACGAGGGTTGTATGCAGAGGAAACGTTCGGCCTGGAAGTTTAAAAAAAAAAAAGAAAGAGAAGAGAAAGGAAGAGCGCACGTTACGCAAGATGTTTCCTCTGGATGAATCCCGCGCGTCGTCGTCGACGAAAATTCCACCGCGTTTTCAACTCGACCGAGCTTAATACGCTCGGGTAGAAGCATTAATCTCGATTTATGCCTGAATCCGACAATATGGTTATCTACGACAACCGCAACTAGTTCTTCCCTTTTGTGTCTTCTCAACCTGTCTCTCTTACTTCTTAGAATTTAAAGAATCATAATTGACTAGCGTAGGTTAAACTTTATGAAAGATGAGCATATTACTGGATTTAAGAATATATCAAGTCTATAATCTCTGCAAAAAGTCACTGGAACTGCAAGTTTATATTTTCGTATAAAAATGAATGTTATATAGTGCACATACGAAACAATTTAACAGAATCAATATTTATATTTGGCAATACAATTTTATAGTTTAAATAAAAATTTTCTTATTTTGTTTTATTTATTTTTTTAAATGTGTCTTCTTCTTATTGAAATAATTTTTTATCTAGGTTCTAACTTTTTATTACTTTGAAATATAACATAAAAAAAATCTCTGTATTTTTCTATATTATGTCTCAAAGTATAAGTAATACAAAATAATACAACGATTTTCATTTTATTAAAAATGTAATACATGTAATACATCCTTAAGCGTATTCAAAGAAAGATATAGTAATGACAATTATAAAAGTGATAACTCTATAAATTTATGTACAGAATTAGTATAAGAAAGAGCGGGGGAACTTCGAAAAGTAGGGAACCTAAAAAAAAGTCAAAGCTGATGATTGTTTATCAATTAATAAAAGTCTTTATTCAGATATTAAGATATTCCAGTTATTTTATTTTAAACTGTAAATAATTAGTATTCATATACAATATTATCAATATAAACAATATTATCAATATATAGTTTCAACAAAAATGATTCTTAAGCAAAATCAAATCAATTTCGTTTTTTGTTTAAAATTAATTTTAATAATAGTTTTACATTAATATATAAATATTAATTATTGTAATTTGTAGCTAATGTTCTTTGAATAAAGACTTCTATTATTGATAATTAATTATTATGTTTATTTAACTTTTCTCTTAGATTACAATTCTCTCCTCCATTTTCCTCTACATCAAAATACGTCGAAAATACGTAATAGTATCAATTTTAAACAGTTTAAACGGGGTATGTGTTTTATGGTTATTGTTTAACTTTTCCCTTAAGTATTCGTAATTGCCCCATTTTCTCTCCTACTTCAAAATCATTGAAAACATGTAATGGTTAAATTTAAACGGCGTATGCGTTGTCTATAATTACGTATTGTAGACGTTGTGGTGTGACTAAGCATATTTATATCGGCTGGGTGCGAGAAATGAGAGGCTATTACCAACTCTAATATACTGCAATAGTATCGTTCGCGTTTCTTTATGTTCGCAATTCCCTAACTTTGACCTGCTCTCACCTACAGTTGAATAAATTAATGTATATAGTTGAATATACTGTTTTTTAGTTGCATTAATACAGTTGCATAATTCTACAATACATATAAAATTTGTTTAATATTGCTTAGTTATTGCTGTAGTTGTCACCTTTATAGTTACTATCTTTTTCTGAATGTAAGCTTCGCAATAACGGTCTCAATCTCCTCATCTCGAATTTTGTGCAAATATGAGGAGTCAACCTGAACTCGTGGTAGGACAATGTATTTCGGTCGTATCGATCGAAAGGAACTGATTTTCTGATTTTTGTCATTTCCAATACAAGGTATACCCGTGTGCTTCCACGAGGAATCGGGTCGATGATCGATCGGTCGTCTGGTAATGAGGTAACTTTTTAAGCAGCTAGGAGGTTCTAGCCCGCCAACTCTGCTGTCTGATATAAATGATTCAAACTCGTTCCCTAGACGCACTAATTATAGATGCTCGTATACAGTGACGGTTGTTAAAGTTCGTAAATTATGAAGATGAAAGAAAATGAACGGCTCACGTTTGAAATGGCCAAGTATCGATGTTCTTTAAACAAACAAATGAAAAATCAATTTAGATTGTTTTTTTAAGTTAGATTAATAAAAATTGATAATGTTTCAAACGACAAAAACGAATTATATAATTGATGTTTGTTATTGTATTCAAAAAGTACTATCGAATAACGAAACCTTTCTATTTAGTTAGTTATCCCCTAATTTTAATAAATTTTTAAATAAAATATATATGTTGTACTTTTTTTATAGCGAAAACAAGTTATGGATTTAAACAATGGTGACGAAATAAATCCCTAACGTTTTACAGTATATCGCGAGAACAAAGCCTTTTTGTCAAAAGCTTTACTGTTAGCACATATTTTGCAGATACGCAGGACCATTTCAGTTTCGGTTTTCTGCGGCTTAATTGCTCACGGAAAACTAAATGAACATGCGCTGCAAATGCGCCCAGACATCATATTGATTTATCTTCGTTTATTAATCGGACTCATTTCGGAGCAGGGATTCCAGTTAGCATTCAATGCTTATTTCATTATCGTGTTTGAGCGCGTTCGATATGTGGCACATGAACGTGAATATCTGCGGCACCGATATTTTATATTTAATATTGACTAATTTCGAGTATCGATTTCTGCAAAACAAACGCGTTCGTTCGAATTCAAAAAACATTGAATTCTAGAGGTTTAAATAAAAACGTTATTAATGTGTTACGCCTTTGCAGCGCGATTCGTATCGCTATCAATTATTATAATTTTACAATTGTATCCGAAGCTGTCATCAGATGTCTCTTTAGAACAAATATTTAATAAGATAAAATGTTAGCGTAAAAGTAATAAGCACACTCTTTTTTTTTACATTAGCGAAAGTCATAAAAAATTTTATTTGACCCGACGTTAGGGTCATATGAATGTTTCACAGTCGAACAGGGGAACTTCGTATGAGTGAAAAAGTGTTACTGGAACAAGGCCAAACTTATAGCAAAATTTTTAGATCCTTAGATTATCTAAGATCTAAGATTATTTACAGATCTGAGGTTAAGTATTTTTGCCCTAGGAATTGAAAATTTAATGCTTTGGACGAATTAGATCCTGAAATTGTAAATAAACTACATAGAGGATTAGACTTATCATTCTTTATTTAATCTCAGATTACGGAGCTTCTTCGATCGTTAATATTTAAAATATCATCAATATTTAAGAGAAGATTTAGACTATTTTAATGCTAAATTAGCAGACAATTCTTTGAAAGTTTAGAAATATTAGGATCTATTCTAAAATCTACAGTTAAAAAAGTGTTAAATTTAAAAAAAAACCAAAGAAAGAAAGGGGACTACGAACCAAAAATTATTATATAAAATAAAATAAACCGTCGAAATATAGAAGTTTAACAAAAATAAAAGAAACAAATATATCATCAAGTTCAAAAATTTAATCTAATATAGCAACTAGCATCTAATATAGCAGCAATCTAATATAGCAGCTAGCAATAAACAAACGTTTCGATCACATTTGGATCATTTTCAATATTAAACATATACATATATATATATATATTACAGTCGGTAGAAACAAAATATAATAAATTTTCCATTTCACTCTCTAAAACAGATGTTGGTAACATGAAAAACGAATATCATTCACAATTATAAAATATATCGAAAAAAGAAATATACACATAATAATAGCTACTTGCAGTCAATCATTGAAATGCTTCAAATTTAACATTTGGAAAACTAATTAAGTGATACACCACTTGACTAAGTTTGCGATTCTCTACATTTTTCATGTCCATTGAAGATGATTTAATTAAAACCGAAAGGATGATTATGACAATAATGTGTTGATTAAATTACACTTACATCGTATCAGGCTTATTATTATCTCTTTGTATCACTTAATTAATTTAACAGAAAATATTCAAATGACATCATAATTACATTATGTTAATTAAACGCTTGGATATTAAAAATTTAATACAAAAATTTGAATAAGGATCAATTTTAGCACAAGTACAAAATATTTTTTATTGTTTATTATAAATGTTAGAATTATTTCTTTTGGATTTATAATTTTCTTAAATTTTTCTCTTTCTCTCTTTTAATCTCGTTGAAACTTTTAATTTCTAAATATGCTCGACTTCTTAGCATCATCGGATGCTTGTTGTCTAACTTACGATATAATGCCAAGTAAATTATATTATGATTGCATGTTACATCGTGTGCAACAACTTCTTAACTTCATATTTCCCGGGTGACTGGCTTAAATAGTTTAAGGAAGCTCATAAAATTACGAATCGCGATATCGATTCGGCCATAAATAAAGCACTAGCGATAGCGATTGAATTTCAGCAGTCCGCAGATCATTAAATATTTCGTATCGGTCGCTGCCATTAATAATCAAAGAAAACAAAAATAAAAGCGACATGTTAATTAACAGTTTTCAATATGTTTCGATAAAATTTGACATTCAATAAATGACAAATCTAATTATATGTCTAATAATTTAATTTATTATTGAAGAAGTGCCTAATATTTGTAATAACTGACATGTCCGAATTTCAATTTATTATGAAATATTTGTCGGAATTTTATATAAAAGCCGCAACATGAATAAGAAATAATTAATGTTTACGAAGATTAAATGATATTCAAATAATATTGAATAATACTGAAAGATTGTTAATCAATAACTTTTAAAAAGAATTATCGCGTTTCTTTGTCAATTGTTTTTTTTAATTATATTTTAAATAACGGAAACACTAATTTTGTGTGTGTCTGTTGTCTACGAAGAATTGTGAAATAGAAAAATCACAATAAGACGAACTGATCGCAAAATAAAAATGCAATAATTTCGGATATAGGAAGAGAGTTGAATGACAATGTAGTACGTTGTCCGTATCATATTGTGAATCGGCTTTTACATCTGCTCGACTTATGTTATAGCTCATTGAACATCGACTATAGTTTTCTTTTTATTCTTTTTCTGCTTGTCCTCCGGATGACGGGGAATGAAGATCGATATATCGAATTCTCCGGGGGACACCAGCGCACAGTCTTTAATTCTCGTTGATCAGTGAGGCTCTATCTCCCTTTTCTTCTTTATCCTTCTTCGAGTTCTATCGTTACGATGTAAGACAGGGATTTTCGGCTAAAGGTTTTAAAATCATTATGAATGGCACACGTAAAAATCTACTTCGTTTCATCCGTCCTCTATACAGTCCAATCAAATTTCAAATTTCTTTGAAATAATTTGAAATAATTTTATGTTTTAATCTCTGACATAAATAAAATTCAAAATAAAACACTTAAGAAAATTAAAACTTCCTAGGAAAGAGAAAAATTACGTGATAAAAAAATTTGACATTTTATATCTAAACTTACACTTGGAATATTTTATACGATAACTTGGAATATAAACAAGAAAACAAATTTTTCTATCAAAAATTTATAGGTCACGTTATGAGTAATATTCAGAATGACATTTTCGATCCCTCTGTTGAGAGGGAATCAAATAAGTTTCAGCAAAAATAAGTGAAGACACAAAAAAAAGACGTTATTACGAATGAAGTGTTTGGGAATCCTCCATCCTCGAAAGAACGCGGCTTCGCGTGCATTTCCGAAATAAATCATTGGTCGCTTTCTTTCTCGTTCGCATCCTTTTTTCACCGGCTTGCAAGTAGAAATTGACAAATGGTGTTCTACTTTTTGCCTAATTCCAAAGAAGCTCTATGTAGATACTTAATTTTTCCACGGAATAACAATCATTGCATCTATCGATATTACAATATTTTTTCGAATTACGTTTAATTTATAATTTATTTGATTAAACTCATTTTTTCAGAGTTGAGCTTGAAGCTGACAAAGTAATACAAATCTAAACTCGTCGTATATCTTGCAATTTCGATCCCTTTTTATTCGGGAAACTTTTACAACTTTAAACATTTTTGGATCTCTGCTCCTTCATGTATTTGATATATCTTCGAAATTTTTTGTAATAGAAATTAGATTGCTCAGACTTGATATTTAATATCTAATTGATCTAATATGATCGCATTAATTTGCATTCGACAAATTATTATTATGATTATATCGAATTTGACATTCTAGAATGTATTGGACAATTCAATAAAGGGAGTGAAAGGTAAGGCAAAAGCAATATAGATCGGTGTCTTCAAAGGTCTGCGTGTAACGAAGAAAGTTAATTCAGTGTACCTGCGGGATTCATTACGCGAGGCAGAGAGTTGAAAAAAAACTTTTATTGGTCGGAAGTATCTCATGTAAAGCTTTGAGTAAATGCGTTTGTGCGCAACATTCTGACAGAATACACTTGCAATTATCTATTCTTAATTGCAGACTAGAGACTAGTTTCTATCTTTTACTCAGCAGGCCTTCTCTATCATCGATCTGTGAAGCCTCGATTGGATTTAGCTCTGACGATTGAGTCCGCTACTTCGTTACATTAATTCTATAGTATTCAATCCGACTTGCGAAAGAACTTTCTGTTCCCTCTTATGCGTTGATTTTCCTCTTATATAGCATTTCCATCGTCACTCGAAAAATTACAGGCTTTCCTTTCTCTACTTTTTTTCCCTCGCTAGAAATAATTTGAAAGGAGTGAATTTGATTTAATCAATGTCTAAACGAGACATATGAAATCACTCGATACAATCGTGATACTACAATTATTTTACTATATCATAAAATCAGCGATATTATTACAATTTATTAAAGAACTAAAAACAATTTTTATTAAAAAATCATAATATTTAGTTTAGATAGATCCCAAGCAGAATATCTAAAATCGATGCATGAAACAACTTTAAGATATCTTTAAAATTTCTTTAAGATAGTACATAAAAAATTATAAATGATATCTTAAAGTTGTCTTATGTGTTGATTAGAATTCTGCTAATTGGGGTCAATGGTAGAAAAACAAGCATTAAGAACATTTTAATAAAATAAAATATGTAATTTATGACATGTAATAAATTACATTTGTAATAAATTACATTTTATTTTATTAAAACGTTCTTAAAAATTGATCGCAACATTTTCGAAACAATAGAAAGTAATAATAAATGTCTGTCATTACGGCATAATAAAAAGAGATAACAAATTAAGTCAATGGTTAAAAGAGCTATTGAATATACTATTTATCTCAAATGTATTCTCAACAGTTCCTTTTTACTATTGACTCAATTTATGATATTTTTATTGTGGCTTAACAGGTGTTTAAATGTTATCATGTTCCATTTGTTTCAACACGCGACAATATTTCTAACTTTTGACATAATTTTATTATCTACTTTTCATTTTCTGTTTGTTTGTAATTTATTCAATTTCTCGTTTGTCTTCAATTCTATTCACGTTTAATTTCCATTTACCTATTTGTTTTTATTTTGTTATTAAAATTTCTTTATGATTATTTTATCTGTGCCGATAAAAGCGTAAAATTAATACTTTTTAGTAAAATTGAAACTTCCTATAAATTAATTATTTAATCAATTATTTGAAAACAAGTTATATATTTAATTTTATTCAAACATCCTTATTGTTCATATTTTGACCTTTCCTGATATTGCTTTGTATATACGAGGATGATTTATCTATTATTACATCAATTAATAAATTAATATCATGGCAAAAAATAATTAAAAATCAACTGTTTTATCACTGTCAAGTTGTAATAAAGTTTATAATGTATTATGTCATGTTTATCTCATTTATTATGCTGTTCCCTTACTTTAAAAGTAATTAAAAAAACAAAGTTTTTCAGGAAAAAAACTATCTTTCAACTTAACAGAATTTATTGATCAAATAATATTGACAAAAAGAAATATTCTTTCAGAAACACAGTCGAATTTATATCATTTATGTCATTTATGTCATTTTTGTTTCACACAACTCTTAAAAGAATCACCCTTTTTGTGACAATTTTAACAAAATTATAACAAATCCAGAATAATTTATTAAAAGTAACATAATTCGAAACATCAACAGTTATATTTACTTTGATCAATTATTAAAATGACTGAATTTAAAATAAATAAAATAATTTCTTCTTCAAACTTCGATCATTAAAATTATCTTAATTCTGAATGTTCTCCGTAGAAGACTTTTCTTTTTATTTATAAAAACGACACAATTCAAATGTGTCACTTCTATATAGAAGGTGTTATAATCTCTTTAAAAACCTTAAAAACGGCACGAGTACTATTTGATGAATAGACTGTGAATTTAATTTACTTTGATAATTGATCAAGTAATCTTTGTCTAACTCATTTATAATAGGATAACTGGAAAATCACATTTTATTAGTTGCGTCACTTTTAATGTACAATAAGAAAACATTTCGAGTGAATTATCTTCAGATTAGTCTGTTTTCTCATCACCATATGCTTTTGATACATTAAATTTTCATTGAAGAGAAACGAGCGCGTACATTTAGAGAAACTCTCTGTCCCAAGAGAGGAAGAGGAGGAGGAAGCGAAACCTTCCGAAGTACCCAGAATATGCGGAACCGACTGAAAGGAGAGCTATAAATTTTCTACCTCCTCCAGCGACTTTTCGCTTTCTATTTTCGCCAAAACGTTTTCGCGCGTACGTTTGGTGAGTTTGAAGAACGGAGCATTAGTCAAAGCGCAACTCGCATAATGCGTGACCAGCACGAATACGTTTGCAGAGTGCTGTAGCAAAACGGAAGAGCAATCGTGCTCTAAGGTTGCGGTGGACATTTATCGTAAATTAAAGGGATCAAAGGGAACGTCTTCTGAACAAATGGTCGAACATCGAATCCCTTACTCGACGATTTTATCCTCTCCGTATCCACGCATCCTTGCACGATTTACCCTTCGATCTTCGCCCCGAAACGAACTACGAATGATCACACATGTGTGTGCGTATATGTGTGGGTATATAAATCGCACGGACGGAGACGGATATTCTGGTACTAGAAAACATTCGGATAATAAAAGTGTCTACTAAATTGCCAATGTTCGTTCACTCTTCATTTCGAGAATTCCTGACATTCCGTTCGAATCACTTTTTATTCTCATATCTCTCTCTCTCTCTCTCTCTCTCTCTCTCTCTCAATCTATCATTTACTTTTGAAAAATAACAGATAGCAGAATAATCTGAGATTCATATTAATATTCTCTATTGAAATTATTATAAATTTTCACATACAACAATTGATAGAACAGTGAGAACTTTGAAACGTTGTATATCTATCTGTGCTCATTAAGTACTTATAAATATTATTTATATTATATATTTCGTAAATATATTTCGTAAATAAGTAAAAATTTTTGGTATTTAAAAAGAAACAAAGAGGCTTAATGCCGTCATGGAGCAACTCTGAAAGATAAATTAAACTATGAAGATAATCGGATTATGTATTATTTTAAAAAATGATAAGATTATGTGCTATATTAATCGAATCTTTATTAAAATTTTTATGATATGCATAATAATTTGTAATATTCTCTCTTTAAATGACAATTGTACGGATGCAATATACATTACATATATATATATATATTTTTGTACATACACGAAAAAAAGAATCAATCCAACATTTACTACTCGCCTCTCTTCTTCTCACAATGTTGGTACTCCGCATAAAATTACAAATTTCTGCCATGATAAGAAGAACTATAAAATTTACGAACAAAATTTCAATGACATATTTCATTAAACGATCACTTAAATGTTGTGTTTACTTTTAAACTTTTTAGAACTTCTATGTGCGAGTAGAATCATATTAAACGACTTTGTGTTTTTTTATATTTGTTAAAAATTTTCTTAGGTAAAAACAGTAAAATGACAAATTGGGAAAAAGTTACTCTATTCGGGACGCGGAAATTTTGTTGGCGGAATGAATGGAGAGAAAGAAACAAGCAGAGAATAAAAATGCATCTCGCAATACGTCGTCTGGCTGTATCCATCCGCTCCCGCGCGGGCGGAAAATGGCGTGATTCCGGCGCGATGCGTTTAGCGATCCGATGATGGAAGCGTCGTAACAGCGTATGAAAGCGCTGCCGCCGTTGAAAGATCATCTATTTTTATACGCCAGTCCAGGATCCGGATGATAAAGCACTCTTGGAACTTTGCACCCTTCCTCCTATTTATAAACCCGTTTGGCGAAGGATGAACGTTGTTCTGTCCGCGGTAAATCTCATTACGGAAGTCAGATTCCGGATTTTCTGTCGATTTGTTTTATAGCATTACTCGCGAAATCACAATTTAAATCGAAAATTAGAAGGAATATCGATTTAGTTAGGCACGAGCAAGAAAAGTGTGACTACTCTACTTCTTTAAAAAACTGATTAAATTATGTAAATGCATATTAAACAAGAATATCCAGACTCATATTCTATTAATTAACATCTATTATAATAATGTAAAATCTAATGTAAATTCTAATTGAAAATTACAAAAAAAGTTTCTATTGTTTCTACGACAGATTGTATTATATATTTTATAAACAAACTGTGGAAATATATATTTTTTAAGTAAAATTAATATTTGTGATATGTTAAATTGACACACACATTTTATTTACTAAGAATGTTCAATATTATTTAAAAATAAATTTTTAAATAATATAATTTTATTATATTAAATTAACATTTGGATATGTTAAACATTTAACACAAAATTTTAACAAGAATTTGAGTGAAGTAGTTTTAATAGAAATACAAAATGTTTTTTACTATATACATTTAGTCATTTGCGCATATCAGATAGAGCAGGGCTAGAGCTAGTTGAGCCAAGGAGCAAGTTAGGAAATGCAAATATCTAAGCAATTAAAATATTAATATATGAACAAGTCTGTGTTTGCATAAGATAGAACAAAGACAGAGATTAATGCGCTGAATAGAATAAGCCGTGACCGGATTGCTAAAAGCTGAACACGTGCGTTTTTTCGTTTTCATATTTCAAAAGTAAATTTATTAAGTGAGATGTGCTGTTTTTATATAAATTATTAGTATATTTTTTTATCTTTAAAGGAATTATTATTTTATTTACGGATTTTTAGTTATAAAAAATATTTTAGTGGCCCCCCCAGCTGGGACTTATTGTTGGGTCAAGTTCTACAATCTTGTCAATTCAGATGCTTAAATCTCTCTTTCTCTCTCATTATTTTTTATTTTATGTTAATGACATATTATAAGGATTATAAAGAGTGAAATTTTAAAAAATATTGTCAATTAAAACATTTAAAAAATGAGTATACAAATTAGTATACATAAGATAAAAACTTTAATAAAGATTTAATTAATGCACATAATCTTTCATTTTTTTTAATAATATATAATCTTGTTACACGATGATCGTCATGGCTCAGCCCTCACCTTTCAGAGTTGCTCAACATGCCTGAGCACCTCACTATGTAAAATCTATTGAGTCTTTTCCTCTTCGTAATCAACAAAATTTTTTCTAATTTACGAAATATATTAAGAATTTGTAATTACTTAGTTATTAAGCCATAGACATGCAATTTTAACGGAATTCTCACTGTTCTATCATACTTGTGTAAAGATTTATAATAATTTCAATAAAAGGTGTCACAACTAGATTCGCTCTGGTTATCATAGAATTTATGACAACAAAACGTTATTTCTATGTATATTTCTTCTTGTCTCCTACCAAAGAAAAAAACGTTAGAAGACTCGCCATTATATGAATGATGTAAGATGACCTGGTTCGGCACGACAAACCAGCAAAATCCTCAGTATATTAATTAGTCAGGCAAGCCTGACGTATATACTGTGTGTACACTATGTTACTACTGCCACGCGATCGATCGTACCATATGGAGTACGCGTTTGTGATAACATACGCTTTCTCGATGCATTATGTTCTCCGATAGGCGCACGCAATTAGTTTATCATAGTACAGGAGATCCATGGCCTCCCAAACCTTTGAATTGGCTTAATTAAACGTTCAGATAGGTTAAAGCTTGCTTCGAGCAACTGAAGATTTCAGGTAAACGATCCTAGATGTTGAAAGGAATACACGTGCATCTGGCTCTTGACTCATTTAATTATAATATCTTGCGATAGTTGAAGGACTTGTAGATCAAGAGAAGATCTAAGAGAAGCCTACCCTAAAAGAAAGAAAATAATTGCAGTTACTTATAATATTTAACTATAATTTAACTATAATTTACAATCATTTTTGGTGCCAACTATATATTTGTTAGAACTATAAATATAATAGGTAGAACTATAAATATAATTGTATCATTACAGTTATATTATGGTAGTAATAATTGAATAACACTGAAAGAAAAAGGATATTAATTTTACAACAAGTATATTTGGTACTACTTTAATTCTTATTACTTTAGAAAACTAATTACAGATTAGTTAAATTTTAGAATTGTCAATATATAATTATCAGAACTATTTTTTTTCTCTCATTGTATAATGGAATTCTTGACTGATATGGAATTGTTGACTGTAGTTATTTTACTATAAATCATAGTTATACATCACAAAGGCATTTTTCTCTCAGTGCAGAATATTGTTCAAGAAAAGACGTCATGACTTGCCAGAAGGATGTCTCGAAAATTTAGGAACATGAAAGCACTCTTTCACGAAGATACGTAGATCAAATTTCGAAAGAGCGTAGATCCGAAGTTACTTGAGGAATTCAAATTCGGAATGTTTATTCGTCGGTTGAACGTTTCTCTTATTTCCTGCATTCGCAAGGTGAGCGAAGCTGCAAATTGAACCCGAATCGGTCGCGTTTAAAGCTTTAAACGAATTGTCGGACAGAGCGACATGTCGCTTATCGTTAAGCGGTGTCAGCTCCTGCGTCAGTCGGCGTCCATAGTTATTTAAAGGCATCGCGTCTGAGTGCTCCCGAAATAGTGTGACGTGGCTGACGTGGTTTGCGAGGCATCGGTACGTGCAGTAGTCCCGCGTAAAGAGAGCGCAATATTCAATTTTACATCCATTGCGAGACGAAAATGTTGAAATACTAATTCTTCGGTTTGAATCCGATTTCTAAATTAATCGGCGGATACAGTAAATTAAATAGCTTTTGGCATTTGGACGAATCTTAAACGTCAAAATGATTGGCATCTTGACTGATTAACTTTACGTGCTTTTCATCTAAGAACTGCTAACTTTAAAATATTTTCTGGTTTTAGGAACTTATAGCACATATCGAATGTTAATTGAAACCCGTCAGTCTCGTCATTCTCTGTTCGCTCTCTTCATTTGCAAGATCAAGTTTTAAAAATAGCTTATATTGGTTAATATAATTAAATGACGATATTCAATTTCCCCCGACATGTTCAGTCGCGATTTTAGATTTTGTTCATGAACTAATGATAACTTGCTGAGAGCGGCTGACAAGTCTCCTTCGTGTGCCATTTTGGCTTTTATTAGAGTTAGGTATTCCCGACTAAATGAGAATCGACCTGGACATTAATTCGCTCGATTATTTCGCCATATTCTACCCTGCATTTAAATGAATTAATCGACAAGTCGAAAAATTAGTCTGGAAAAGAGTCAGATAGAATGAGCAAAAGACGTCGTTCTTTTCCGCTTGACGTGGCAAACATTGATTTATTTCGCGTGATTTCATTCCGATCGAATTTGACCATCACATTTACATAACGTAAGTGTTTTGCCTGATAATGTGACGCGTAAATAGTGTGGATCTCTTGATAGGTCGTGTAAAAGTTATTGGGGATTACAAAACTTTTTCCTCGCTCTTAACATGTAACTTATTTTAAAGTAACTACAATCAATATGACCTATCTCATAAGCTTCGCGATTTTTTTCAATTTTTTTGCTGCGTTCGTAATTAATAACTAGTAGTCAAATTCAAAGCAAGAAACATTTTAAAATATTAATTAAAAGTATAAGATATCTTGAAATATTTACGTTGCAGTGAAGATTAAAAATGTTTAGGTGAATACTCGTGTATTCAATATAACCGAAGTGTATATTTTCCTCTTTATCGTATAAAAATATTAGAGAAATGGAAAATAAAGCTATTCAATGTTACTTTTATAAAATTATAAATTTCCTATTAACATATTGACATATAATAATACATAAAGACTTATTTCCTGTTAAACAACTGACTTATTTCAGTTAAGAGAAGTGAACTATTTTTTAATTGAAGCGGATCTTAATTTAAATTTAAGAGTGATTTCATATGCAATCATATCCAATTCTGTAAACTGTGCGCTGAAATCTTTTTCTTGAAACGTGATCATGAATAGAACTAGAATAATAATAATACACATATTATTATGATATTATAATATCACAATATTAGATTAGCATCAAATTATTAATTTTCTTCTAAGATGCTTATTAGCAAAATTATTAAACTATGCTTACTTTACAAACAGTTTAATAATTTTGCTAATGTAATATTGATGATGATTAATAATTTGAGCATCTTAAAAACTATGAATAAGTTAATAAATTGTAATAATTATCTCAGCTGGACTTATTTATTTATTTACTTGTCTACTTATCTCTACAATGTTTAGTAAATGGATTAGAATATATAGATATATATATAGAGATATAAATTTTTTTAATTTAGCCCATGAGATTAGACAATTTTCACACATATTCATGAATATTGATGAATTTTATTTGAAATAGTTGCAAATTTAGTTGTTAATTTTTAAGTTGTTATTTCGGATCTTTAGAAGAGAAATGACAGTCATCAATCGCCAGTCATTATTAATGTCACATGATTAATTAACTAATTACTATGTAATTGATAATGCCTGAGATGACTTGAAAGTTTTTTACACTTTACAACAGAGTTCACTTTTGAATTTTTTATGTTGAAAGTGACTCGAACAAGAGTCGAAATGTTCACTTAATAAAGAGATTTTTGTACATTTAAATCTGCTCATCATTTACAACGCCTCACTTTTATTAATCTATTCTTTATATCGTTATAATATATTGAATTAAAATCCATGATTTGAATTAACAAAAGTATCAAAGAATTTTACAATCGATGAGGGTATATTCAATATTCCTAGGTTTACCATATTGGTTCTACTTTATTAAGTTTTCTTTCTTTAGTTATAAACAAAACTTTGTGACGAAAATATATAAACTAAATACAGTATTGTAAAGTACAAAGTGTCAACAATAATATGAACTGTTGAAATTAATAATAATCATATTTGGTACTTATAAAGAACAATAAATTATCTTTGAAATATATTTAGATAACGACCACAATTCAGCAACATTTCTACATTTGATAACAACAAAATGCATAAACTAAGTAATTAACTGATGGAAACAAATTACAGTTTGTAAGATATATTAATGCTATTTACTATGATGGTTACACAGTTCTGTGTAATTACTTACAAATAGTGAGTAGGTCTTATTAGAGAGAGAGGGAGAGAGAGAAATTATATGCCTTAAAATATAAAAAAATTTTAATTCTTTAAATTATAATTATTTTTTATTTAATTATTTCTCATTATTTTTTACGAGTGAAAAAATTAATGGACGTTGAATTTCTATGTAAGAGAAAGAATACAAAAAATTTGCGGTTTTTGTCAATAAAAATTTTGCTCTTAACTACCCTCATACTACTACCCTCAACTACTTTTCATTCGTAGACCACTTTTTTTATATTATTAATTATAAATTTCTCGTTATGAATCAAATAAAAAA
>Ga0157364_1001229_pt1 | contig 21141 bp, 9 predicted proteins | sample AttsexASBM2_FD_111476 | JGI IMG/M metagenome (GOLD analysis project Ga0157364, IMG submission 111476) | Fungus gardens microbial communities from leaf cutter ant in Ribeirão Preto, State of São Paulo, Brazil - Atta sexdens ASBM2 | ecosystem: Host-associated > Fungi > Mycelium > Unclassified ...
AAAAGATAAAAAATAAAAAACAGGAAATAAAGAGCACATTGTAGAATGGGCTTAATAATGATACATCAAATGTCGCATGTTTGTACGATTGTACACTTGTATCGCACTTGTATCGTGTGTTATTGGGTTGGCAAGAAAGTAATTGCGTTTTTTTAAAAGGCATCTATCAGTAAAAACCGCAATTACTTTCTTACCAACCAATATAAATATATCTTGATAGAGTAAAGTTTCAGAATCTCTTTTTTAAATTGCGATACGACAATTTTTAACGGAATTATGAGCAATTAAAGTCAAAATAATCCTTTTATTTAATTCGCGATTACTCAGTAACTAAAAATCGTAGGAATATTTAAAAAAAAACGATTTTGTAGGGAAAGTATCAAGCTTTCACGATAGATAGTCGAAAATTTTCTCAAATTTGTTTTGGACACGTTACAAACCCACAAAGTGAAAAGAAAATTTTCCATCTTTTTCAGCTCGTAATTTTTGGTATATAAAAATTACCAAACTCGTAAACTTAAAAAATAAACTTAAAAAATGTGGTAAGTTTTTAAAAGTAGAGATTTCAAGCTTCAAAACTCTTTTTTTAAATTTAAATTTCATTCATTATTGACGAAGATATTGTATATACAACTTTGAGCTATAAAAAACGCAATTACTTCTTTGCCAATCCAATAGATAAGTAATGCGAAGTGAAGTCTACGCGTTTCCATTGACAGATCGTAGAATCGGACACACTAGTTTACGTTATATCGACTTTATAGAGGTATTCCTCGTTAAATCGAACCCTTCGTTCGTCTCGGGCACCGTTAGAATTCCTTAGTAGGAACTGGCCATCATCCATCCAGAAACGTCAGGACAGCGAAGATTGGCGTGGTGCGCGTATTATAATCAAGGTCGCGCGATTGCATACATTTCCGCGAGGGATTCGACGAACACGGATTGCAGAATGTTACTAACATAGCAACAGCGCGTTCGAGATGTAGGATTGATAGGACTCGAAGCGGGAATGTTGTATCCAGGACTGGACATGTATTTGAAATACTTTTATTTGAAAAACAGTATTGGTAAGACAATTGTATTTTGTATTTTGTGTTTGTTCGGAGTGAAACATGAAAATATTTTGTATTTCAATATTAACAACAAAAGATTATGAAAACATTTTGTATTTTGTACTTCAAATACTAATATTGATAATCAACCTTATATATTATTTGAATTACAAGATACAAAAAGTTTTCAATCTTTCGATTTTAAATACAAAATACTTAATACTTTTATGTGATGCGCTAAAATACAAAATACACTTATATAGCAAACAGTGTGTTTTACATAAAAGTATTTCAAATACATGCCTAGCCCTAGTTATATCGTTGCTTCGTTCCATCGTATCGTGAAACGAATGCCGCTCACCTGAAAGCTTCAGCACGCAACAGCGAAGTTCAATTCGCTCTTTTAGAAATTCGATTCGATCTTAGCTTTGCTCAATAGATTTACTGATTTCATGATCCATCACTAAATGATTAAATGAGTCTACCTATTTTGCACTATTCTTTTATGACTCTTATCTCTATTGTAATACAGATTAACGTTATAATATTGGTTTAACTTACTCTTATTTTTTTCTAATTCTTAGAACTGGATAAAACATTAAACCGACATTAAAGTACATTGACAGAAGCTGACATTTATCAGTCTGAAAAAAAACAAATTATTACTAAAAGAAATTATAAGAGAAAGAGAAGATAATGTTCAAGAATACGATAATGCCCAGCACTTAATCAGGACATAACTCGCGTGATTGATAAATGTTTAGGAATTTAAATTTAGGATTAAAGAATATTAAATTTTAAAGATAATGTGTCTAAATAAATGGAAGCAATATACGAATGAATAATAATGCTGATTAATCAATCAATAAAAGAATAAAATTTAGTTCTTCTCTCATATGAAAAAAAAAAAAGAAACGAGAAAAATTCTAAAGTATACTATTATCACTTCCGCAAATCGCGCAAATTACAAGTTTACATCCCTACAAATTTCTCATGTCACGATAACCTTTGACTATTTTCATATGCGACAAACAAGCAGAATTTAAAAAGAAATAAAATGTTACAATTTATTTATTTTTATAACTCAGGTTTTGTTTGCACAGAATATATTATCATAATGTTATTATTATTTATAATTTATTAATTCTTTAACGTCGAATTTCTAGGATATTGAATTTTAAGACTGTAATTATTTTTATTTATCGCATTTTGTGATTATTGCCTGTCTGTTTTTAAAATGTCTGTTTTTAGAAAGAAACAATGCATTTTTAAATAGACGTGATTTCCACTGTTTGCGATAATAAAGGAATAATACGACCGTAACGTTTAGGAACAAATGATACTTTCACAATCAGACAACGGTGTGACTCGAGTATTATCGTATCTCGACGAGATTATTCGCGTTGCGAACATTTTGGCGACTATTCGCAGACGTTATTACAACATTGCTGACTCGGAACTTGTGTTATATACGGATGGCCAATTACGGTTATCCGGCTCCCACTTTCACCTCCTGGAAGCCTGGAAATGTCAGGAGGTTCGTGGTGTTATCGCCCTTTCGTTTTCATCCGCCACCGTCACTTCGCGTTTAGATCTTCAAGTTTTGACATTCAATTTTTCACAGATATAAAATCCGTTCAGTTTATAAATTCCACGCACGTGTCTCATATTATTTACATGTGACGCACATGAATCGTTATGTATTTCTAGAATGCAGAAATTGAATTGGAATTCTGATAAGAATTCTGCGGAAATTAATAAATTTCAACAGCAGATTCTAGTGAGACCAACTCGATTTTAATTTCTCATTTTTCGATTGCTAATAATTATTATTATCTTATTGGAATTCCTGCGTATCGTTCTGAAAATCGTATACATATATACATATATATCATATATATCATATTAAATTTTAAATGCAATATTGTTTTGTAAATCTTAATATTATTATCTATCTTTTTATATTATATTAATATTATCTATTTATTTTATGTTAATATGATCTCAATATGAATTTTTTAATTGCCAACAAAATATTTATTTTCTAACCTCTGTTTGAAAAAATCTAGCATTGAAATTCATAAGACACGCGAATCAAATTTTAAGATTTCTACGATAAAAATTACGACCGTGTTAGTCTTGAAAAAAAACTGAATTTCTCCGTGCGATTAATCACATTTTTTTTTCTCCATTACGGAACACAAAGTCGGCGAACTGTTATACTAATATTGGTTTTTAGATCAAGCGATTATTAATTACAAGTTAGCACCACATAATTTCTCTTTGCTTTCTAAAGTATACGCTAAAATGGTGCGCGCAAAAACACGGAGCGCGAAGCCGCCAAGATGACGGTAAGTAGAGTGGACAAGGAAACCGCCTGCGAAATCGCGTGCGAGTATCCTGATTACTTCGAATAATGCGATAGAAATGCTCTTTGGCGATAGTTCCAAGTTAAAATTTTGTAAAATGAATCCATCAAAATACGTAGATTTTATGGAAGCTCAATGACGAGTAACGGTACATCATTCATTACGTAATTTTATATTTACGTTTTGTAACTTCAAGCACATTGGCGCGAAGATAATATCTCGACGACAACTTGTACGATAATCTGAGATCTTTAATCCCCTCACTTTTCGTCAAGGACATCGCTTAATGAACCATGGAATGAGAGTCGCAGAATCAAGCGTAATATTTCAGTCTCCTTGTAATTGTTTCAAATCGCCGATCGACAAAAAGTTATTTTAAATTCTTTAAATTGTCACTTTAAACAGTGAAATTTCACTGTTTAAGTTTCACAAAATTGAGCCACTCTCTTACAGTGAGATTTCATTGTTTAAAGTGACAATTCATTCTCAAAATTTTAAAGAGTATATTTGGATTCGTGAGAAATTTAATAAATACATTTAATAAATCCAATAAACTTTTATATTAAGAAACTTTTATATTAGAAATTTCCCAAACAGTAAAAAGGGTCTAAAATTAAAGACGCTTTTTGTATCTAAAAGACTTAAAGACATCTTATGTCACAATTTTAGACTTTGTATTGTTTGGGTTACTTTCAATTGACTTACTAAAACTTTCGTTAATAAAAATATAATATAAACAATTCGCAACAATCGCGAGATCCTTTCATCTAAACTTATCTCATCCGCGAGATTTGCGCGCATCCGCGATTATCACTAAATATTCATCAATCAAATCGCTCAATGCTCAATGAATTTTCGCGTCGCTAAGTTGTCGGGTTATGTCGAAAGATAGAGAACGTTTTTCGTTTTTTTTTTTTTTTTTTCGAAATCAATGAAGTCGAAATCAATCGAAATTTAATGGTTAGCTCGAGAGAGGATCACTTACGTGCCACCGTGATAAGGAGGAGCACAGTGATTAGGCCGACAGTCATCGACGTTGGGGACGATGCGAGTGATCGTGTCGTCATGGTGTCTTGGTGGTTACTGTCGAGAAAAGTATCTGTTGTCGATCCAAGTAACTTTGTTGGTCCCACTACGCGATCACTGGCTCGCCTTGCTTCACCGTTCCCGTTCCTTTCTCTCTGTCTTTCTCTCATGGGAAAGACTTTTCAGCTTTTCGCGAGCCCAGGTAAAAGTCCCATCGCCGTCTCATGATTGCCATCCCATCGTCCGACGAAACTTGACAATCATTTCTCAAGGAACACACCAAGTCGAGAGAAAGTCAAAATAACATTATTTTGACTTGATGAAAATTAAAATGATTTTTGATTAAACTATTTGATTGTTTATTGACGGTTAAGAGTCAAAAATAAAATCATTTTGATTTTCTTGTTGACTTTTGCGTGTTTCTTGGATTTTCTTCATCTCAAATACACAAAAATCGTCATAGAAATATAATATACCTGTATCCGTGAGATTATGAAAGGAAGATTACATTCTCCCGCGGATATTATCAGGGACTGACGCGGCGGTGAGAATCCGCGCGAAAGGAATGCACGCGTACACGCTCCGGATTTCCAGGCATTGCGTCGAAATTACTGCCGTCATTAGGCGACAAATTTGACTGCATCACATGTAATTACAATGCAGTCATCATGAAGACGGTACGCGTTACTCCATCGCTTGCGGGGACACTTGCCTGAGCTCAGCGAATATTTCCCGAGTGAACGCATCGCGTTTGAAGTAGCTTTTATCGCTCAGGCATGTTGCAACGCGACGGATTATTTTTTTAGAGATATATCCGTCGCATGTGTTGATAACGCTTTCTCGTCGACATCGTCGAACAGAAGTCTAGGTGGATAATCAGTTGCAAGTGGATCCTGTTGACGTCGAGAGATCTTTGACGACTATAACGAGTTTTGAATCGCGTATAATAACGCGGGTCCTCGACGATGTAACGTGGTTACCATCAAGCATTCATTCTGAGACATTCATTTTGCAATACTGCGCAATGAGGCGCGATTTCATCATTGAAAATGAAGACTTTCCCGCAAGGATGATCTAACCCCCGTCTTTATTTTTTATGAAAAAGAACGAAACATATTTTAAAAATATAAAAAATATGACAATCATATATGTATTTCTTCTATATATATGATGATATTTCATATTTCTTTTGTTCTCTTCTAAAAGCTACTCCCTAATTTAAGCCGATATTCATAGTTGGTTCTTATATTTAAGGTCTAAATACAATAAGATTCTTAAGATGTGAACCAATCAGAGAGCCATATTAGCATCTTAAGACATTACTTAAGATAATTTTAAAATCTTAAAAAAAAGGAACTATGAATATACTCTACAGTTGGTTTTTATTTTAAAACCATCTTAAGCAGGGTTGGGTAAGTTAATGTTTTTTTTTGACTGAATAAAGTTAAAGTTAATAGCTTTACAAAATTAATAAAGTTAAGTTAAAAATTGAAGGAATAAAAAATTAATTTAAGTTAATAACTTAAGTTAATAAAAAATTAACATAAGTTAAGTCAATATTGAATTAACTTAAGTTAAAGAAAAAGTTAATTTTGAAAAAAATTATTTTTTAGATCATAATGTCCTAATTTATCTTAAAATGAGATTAAATAACTACAATATAGATAATAAATATAGATTATTAAGTAAATTAAATTTTTAATTTTTTTATTCATATGTGATATAAGTATATAACACATAATGATATAACTATATAAGTTATATAACATTAAAAAAACAGCCAGCATAGAGGAGGTACAAGATTAGTGATTACTTTTTAAGTCTGAAGCCATAAGAAATTGACCAATTACAATGAGAAGAATATTTGACTGTAATTGATCAATTTCGTATGATTTAAAACACCAATTGTAGATCCGGACTAAGGCTTATGGCATAAGACATAACCGCATAAACCAATCAAAGGCATTTAGCACTATATTAGCATTTTAAGAAATTATTTAAGATGGTCTTAAAATATGAATAGATTACGAATATACGCCCTTCTTATTATATCTTATTATTTTTCTAAGATATTTAAAAAAGATAAAAAATTTTTTTAAACTTAAAAAAAAAGTTAAAAAATTAACGTTTAAAAAGTAACTTAGTTAAAAAATTAACTAAGTTAAATTAAAAATTATTAACTTTTTAACTTTTAACGTTTTAATTAGTTACTACCCAATACTGATCTTAAGTAATGTTTTAAGAATATATGGCTCCTGGTGAAAATAAAAAATTTAATAAATATAGGTCAAATATAGGTATGATAAACATAAGTCAAATATAAGAGAAAAGTAAGAACATAATAATAACAAATAGTAACAAAGCTTCTAAATCAATAAATCGATTCTTATATAAAGATTGTTTTAAGAACAGTCTTAAGATGTTATAAACTAATCACAGAGCAATACAGAATCATATTAGTATCCTAAATATTACTTAAAATGATCAAAAATAACGAGCTTAGAATACCGATTTAGAAAGCGAAAATTAAGACAACGAAATGTAAAAAAAGAGTAAATATCTCTTTCATGTCTTGTTGCCTCAATTTTTTTTTTTAAAAGATTTACGTTTCTGTCATTCTCCGTTACATTCGATTTACGCTCCGATTTTTATTTTTTATCAGGAATTCTGTGATTGATTTGTGATATTTTAAGACAGAAAACGACTTTAAATACAAGAACCAACTATGAATACCTTAGTGAATACCGGCCTTGAAATACTCGTAGCTTTACATTATGCGATGTTCATATACAAGTATGGATGAGTTTTTTTTCAGTTTTGTAGATTGAATCTTGTTGTTACAAGCGTGTCTTCATCATCTTTAAATCTTCTTCAGCGAGGCGAGGCACAAATTTGTCGGATTTCGCGGAGAGAAGCCGCTTTCCGTTGTTTCATGGGTGGACTGGCATGCGGGCTGATCGCGTTTGTGCAGAAATCAAGAAGAAGTTTCGATCCAACCTGAAAATTATCCCGCTCATCTTCGCCTCGTCTCGCTTCTCGCCTCTCGCATCTCACCTCATTACGCTGCGACGGTAGAAGGGACGGGAGAGAAAGAGAAAAAGGTGGTACGGAGGAATAATTTTGTTACGTGTCCTATAAGACGGAGATCATCGTGCGCGATGCCGCGCATTCTAAAACCGGAAGCGTCAGCGATCTGCGACCGGTAGCGCGAGGCCGAAGGTTTTCTTTCCTCTCTTCAGCTTTTTTTTTTTTCATCGTGTTGAAAGTCGACTCGTATGACAAGAGTGACAGACCTCCGACGTGCCGAAGGAAGCCGCGGCAAACGCTTGAATCCGCGTATCCGAGAATATGACCTGCGTTGCGAACGAGCGAAAGTCCTCTCTTCCTTCCTCGCAGGTAGACGCTCAGTGGTTTCTTATAGAATGACCGTCTGTGTCTTACAATTAGTCTCGCACGCACTTTCGCATCATGAATACACGACACACGCATGTGTAATGATATACGATGTGCGCTGTAATGATTCATGTAACGTCCGCATGCGATGTCATCCAGAATTAACGAGAGTATTTCTGTAATTAGTTCACCGATACGTCTCTCTTAATTAAAATGCAGTTAAAGCATATCCTTGCTAGTAGAAATGGAACAAAACTGGATAAGTATCTTTTTGATGTCTCCGCGAATCTCGTCAATTCAATATCGTGCAATATCCTTGGATACCATTCCAATTGAAATCGAATATGAAACAATAGTAAATTTATTAAAGTCATGCGAATACGTAATTGTTGAAATATTCACAATTGTATGTGTTATGAGATCAAATATGTGATCACAAATCGATGGAATAAATACTAATAACAATATAGAGATATAAATTAAATATACTTGGATTTATAAATACTGAGAAAAAAGGTGTAATAATATCTAATTGGACTAATTGGGCTCGAAACTGTACAGAATATACAGGATAAGTCGTGCAATTTACCACCTTTCTTTTATTGAATTGATGAAAAATAGAAGAAAACAATTCAATTAACTTAATGATGTCTGACTTTCTATAATTCTATAAGTTCTCGTTTTATACAATAAAACAGCTACAAAGCATTTTTTTTTAAATAAAATTATTATTGATCATAAAAATAATAAAAAATAATACAATATAATAATATAAAATAATATCATAAAAAGGAGCTAAAATAACGGGAAACTGTAAAAAATTGTTTCAAAGATATTTTAGATTTTAAAAGATATCCTATTGAAAAAAATCACGTCACAAAGTTATACAACGAAATCATGAATTAAAACATATAAATTACATAACGCATTGTTCCAAATCAGTACGTAATTTTATAAAATTATATAAAAAGTTATTTCTAATATCATGTAATTTTTCTAATTACATGATTTAAAAAAAATCACATACTGATTTAGAACAATCAGTTATATGATTTACTTGTTTTAATTACATGATTTCGTTATATAACTTTGTGATGTGATTTTTTTCAATAAGGTATTTATAAGAAAAAAAAATTATAAAATAAATAAAATTGTAGGAACATACTATAAAAGTAAAAATTGTTTTGACTTAAAAAAATAACATGCAAAATATAGAAAAAAGCGTATAGTTTATTGAAGCATTTATAAAAATGTTGTCTTGTCTTGTAATTGTATATACGCACGAGACTGTTATGTTCCATTGTAGTACTTTTATAAGTATTCTTACATCTAGGTTCGATTGCAGCGCGGAAAGTTTCAATTACATTTAAATGCTGTTATGTTTCCCAGTGCTAATAAAAAATTCGAACGTGCTGTAGATATTATCAGTACTACGTAGAATGTACTTGATCCTATCCTTATTCATAAGAAGATGATGTCACTTTTTACTGTTACCTGCATCTCATGTGAACGTGTAATAAAAAATACATTTCTTATTAATAATTTATAATATATTGCCTTTCTCCTAAGATATATATAATTTTATTAGATATCTTATTATCGTAATTTACTGTTGTTATCACTACTAATGAAATAAGTTACTAAGTGACTTCCATTTAAAACTACTAAAATCATTATTATTCTAAAAACATTTTACAAAACGTTAAAAAAAATTTCGTCTGAAATATCCGTCTATAATTTTCAAGAGCGATCAAACTTATCTGAGAGATCAGAATTTGTTTTTGGATGACTATTCGCTCGCATAATGAATTGAGAATAGTGAAAGTTTTGTCGCATAAATAAATCTGGATGCTGAATCATGATTATTGATCGATGAATAGTAGTCTACCTTAATACTTTTACGAATCAAGTTCTATGTATTGTTTTTTATTTGTTTCTTATTTATTTTAGCCTACCTTGTAGAGCGTATAATCAACCACAAAATGATCATCAATTTTATAGATGTTTGATATAATAAGTTTAAAGTGAAAATGTACGTTTTTCTTTGTATAAATAAAAGATTCCTTATATACTTATATTTTGTTTCTCGATATTTTATTTCTGTAATGTGTTTATACTTAAGCTTCCATTGCTATTAAAACAATTCGCATATTATCTGCTTATTTATAAGACCCTTTTTGTATAGAAATTGCAGATCACGCGTGATGTATATATGTATGCGAACACTTTAGAAAGTGGCCGATGCGATAAAAAATGATGACAGGTGACATATTGTCTTATTTGTCGAGCATCTACGAGATATAAAAACATTGACGTATTTGTACGACAAATATGCAACGTTATGAGCCAACAATTAATTGACATTAACAACATGCTAATATAGTTAGCGTTGCGAAACACAGGGAAATTGGGCGAGCGAGAAGATGGATGTAAACAGAGAAGAGAAATTGTACCGTGAAGCTGCTGTTATTAACACCGAAACTACACAACATGATTTAAGAAAGATTATTTAGAAAGAATAATTGACTGCTTTACGAGAGTAACAGTTAATTCTTGGACAATGATAAACATTGAAGTTTCCTTTCATGATCTTGATCATCGATGTCAGGCACGACGTTCTTGGAAATAAAGGCTGCGCGGTTAGATGCATTCAGAAGCGATCAAAATAATTGCGTTGTTTTAAAGAACCCCGCTGATTTATGTATATACGATTCAGAAAGAGGATCTTGAGGATTTGTGGACCGTTAACCAAGTCGGAACGGGATACCATCGGCGCTGTGCGACGTTGCAAAAACGTCGTATCTTTACGCAACGAACGTCGCTTAATTCTCTTGCCGCAATGTCGAGAAAGGACAAGATGTGAAAACGTGGTTTCTGCTGAAAGTGCAGCGGACAACTGGATTATCCAACTGGATTATAGGCTTATTAAATTACCGTGCTCTCTAAATTCTTTAGAGTGGAATCTCATTCGAAACAATGAAAATTAAGAGTCTTGAAAAAGAGTAGCTGAATTTTCATTTAATCTATAAAAGTGAGATTTCACTCTTTACAATGAGATTCACTCTAAAAATTTTAGAGAGTGGTAAAGTGTATTAAAAATGATTAATCCATTCTCTCTCTCTCTCTCTCTCTCTCTCTCTCTCTCTCTATCTTTTTGTTTTCTTTCCTTATTTCTTTTTTTTTTCATTTCATTGCACCTTTTTATTTTTTATTTTTTAATTCAGTTAATAAAATAAACTTTCTGTTCACATTTTTGTTATTTTTTTTTGTTGTACTTTCTTATACTCTCTGCTTATGTGACATAATTATTCTTAATTTTGCGTTATATGCTAAATTTTCTGCCCGCATTTTCTTGCTCATCTATTATATCTTTAGACTGCTTGCTTAGAGTATTAATAAAAGTATCTATTTATCTTTCTCTGCTACTGCTCTTTAACATCTAATTCCTTTTATTCTGTTAATTTTGCTCTTCTTCTTCCTTATTATAGTAATTTCATTATTATTGCTTTTTATTTATTTTTTCGTTACGACTTTATTTTCTGTACTATTTTTCCTCTTGTATTTTTTCTGAATCTCTAATATGTTTCTACTCTTCATTTTTTGTTTTATTTCTTTATATCATTATTTTTTTCATCGTTTTCTTATCACAATCCTTACTTGTACATTCTTAGAGGGCTTGTCCTAGAATGTTAATAAACGCTATCTATCTCTTTGCGCCATCAAATTCTATCATTCTGGTAGTTTCTATAATTAGCAATTACAAATTGCAATTATAAACAAACAATTACAAGGCGGAACATGTCAACGCGAGAATAAAATCCACGAGGCCGTTTCACTAATCTGTCAGAGGTATATCACCGCGAATTATTGTGTTTCAGGAAATACAATTTCCAGATAAGAGGAAATCGTTATGGTTATCAGATGTATCAAGAGCGATAGCGTTGCATTGTACCTTCGCGTAATCGCACGTTTGCCGCAATAATTCTACGCGAACGTCCGCCCAGCTTCTTATAGAAGATTTATTCAGCGGTTGCTGATATTTCGTACTTTCACTCGAACACCTTGACCCGCGCACAATCGCATCACAATGCATAGATCTGCGTGTAGCGAACCGCGCATATGTATATAATTAATATAAATTTATATGTATGTATCACATATCATTATATATATATATATATATGTTGTATTTTTTATATGGTCAATTATATATCTAAATATATTTATTTCTTAATGTTATCTATATAATAAAAAATATATTTTATATATCAATTTTTTTGTATATATGGATTTTGCTATGTTTGTATATGCATATATATATACATATATATATATATATATATATATGTATATAATATATGTATATAATATATATATATGTATAATATATAATATTTGTGCTTTATATATATTCAATTTTATATTAAATTTTACGTTACTGATTTTGATTTTGTATTACATATAGAGACGAAATGCTCGTAACCTAGTGAGAAATGACAATAAAATCGATGTTGATTCCATTATCATTTCTCTGGGAAATTTATGGCACATAAGATGGACATTATTATAATAGTAATCAAGAGAAAAAAAAGCAAAGAAACTGTAAGTCTATTTCTGTAAATGTGCTAAAGAATCAATCAGGAGGTTAATTCTCGTACGCAAAGAAATATTTTAATTGATTTACTCTGAAACTCTCTCTCTCTCTCTCTCTTTCTCTCTCTCTCTTTTCTGAACAGCACAGAAACTGGACATGTAACAAAATAACATGAAAAAATGATTTCTCTCGCAAAGCTTCTAATATGTAATCTTATCTCTTTTTTGTAGTATACATCTCCCCTTCATTTTTTGAAGATCTATTATGTTGTAAATATTATACATTGTACATAATATACAGGGTGTCTCGAAAGTTTTTGCCAATCTTTTATGTAGATAGAGCGGACTAAACTAAGGCGAAAAATTCTTTACCATTTTGAAATTTTTGCAATAATTAACAAGATATTAATTACTAAAAATTGTCAAATATTGATCTTGAATAATTTTTTATTCAAATATTATCAATTTTACAGAAAAACTGTAAAAGACAAAAATCATTTATTTTTTTCTCATAAAACTGAGAATTTTTTCTGAATTTTTTATCAACTTTTTAATATAGCATTTTCTTATTTTTATCAACATGAGAAAATACGTATTAAAAAATTATGTATAAAATACGCATTAACAAATTCTGAAAAAATTCTCAGAGCTTTATGAGAAGAAAATAAAATGATTTTTGTCTCTTGCAATTTTTCTATGTATAAAGTTGATAATATTTGAATAAAAAATTATTCAAGACCAATATTTGACAATTTTTAGTAATTAATATCTTGTTAACTATTGTCAAAAAATTGCAAAATGGTAGAGTTTTTTCGACTCAGTTTAGTTCGCTCTATTTACACAAAGTGATTGGTAAAAACTTTTGAGACATCCTGTATATGTACATAATATATAAAACAATTAAACCTAAAAATGACAAAAAGAGCAAAATATAGAAAATAAAAAGAAGTTATAATGAAAAAAAATAGTAAATAAGAGAGTAAAAATAGTAAACAAAAGAAGTAAAAAAGAGAGAAGTAAAAAAGAAATGAAAAAAGAAATGAAATGAACAATGTAAAACAAATAATATATTTCAAGAATGAACTTCTGATTTGAGGTAAGAATTTATAAAATTGCAAATCTTGAAGAGTTTAGTTATATTACTTTTTGCGTCTAATACTTGCTTCATACATATAGTTTATAAGAATTTAAATTATTGCGGCTGAAAGTTTATTTTAAATAAATTTTGTCGCATCGATAAAATAACGCCCTCAATTATCGACGTCAGGAAACTTATCAACCATTATAATCAATTATATTTGTTGGTAATATTGCAGAGTTAATTTTTAACCTTTATTTAAAAATGGGCGCCAGTGATATGTGTATGAAGAATCTTTCGTCGAAAATTTATTCAAGAACTCTTTAAAAAAATTCTCACTGAACGTTAAAACTTATTGTATAACAATCCTAACTAGATTATCAATTTACGAAATTGAATTTTGTTCCTGGATTATGCTTTATATGTTTACATCTAAGAACAGTATTGAAAGCTATTTTTGCCACTTCCTATTAATAATTAATAATTAATATCAAGCAACATGTGTACACCAGCAAAGATTAGAAAATTAGATGAAGTCGTGGTGAACAGAATCGCAGCTGGAGAAATAATCCAAAGACCAGCAAATGCGTTAAAGGAGTTAATAGAGAATAGGTTAGTTTTTGAAAATTATCGTCTACTACATTCACTTTTATTTACAAGAAATTCACTTTTATGTTGCAGTTTGGATGCTAAAGCAACGAACATACAAATCACAGCAAAAGAAGGAGGCTTAAAGCTATTACAGGTACATAATAGAATTTCAATTATTAAACATATTTTAATTAAACACATCTAAATTATATTCAAATGTATCTCTAACTTAATTTATAACTTTAGATACAGGATAATGGTACTGGTATTCGAAAAGAAGATATGGAGATTGTGTGTGAAAGATTTACCACAAGCAAGTTGCAAAAATTCGAAGATCTCGGTGCTCTTACGACATTTGGATTTCGAGGAGAAGCTCTGGCCAGTATTAGTCACATAGCTCTTCTTACTATCACGACAAAAACGGCAGATGAAAAATGCGCCTATAAGTATGCATATTTCATTGACAATGTAATACTTAATTTCATACAGAGAAAGAAAGATTAATTAATGTACTTGCCACATATTATTACAGAGCATCATATATTAACAGCAAGCTAAAAGCACCTCCAGTGCCTTGTGCTGGAAATCAAGGCACTGTAATAACAATAGAAAATCTATTCTATAATGTGGCAACTCGTAGAAAGGCTTTGTCAAATCCATCGGAGGAATTTACCAAAATTACAGAAGTAGTTATGAGATATGCTGTACATAATTCAGCAGTAGGATTTACTTTAAAAAAGCACGGCGAGCCGAGTTCACAAGTAAGATGAATCATTTTGTATACAATATACAACATGTAGTAGACGCATGATTTAAAAAATACATTTAAAAATAGAATATTTGAAAGCATGTTCAAATACAATTTCAGGTTCGAACGCCATATAATTCCACCAAACAGAATAACATAAGAATATTGTATGGCAATCCTGTTGCTCGTGAACTATTAGAAGTTGAGCTTGATGACAAGGATTATAAATTTAAGATGCACGGTTTAGTGACAAATCCAAATTATACAAATAAGCGAATGATGATGTTGCTATTTATCAACAATCGATTGGTCGATTCTGCTTGTAAGTTTAACGTTGCATATTCAATTTTTATCTATGTATTTATATATTCTAATTTCTTTGTCAAAATTTTAATGTTTATGAACATTTATTTGCAGCAATCCGTAAAATGTTAGAAGACGTGTATTCTGTATATCTCCCGAAAAAAGCTCATCCGTGGTGTTACATATCTTTGAATATTAATCCACAGAATATAGATGTTAATGTACATCCGACAAAACACGAAGTTCGATTTCTTCACGAAGATACGATAGTTGAAAGAATAAAATTCGCGTTAGATGAAAGATTGACTGGAAACAGCGCGTCTAGAACGTTTTACTTACAAGCCAGATTACCGAAAGCAGACATTACTAAAGAAGTCTTAGAAGAAGTGTTACCTGAGTATAACAAAGGAAATTCAGATAAATTAAAAAAGATTCACGCTAGGGAGATGATTAGGACAGATTCGTCTGATCAAAAACTTGACAAATTTAATTTTACCATACATTTCGAACAACGTAAGAGTGACAGTAATACTCTAACAAAAGAATTAACACATAATGATCCTAAGTCCCTTAATTCTGAAAGTTTAGGAGAAAGTGTACCTAATGTTATTATGAAAAATCCATCTGCTGATAATAAATGTCAAGAGAAAGATTCGAATTTAAATATCGCAGAACACAATTCTACATTATTACCTATCGAAAAGACTCTAACTGATAATAGTTTAACACGAAATTTAGATTGGAGTGATATATTAGATACCAAATCTTCATTGGACTCGCAAAACACTTGCGATCCATATAACTCTGCACAACAAGACAAATTGGAAAACGTCCGTTCAGAGAATCTCACGTTTGACATCTCAGAATTTCTACGAGATTCAGATGAGGAAGTAGATGATCCTAAAGATAAGCCTGTAGATGCTATAGCTGATAGGGCTCGTAAGCAAGTATATCAGTATTTCGGAAATAGGGACATTATCGAAAATATAAAGAAAAATTCAGAAAAAGAAAAAGAACAGACATTGAATACAAACGATAATCAGAAAGAAGGTGAAAGTTCAATATGTAATGTAAGTCAATCTGAAAAATCATCTGCTGAGACAAATACTTCTGCTGATGAATCTTCGAAATTTACACAGCAATTTAAATCATATTCTGTGAATAACTTTAAACACGAAGTAAAATTAACCAGTATCCTAAAATTACGTAAGGATGTTGAAGATGAATGTCACGAAGGATTACGAGACATTCTAGTTAATTTAACATTTGTTGGTTGCATTGATCAAACTTCGGCTTTGATACAGAGTGGAGTGAATTTATATATATGCAATACTAGAAAATTAACGTAATTTTTATTATTTTGCATAATAAAAATGTAATATAAATTTATTCATATCTTAAGATGTAATATTTTTTCAGGGAGGAGCTTTTTTATGAAATCATGCTTTATGATTTTGCAAACTTTGGCATTATCAAATTTTCAGTACGTATTTCAGATACAACAAATTAAGTTTATTTTATAGCCATTTAATATTGCACGTGTGAATTTATTTTTTAGGAACGAATATCATTGTTCGATTTAGCAATGATTGCTTTAGATTCAGGAGAAACTGGATGGACAGAGGAGGACGGACCAAAGGAAGAATTGGCAGCGAGAGTGAAGGAGTTACTTTTAGAAAAGGCAGACATGATGAACGAATATTTTTCGGTTGTTATGGATAAAGTAGGAAATTTAAGATCGTTGCCTGTATTATTAGGTAAATATAATGTAACATCGAATACACTGTTATATTATCACAAGAATAAATTGCATATATGTTAATAATATTTTAGATAAATATTTTCCATACGAAGCGGAAATTCCATTGTATATAATGCGATTAGCAACGGAAGTTGACTGGAGAAAGGAACAATTATGCTTTCAAAATATTTGCCGGGAAACGGCAAAATTTTATAGTTACATCAATCCGAAGCATCAGACACATGACTGGAAATATGTAACTGAACATGTTTTGTATCCGGCAATTAAAGAAAGTTTACTTCCACCAAAACACTTCGCTCACGATTCAACGATATTACAAATAGCCAGTTTACCGGATTTGTACAAAGTATTTGAGAGATGTTAAATTATGAATATATAAAAATGTATTATACTTTTTCTTATACGAGGATTGATTAACAAACTCAAATTTGATAGCAAATGTTTAATATTATATAGATTTGTACAGTTAAGAATATGATTTATCATATTCTTATGATATCGGTTTTTTTATGTCAAGATATGTTACAAACTGAAGATGAATATATATCATTATTTTTGTCTAAATTTTATCGCTTTTATTTTATAAGCTCCTTGTAAAAAATTAAATTGTATGCGTAATAGAAAACAACGTATATATTTAAAAAAGAGAATTTCTATATATATATTGATATAGTAATGCTACAAATCTTTATATAAAAGTAGCATATATATTTTTTTTTGCTACTTTTACATTTTATATTAACAGATTGGTTCCTACTTTATATTTTAAATAAAAATTTAAAAGAAAATTACAATGTACATCAATATTTTATACTGAACTTTATAGGATTTTACAATTTATCATAAAATGGATGCTCTATCTACCTTTACATTAGTTATCCCTTAGCAACACCTACTAATGCTGGTCTCACTATTCTTTCGTGCAATTTATATCCTACTTTCGATACAACTACAATTGTGCCAGAGTCCTTGCCCTCAACTTCCTGAAAATGATATTCGTTATTCACAAAAGTTATCAATTTATACCTTTATTTATTATATGAATCTTACTTGTTGAAATAATGCTTCATGTTCATTAGGATCGAACTTTTCATTTACCGGATTCAATGAAACTAAACCATGTTTCTTGAAAACCTAAATTAAGGAAAAAAAAAATTTAATATTCTCACTTGAAATTACATCATTTATATTTCTCATTAAAGTAAAGATATATCTTACTTTATGTAACTGAGCTTCTGTCATGATTAAACCTTCATATAAACTTTTCAAATGTGGATTTTGTTCTGTTATTTCATTTTTTGGTACACTTTCAGTAGCTTTTCCCAATATGTCGGCTACATCTAAAAGATCCTTGCAGAAGCCTTGAATACCAAAAAGCTTGGCATCATTAATCTGCTTGGTGAGTCTGACTCTGATGTTTTCTCCTTCTGCCAATGCTCTCTTATATTTATCTTCCAATATGTCTTTAGACTCCTTAAGTTCAGCTAATTCTTTGTTAATAAGCTCCAGTTCACTTTGCAGTTTCTTTTCATTCTTTGTTGCCTTTGACATAGGAGGTACATCTGGTTTCTTCTCTTCCGTTATTGTGCCAAAATATTGTCTTTGCCAAGAAAATGTAGAAGATACTTGTGGCAATCTGTAATTTTACATTTGTTTATATAAATATATTTTTACTATATATACATATATACAAGAATCCAAATAATAAGTAAAAAGGTTAAGGTTACTCCAGATAATCAAACTATTTAAGAATCACTATTTAAGAATAATTAAAATATTAATTAAAATATTATTTATAAAAAATTTTATTTATAATTAAAATATTATTTATAAAAAATTTTTAAGAAACCTTATTTCATTGTCTTAAAAATAATGTTGTTTATGTAATATATAATATATTCCAAATAAAATATATATCACCTATAAATTGTCGCAATCATACAATATTTTTAAGTTATTTACTAATATTTCTATAAATAAGGTAAGAAAAACACATAATATTGTCTCTCTCTCTCTCTCTCTATATATATATATATATATATAAAATTTTAATGATTTGTTAGACTAAAAATTTCAAAAAATTCTGAATTTACACTTTTACGTATAGAATAGACAAGTTGTTTATACTAAATAGTAAACATTTCGCGTCATGAGAAAGTTAAATAGCAAAAATTAATTAGCCTTAATATTAATTAATGATAATTATGCTCCCGAACAGGAAACAAAACAAAATAGGTAATGTACGGTTAACCTCAATGTGCCGACTCGATATGTGACTCAGCAACGAGCGACTTTGATTGCGACTCGCGTCAGAGAAAAAAAGTGACAATTTACCTGCGTAAGCCACTTTTATTTATTTGATAGAAATTATCGACCATTACACGACTAAACCGAAATACCGCCGGTACGACGATCGATGCCATGATTCGATTGTGGCTGAAAACGAGAACCCGATTCCAGAATCAGAAGATTGAATGATGAAATCAGATGAAACGTAGCAATCAGACAACACAAACAATCACGATTGCAGAATTGCGAAATATAAAGATGTCGCAAGTGTCGCAACTCACTTCATGACTGATCAGATCGTTTCAAATCTCGTTTCAAATTGTCTACTATTTAGTATTCGTAAGAAGAGTTATAATTCAATTTTAATATCAGATTAAAAATAGTCTTAAATATGTATAATAAGATTAAAGTTCGGTTTCACAGAAGTAAAATTGACTTCAATTTCGATTTAACTTATTGCTGTTTAGCTTTGTCAAACTCTAAGAATTTTTAAAATTAGAATCCTTAGAATTAAATAAAGATAAATAGTAAGTTAAACTGAGATTAAAGTTAATTTTACATTTGTAAAACCGGGCTTAATAAATTATACAGATTGTCGCGCAAAACCTACGGCGGGAAGAAATGAAAAAGCCAAGTGTTTGAGCGATGAATAAATCGACCAATCACAGCCACGAATTCATGGTTGTCCCGCTAGCCAATTGGTATTATATAATCTGATCTACAATGGAATTTGTTCCTTTTAGCTGAACTTCTTGCACTGTTTACTTTTCCTTTTTTTATCCCAACATTGGAGGGAACGAGAGAAAAAGAAGGAAAATAAAACGTAAATAGTGTAAAACGAACAGATCCATATTCTACACGAAGAATCTGGAAGTCTCTCAATACGACGTCGAGGGAATCGATTCTATATCTTGAAACGAGGTGAAAATTACAAAAGCGAATTTACTAGACTACTGATAATTTCATTGGTCAACACCTAGTAAGGGACTCCGCACAATAAAAGGAACAGGGAATAGAGAACAGAGAATAAAAATGTTAATCTATCAGAAATCATCCCTAACAGTACAAACGTCGATATGTCGACTGTAAGTTGACTTTGCTAAGTCAGACCTTTAGAGTCGACTGTAAGTACAGACGTCCTTCCAATATCGACTTTAGGATGTCTAGTACGATTTACGCTCACAAAGCTTAAATGTGGAATCATTTCGTCCTTGTTGTTTAACTATAATTAAACAAAGATGAATACTATTCATGATCGTTGGGGCATGAATCGGATCAACCTAGAATGGTTGATTTATGCCCGAATTCATAATCAGGCCTTATATTTAAGACTTCCTTAAATTTATCTTTAGATACTCTATGAATTATTTCACTGGCTACTGAGCATTTTTAGATATTATATGAATTATTTTGGCTGAATACGTAAAGATAAATTTAAAGAAACCTTAAGAACAAGGTCTGATTATGAATACGGGCATTAGAATCGACTTTGTGCTGTAGGGTATTAAGGACTTTGTATTGTAGAATACACAGTTTCTGATAGCTTGAAATTCTTATTCTCTGTTCCCTATTCTTTTATTATGCGGAACCCCTAAATTTGTTCATTTTCGTAATTTTCACCTTGTTTAAAGATACAGAATCGATCCCTTCTACGTACCGCGCATTCGAAAGTGTACACTGTAGTGCATTAATTCGCTAGGTCATAATAGCGGCTCGACTTATCGACATTTATTTTTTATTCAAATACTATCACCTTTACAAAAAAAACTGCAAGAGACAAAAATCATTTATTAAAAATCATTTTCTTCTCATAGAACTCTAAGAATTTGTTCAGAATTTTTTATCAACTTTTTAGTACTGCATTTTCTTATTTTCGATCAGCGAATTAATGCACTGCACAACTGTACGCCCGCTGTCCGCGGTTGCACTTTAAGTCG
>Ga0157364_1001230_pt1 | contig 21137 bp, 19 predicted proteins | sample AttsexASBM2_FD_111476 | JGI IMG/M metagenome (GOLD analysis project Ga0157364, IMG submission 111476) | Fungus gardens microbial communities from leaf cutter ant in Ribeirão Preto, State of São Paulo, Brazil - Atta sexdens ASBM2 | ecosystem: Host-associated > Fungi > Mycelium > Unclassified ...
TCTCTTGCTCTTGCGACAGCATCTTCAATGGTTGCATCGATTTGTTTATTGACGGCACCGTCATCAGACCAGCCACCGGCCATAATTTATCCTCATAAATTTCCCGGAACAATAAAGTATAGACGAAAACTGCCGGCTTATATCCCGGGTATAGTTGATAAGACTCAGTTGCTCCCACGCGAGGGGAATTCAGGGTAAAAATTACACAAACCAATGGCGTCGCTACGTGAAATCTGAGGGAAGAGCAGGGGAGAAACCACCTATTTTTCGCGTAGCGACATTGTGTGAAATCAGGTTCTGACGGGTAAATACTAACTTACCCCGGCTTATCACCAGGATAACTGAGGTGAGTGATTATCTATCAGGGCTTGATATTGGCATCAATAACCTGATAAAAAGCATTGGCTGTATCGGCGACGTCCCAGATACCCAAAATGACATGATAGCCAGTGTAATCGGCCGGGATTTTGCAATCTTTGATCGTGACTACCGAGGTATCCGGTAATTTACCATTATCATCCTGTTCACAAATAGGTTTACTGAGATCAAACTGTGCACGGGTCAGTTTACTGTTTGGATCCCAATCCTTTTTAGTAATATAGAAGCGCCATCTCTCGGTTTTGTGCGGAGCTGTCAGGTGCCAGGTAAACGTGTTATCTCCGGTCGACAAAGTCACATGATGCCAACGGGTTGTTGTTTGTTCGTCAAGCTCTGAATAATTCTCATGCCCGGCACTGGCAATATGACCATCAGCAGGTCCGCTCTCAGGAAATCCCTTAGCCGCTTCCAGTGACTGAGGTTCATATTGAATTGAACCACAATCTTTATTCAAGTTTCCACCTTGCGATGAACACAAATAAGCTCGTGAGGGTGGATCAATAACAAAACCATGCCTTGGAGAGTTCTCAGCAGCATAACCCGTTATAGAAATGGACACTAACGCAATACCGGATAATGCAGATAAAACCATATTCTTATTCATGGACTATCCTCCATAAACTACGAAAATTTAAGGGTTATCTCATTGTGGCTAGTCATTCCGGAAGAATGAGATCTAAGTATAGGAGGAAATTTAATCGAACGGATTAGTTTTTTAATTTATTAATTTTCTCTGACACTTCTTCATCATTACACATTTTTGAGGACGCCGTTCCGCGGTGTCGCCAGGACACAGATATTTTCAGGCAGAATTTTTCGAAAAACGGGACTCACACAGTGGCGTCGCTACGTGAAATCTGAGGAAAGAGCAGGGGGGTAATGTCCGTTTTTTCACGTAGCGACACCCGAAAGAAAGATACCGCTTTAATGCCCATCTTGCTGATCGGGGGTTGATGTTACGTGAAAGGTTAGATGTTGAGAGCGAATATCGGGTGCTTTATGATTTTGACGGTGAGCATATCGAACTACTACTTTTCGTCAGCATGAAGCAGGACTTCGAAAAAATACTCTACCGCTTTAACATACTGAAATGACACTTGATGCCCGGTGATTCCGGGTTTTTTATGCCTGTACTTGGGTCTACTTTCGTATTTAATCCAAGCGGTGGTGAAGGATTAGATGGATTGTGATATCTCATTTAACATAATATACATTATACGAACCAAGGTAGTAATGATGGATCCCGGGTAATCTTAATCGCCGGCATCTGAACCCAGGCCGGTTATGTTTCAGAGCTCCATCCTGGTACTTTTGGTTTAACCCTGCGCTGAGCAGATATCAGGGATATTTGACGGGTAAACAATGTCGTCAGTATTTCTTAGTTCATTGAGATCCCACCAGTGATAATTATCAATGACTGATTTTTCATTTTCAGTCCATCCGTGGGTGCTGATATCTTCATGATCTATTCTGATTAAATAAAATCTCTCATATGCCAGAACCAGCTCACCGCTGGGTAGCGTCATTTCAAAAGTTCTTTCAGTTAACGATTGGCCCACATCGCCAACATCAATACCGGTTTCTTCTTTGAGTTCCCTGATGGCGGCCTGCTCAAAAGTTTCTCCTGGTTCCACACCTCCGCCGGGGGTCGCCCAGTATGCTTTACCTGCCAGCGCATCATCTTCATGCCTGAACCTGAATAATAAAACCTGATTTAGGGAGTTGATGATAATCAAACGTGCGGAATGACGTGTGCGCAATGGATAATTCCTTTTCTGTTTTCAAGGTAAGACAGAATAACTGATTTTGTGGATAAAAATAAAACAGTAACGATTTTTAAGTGACATGTTATTGCAGGCTATCGGACATTTCAGGTTTACCTGAAACCGGTCATCTGCGGATACACGATCGGTCCCGGTAAATCCGGCTTTTACTCCCCTTTCCTTCTGGTATCGCTACGTGAATTCTGAGGGGTTATGTGGGGATTACCCCTGCATTTTTTACGTAGCGCCGCCAGAATTCAGCGGCAAAATGGCTGTATACGGATATTAACCGACAGTTAAATATCTTTCTGACACATGTTTTTTCTGCGGAACCCTACTGTAGCCCGGTAGCGGCCCGTTTATGGTATGATATCGTCCAGATTTCTCGTTATCCTGTATTTATGAAGCCATTAAAGTACCTTCAGGGATATCCCCCTGACATTATCCGCCAGATCCAGACCATCGCTGACCAGGGAAAACTTGGGCGCTGGCTGATCCATAAATATCCTGACCGGCATGATATACAGAGTGATAAGTCCCTGTATCAGTATGTCGATAGCTATAAACAGCGTTACGTCCGGAACGCTTCTTCGCTCTCGAAGGTATATTACGATAATAAACAAAACCCGATCACCGGTACGTTAGGTACGAATACCTTTATCTCACGGGTTCAGGGCGGAAAGCTGAAAGCGAACAATGAAATCCGGATTGCGACTTTATTCCGGGAGGCCCCGGAACCTTTTCTTCGAATGATCGTGATTCATGAACTGGCGCACCTCAAAGAGAAAGAACATAACAAAGCCTTCTACCAGCTTTGTTGTCATATGGAACCGGATTATCATCAGTTGGAGTTTGATATGCGATTATGGCTGAACTGGCGCGATCAGCAGTCCTGACCTCTTACGCCTGCTGATTGCGACAATCGGCTTTGTTATTGATTTGGGAGCTGTTCTTCCAGACAGCTCTTATTTATATGAACCCCTAATGTATGTTGTAACTATAAAAGGCTTGCAGGCCCTGCTTTTGCACTAACGCCGACCGCTGAACAAAAGTATACGTCCTGTACTCCCGTACCTTAATGGTCACTGTAACCTTCAGCTGTCCCGCTAAATTGTATTATTCTTCTGATGACGGTCACTGCATCTTTCAGTATCCGGAGACGTCCCTCTGCGTGAGTTTCTTCGGATGAATTTCCTGAACAGTGTATTTATTAAACGTGAAGTCATAGAATGGCAGAGGTCACGCAGTATATATATATTCTTCTTTTCAGGGATCAGTAGTTATTCACGCCAGGGATATTTATTTTAAAACGATAATTGAATTTCAGCGCCCACTATTATCTTGCCCTGCCCGTAATATTATATTGACTGAAGAACTTCATACTGCTGTTTATTCTAAGAATACATAGCTCTGAATATATTTTCTCACGGAGTTATTTGAGAAAGATATCCCTGCGGCAGAAACTATCGCCGATTAACGTCCCGGGCAGGACGCTTGATGCCGGGAAGATGAACGCACACAGAGTTTTGTAACGACTTTGTTATTATTATTTACATTATAGCTACACGTATAATTTGTTTTGCCGGCTCCCTGCGATCCTGTCGTCGATGACTATGACTACAGAACCCGTCCCCTTACTGAAAACCTCAATCGACTGATTTGCATTGGTATTTTTTATTTCACTTAAAATACGGAAAGAAACAGTTGATAAAAAATGTAAAGGCTAATAAATTAATCAAAGAACAGGTTTTCAAAGGAAAAATCTATCATTGATTTCTTGACTGTAATCCGGAATCGTTTTACGCCCTCTGCCCGTTTATTTTATGTCGCATTATTGATTCCCGGTGGCTGGCAGTACGTTTCTGCGATCGGTAGAGATCTATCATTATCTGAATCTGATTTATTAATTTCTTCGATGACTATATACCAACGAATTTTATGCACGGAGTAATGAATGAAAATATTCAGGGTCGGGGTTAGTTTGTTTTTTTTGTTTTTCTGTCTCAGCAGTTATTCAAGTGACGGAACCATTCAATTTACCGGATATATTTATCAGTCTGCATGTGGTTACGATTATCATAATAGCGAATTTAATTGCCCGAAGACTATCCGGCCCGTGGCGACACAAGCCTTGCCTCAGCTCACGACAGCCACGCTTCCGCCGGATTTCGGTACCAGTCAGATGAACTGGCTCAATACGACCCATTCACGCGGAATTATGACCCTGTCTTACCGCTGAGCTGAGAGCTCCCCTCTGCCGGTTTATGTTCACCGACAGCATGTCTTCAAAATTACCGGCAGATGAAACCATCGATTCAGTCTGCTTTTTCTTAGTGCACCCTTCGCGCGACTGATGATGTTTGCACTGTTCACGTGCATCATCACGATGCAGCTCAGAATTATTTAACCCCCTGTATCTCCACTAGTTTATATGTGTCCCGTCAAAAAAATCTCTGCCTTTCGGGTTGGTACAAAAGTTGCAGCCATTCTCCTGTCCGCAAAAGGAGAAAAAAATGAAAGCAATAATTATCGGTGCAGGTATTGGCGGGATGAGCACAGCGCTGGCACTCGGCCGGTGTGGTTATGATGCTGAAGTCTACGAAGCCGTGAAAGAAATTAAGCCCGTGGGTGCCGCTATTTCTGTCTGGCCAAACGGGGTGAAATGTCTGAACTACCTTGGCCTGCGCGATGCGGTAAAAGCACTGGGCGGGAACATGGCCTGGATGGCCTACCGCGATTTTGTCAGCGGCAACGATATGACCCGCTTCAGTATGGCTCCCCTGGTGTCACGTGTCGGTGAGTCCCCCTATCCGGTCGCCAGGGCTGAGCTGCAGCAGTTGCTGATTGATAGTTACCCCGCCGAAAAAATCCATTTTGGTAAACGTGTCTGTCGGGTAGTACAGGATGCGGAAGGTGTCAGCGTCTGGTTTGATGACAATAGTCATGCCAGAGGTGATTTCCTGATTGCGGCAGACGGTACCCACTCTGTAGTGCGTGAATACGTCCGGGAAATCCCCACTGAGCGCCGCTATGCCGGGTATGTAAACTGGAACGGACTGGTCACCATTGATGAGTCTATCGCGCCTGCCGATCAGTGGACAACTTATGTCGGTGAAGGTAAGCGCGTTTCCCTGATGCCGGTCAGCGGCAACCGTTTCTACTTCTTTTTTGATGTTCCTTTGCCGAAGGGATTACCGGAAGACCGCAGTACGGTCAAAGAAGACCTGAAAGGCTATTTCCGTGGATGGGCGGAACCGGTACAACGTCTGATTGATACTATTGACCCGCAGACGACAAACCGGGTAGAGATCCATGATATAGAACCCTTTATGGAGTTTGTTAAAGGTCGTGTGGCTCTGCTGGGAGATGCCGCACACAGTACCACTCCGGATATCGGCCAGGGAGGCTGTGCGGCCATGGAAGATGCTGTGGTACTGGCCTCGGTACTGGCTTCACATTCGCTGGGCATCGAAGATAGTCTGCTCCGTTATCAGCAACGACGGAATGAGCGTGTGAAAGACCTGATCCTGAAAGCCCGTAAACGCTGTGATGTAACCCACGCTAAAGACCCTCAGGTTACCGCTGCCTGGTATCAGGCACTGACCCGTGAAGATGGTGTCAATGTCCTTGCCGGGATGTGTGAAACAATTGAAGGAGGCCCGCTGGGCTGACAGAGGCACTGTGCAGGGCGCTATGCCGGTGATCCTCCGGCATTATACCCCGAGCCCTGAGCAGGCTGTGATGGTCATACCGTCCTTCCCCGCGGCCTGCGTGACCCTTATTCAGACAGGCTCACGTGGACGGTGGGAAATAAAGACGTCGTCAGCAGCGATCTTTCTGATATTCAGCAATGATTTCCCCGGCAATCGAGACGGCAATTTCGGCCGGGAGTTTACCGCTCACTTCAGCAATCCCGGCGGGACAACGCAGGGTTTCCAGTTGTCCTGACGATATCCCCTTGCCTTCCAGCCGGTAACGAAACCGCTGCCGTTTGGTCTGTGACCCAATTACCCCCAGATACCGGCAATCACCACGGCGCAGCACCTGTTCTGCCAGTTGTAAATCCAGGTCATGGTTATGCGTCATCACGACAAAGTAGCTGCCCGGCGCGGCGGCGGTCACCACGTCAGTTAATTCCTCCTCACAACAACAGCGCACCCCCTGAGGAGCCTGCTGTAAATACTGCGCCCGGCTGTCCGCCCATACCAACTGACAGGGCAAGGTTGCCAGTAACGTAATCAGAGCCCGCCCTACATGGCCGGCCCCGAAAACCACAATCTGCGGGCGTGCATTCCACAGCGGCTCAAAAAAGACGGAGACGGCCCCGCCACAACATTGGGCAAATCTGGCTCCCAGCGAAAACTGCTCATAGCGGGGATGGCTTTCTCCCTGCTGCAGCATTTCACGGGCAATTTCCATACACCGGAATTCGAGCTGCCCCCCGCCGATGGTCAGCCAGCTCTGCTCTGCGGTGATAATCATTTTACTGCCGCCGCCGCGGGGAACCGACCCGCGCTCTCCCATCACGGTGATAAGTACACATGGCATCCCCGCTTTGCGCAGCTCCGCAAGCCGGGTGACCCAGTCGTCATTGTCCATCCCTGGCCTCCCGCAGTTTCTGTATTCCTGCCAGAACACGCTCCGGGGTTGCCGGGCTGTCGGTCAGCGGATAATGAAGGTAGTCCGCTGTCGCCGAAATCGCATCCTGCAGGGCACAAAACACCGCGATCGCCAGCATAAAGGGGGGTTCTCCCACCGCCTTTGAGTGATAGACCGTCGGCTGACTGTTCTCTCTCTCTTCCAGCAATTTGACCCGGAAATCGATCGGCATATCGCTGATGGCCGGGATCTTATAACTGGCGGGTCCGCGGGTCAGCAGTTTGCCACTGCTGTCCCGGAACAACTCTTCGCAGGTCAGCCAGCCCTGACCCTGAACAAACCCCCCTTCAATCTGGCCGATATCCAGGGCCGGATTCAGCGATGCGCCGACATCATGCAGAATGTCTGTCCTTAGCAGGCGATATTCCCCGGTCAGAGTGTCGATAATCACCTCACAGCAGGCAGCACCGTAGGCAAAATAATAGAACGGTTGTCCGCGCCCTGCCGCCCGATCGTAGTGAATTTCAGGGACTTTATAATACCCGGTCGCGGATAATGGTACCTGATTCAGCCAGGCCATCTGAGCGACATCCGCAAAACTGTAATAGTGATCAACGGCACGCACGACGCCGTTCCGGAATACAACCTCGTCGTCACGGCACTGATGTTTCTCTGCCAGCATCTCTGCCAGACGCGTGCGTAAGGTGGTGGCCGCAATTTGCGCCGCTTTACCGTTAAGGTCAGCCCCGCTGGAGGCTGCTGTCGGTGAGGTATTCGGGACTTTACTGGTATCGGTGGCCATAATACGGATCTGCGACGGGCTGATTTGCAATACCTGCGCCACGACCTGAATCACTTTGGTGTTCAGCCCCTGCCCCATTTCTGTACCACCATGGTTCAGTTGCACGGTTCCATCGGTATAAATCAGTATCAGCGCACCGGCCTGGTTCAGAAACCCGGAGGTAAACGAAATACCGAACTTTACCGGAGTCAGTGCCAGCCCGCGTTTTACCCGGGCATGGGAAGCATTAAAAGCCCGAATGTCTTCACGCCGCCGGTGATAATCGCTGTCGTTAATCAGCTGCTGCGTAATTTCCGGCATCCGATCATGCTTAATCTGCTGGTAATAATGGGTAGTATTACGCCCCTCGCCGCCGTAGTAATTAAGCTGACGAACAACCAGCGGGTCACATCCCAGGAAAGTGGCGATATGCCCCATAATATGTTCAATCGCCAGCATCCCCTGCGGGCCGCCAAAGCCCCGGTAGGCGGTGTTAGATGCCGTATGGGTCCGGCAGCGGTAACCGGTCACACAGGCATCCCCGAGGTAATAGGCGTTATCCGCATGGAACATCGCACGATCGACAATCGAACCACTCAGATCCAGCGAATAACCACAGTCTGCCGCCAGGTCAATGTTCACACCGCTGAAACGGCCCTGTTCATCGATACCCACTTCATAACGGACATAGAACGGATGGCGCTTACCGGTGATCTGCATATCATCACTGCGGGATAAGCGCATTTTGGCCGGCCGTCCTGTCAGGCGGGCAACCACCGCACAGAGACAAGCCACCCCGGCGGCCTGGGTTTCTTTTCCCCCGAATCCGCCCCCCATCCGGCGCATGTCGATAACCACATGGCTCATCGGTATATCCAGTACAGAAGCCACCAGCTTCTGTACTTCGGTCGGGTTCTGGGTTGAGGAATAGACGGTCATACAGTTGTCTTCGGCCGGAAGGACCAGTGCCGTCTGGGTTTCCAGATAAAAGTGTTCCTGGCCACCAATGGAAAATTCCCCCTGCAGACGGTGTTTTGCCAGGCGCAGTGCCGCCGCTGCATCTCCACGCTGATGACGATGCGGTTCCTGCACATACAACTGCTGCGACAATGCCTGACGCACATCCAGCACGGCTTCCATCGGCTCGTATTCGATCACTGCCAGCGCCGCCGCCTCAAAGGCCGCCTCACGGGTTTCTGCCGCAACCACCAGCACGATCTGCCCGTGATAGAACACTTCGCCATCGGCCAGCAACGGGTCCCCTGCTTCTAACGGGCCAATGTCATTGACCCCCGGCACATCCTGGCAAGTGATCACCCTGACCACCCCCGCCACTTCATAACAGCGGCTGACATCCATAGCCACAATCCGCGCACGGGCATGTTCACTGAGCCGCGGAGCCAGATGCAACGTCCCGGCCAGGCAGGTTTTATCATCAATATATATCGCATCACCGCAGACATGCTTTTTAGCACTCTCATGGATCAGGGGGCTGCCTACCGTAGCCGGGCTTTCTGCGTCAAACAGTGCTTTCAGGGCTTCCCGGGAGAGCGCGACAGAATTATGAGACATAGTCAGTGATCTCCGTCAGGTCAGAAGGATCGCTATAGCGGAAATACCAGCGACGTAAAAGATTCGCCGCCACATCACGGCGGTAGCCGGCACTGGCCCGGAAATCACTCAATGGCTGGAAATCTTCAGACAGTGCTGCACAGGCCTGCTCAATCAGCGCCGCAGTGATGACCTGCCCGGAGAGCACCGCTTCACAACGATAAGCCCTGCAGGGCGTCGCAGCCATCCCTCCGAAGGCAACCCGCACATGATCTGCGCGTCCCTGATGGTCTGCAGAGATCGTAATCGCGGCGAAGACCGCAGAAATATCATCGTCAATTCGTTTTGAGACCTTATGCAGCGTTGTTTTTTGTGACAGTGTCACGGATGGAATGATCACTGAACGGATAAACTCACCCGGTCTGAGGCGGGTCTGCCGGTAACCGGTAAAGAATTCCTCCAGGGGCAGATGACGCTGCTGCTCCCCGCATTGCAGTAACAGTTGCGCATCCATGGCCAGTAGCATTGGCGCACAGTCACCGATCGGCGATGCATTGGCAAGATTACCGCCAACCGTTCCCTGATTACGGATTTGTAACGATGCAAACCGGGTAAAGAATGCACCTGTCGCCGGGATATGTTGCGCAAGGAAGGCGGCAACCGTGGTCAGACTGGCCCCCGCGCCGATGAACAGCGATCCCCCCTGACGATAACAGTGTTTCAGCTCCGGGACATGACTCAGCGCCACCAGCACCGGAAACCGTTGACGGGACTGGGTAATGGCCAGAGATAAATCCGTACCGCCGGCCACCAGCACGGCATCGGGATGTTGCAGATAAAGTCCGGCAAGTTGTGTCATATTCTGTGGAAGATAACCGATCCGCTCTCCCTGTTGCAGGATCTGTATTTCCGGTGTCTGTATCGCATGAAGCTGTTTTTTCGTCAGTGCCTGATGGCGCAGAAACTGATCCTGACTCATTCCCTGACTCACAATATCACTGGCTGCCTGCAGGATCGGGCGATAACCTGTACAGCGACAAAGATTACCGGCCAGCGCCAGTTCCGTCTCTGTATGCCCGGCAGAACCACCATGTTTCATTAAGGCAAACAGTGACATCACAAAGCCCGGGGTACAGAAACCGCACTGAGAGGCATGGTTATCGACCATGGCCTGCTGTACCGGATGCAGATGCTGTCCCTCCTGCAGGTCTTCCACCGTGATCAATTGTTTACCGTGTAAGGCACTGACCAGTGTCAGGCAACTGTTCACCGTCTCATAGTGCAGCTTATCCTCTTCCAGTGACGCCACCACCACCGTACAGGCACCGCAGTCACCGGAGGCACATCCCTCTTTGGTGCCGCAACGCTGTTTTTCTTCCCGCAGGTAATTCAGTACCGTCATATTCGGGTCAAGATGACTGACCGTGATCAGCTGCTGATTAAGCAAAAATTGCATGGTCATTCTCCTCTGTCTCTCCCTGTGTCCATACACATTCGCCGTTTACCCAGGTATGCGTGATATTGCGCTCGTCACCCAACGTCATCAGTACAAAAAGCTTATCGAGGATATCGGTACTTCCGGAACAACGCAGTTTTTGTAGCGGTGTGGCCGTCAGGTCAACCACAATAAAGTCAGCTTCTTTACCCGGTGCGAAATTACCGATAACGCTATCCAGGTCCAGGGCATGAGCACCGCCAAGCGTGGCATGATAAAAAGCCTCGCAGGCATTCAGTTTATAACTCTGCAATTGCTGCACCTTATAGGCATCCCCCAGTGTACGGAGAAGACTGAAACTGGTACCGGCACCCACATCTGTCCCTATCCCGACCGGGATCTTCCTCGCCTTCGCTGCAGACAGCTTAAACAAACCACTGCCGAGGAACAGATTGGACGACGGACAAAAGGCGACAGAGGAGCCGGTCTGCTGAAGACACGTCCACTCCTTATCCTGCAAATGAATACAATGTGCAAAGACACTGCGTTTACCCGTCAGCTGATAGTGGTCATACACGCCGAGGTAATTGTCATGTTCCGGGAATAGTTCACTGACCCACTCAATTTCCCGTAAATTTTCACTCAGATGGGTCTGCATCCAGGCATCCGGATATTCACGGCGTAATACACCGGCCTGTTCCAGTAATGCCGGTGAGGAGGTGGGAACAAATCTCGGGGTAATGGCGTAACCCAGCCGCCCTTTACCGTGCCACCGCTCAATCAACTGCCGGGTCTGTCGGGCGCTTTCCGCCGGGTCTTCCAGTAACGCCTCGGGCACATACCTGTCCATCATCACTTTCCCGGCAATAATGCGCATGGCATACTTCTGTGCTTCACGAAAGAGCGCATCCACGGACTGAGGATGCACAGACGCAAAGACCAGCGCAGTAGTAGTACCATGGCTGAACAGCTGACGGATAAAGAATGCGGCCATCGCACTGGCATATTCACTGTCGCCATACTTGCTTTCCACCGGGAAGGTATACTTTTCCAGCCATTCCAGTAACTGCTCACCATAAGCAGCAATCATCTCTGTCTGCGGAAAATGAATATGGGTGTCGATGAACCCGGGCAGGATCAACCGTCCCTGGTAATCAGTGAATTCACAGCCTTCCGGCACATTGTTACCGTCATCCCAGGGGGTCAGCGAAACGACCTTTCCGTCGGCAATTAATAACAGTCCGTCGGGCAGATAACGAAACTGCCCGGCGATTTCATCACTGTGGTGTGCCACTCCCGCATAGTGTATAAATGCAGCACGGAACCCCTGCAGGCGTTTCTTTGACATCATAGCTCCCCGTCTCCTTTCCGATCTCTGTCCCGAAATCTGCTGATCACGTATCAGTGGTATGACAGGAAGTTTGCAAGTAACGTGCCAGAGAGGATGTTTAAAATTAGTCTCTTATTTTCAATACGTTAAATAATCTTCCCCGGGTTATTACTGATGTGCGGGTTTTACCGGGCTGCCCGGAAAGGTAATCGTTTGCTTTTTGATGGCAACCGATTGTCCTGATAATTATTCCCGGTTGAAAACTGCTGCTCACGAAAACCCTGCCCTGCTATAGTGCAGGGAGATCACATATGCACAATGGAGGGGCGTCGCGGCTCCCCGGGGCCCGTGACCATTGATAAGGTATAGGCATGGGTCAGTTTTCAATGCTATGTTTATGGCATATCTCAGGAAAAATAACAGGACATAAAACACTATGATTATTTTGGTAACAGGTGCGACAGCAGGATTCGGGGAAGCTATTACCCGCCGTTTTATCGCGAACGGGCATAAAGTCATTGCCACCGGACGCCGGGCCGATCGCCTGCAGCAACTGAAGCTCACTCATGGCGACAGTCTGTATCCGTTACAACTGGATGTTCGCGACAAGGACGCTATCGATCGGGCACTGAGCGAATTACCGGAAGCATGGCAGGCTATCGATATCCTGGTTAATAATGCCGGGCTGGCTCTGGGGATAGAACCGGCACAGAATGCCAGCACTGATGACTGGGAGACCATGATAGATACCAATGCCAAAGGACTGGTGTTTATGACCCGAGCCGTGTTACCGGCCATGGTCGCCCGCAATAAAGGCCATGTGATTAATATCGGCTCAACCGCCGGTAACTGGCCTTATCAGGGCGGCAACGTCTACGGAGCCACCAAAGCCTTTGTGCGCCAGTTCAGTCTTAATCTGCGGACAGATCTGCAGGGTACCGCGGTTCGTGTCACCAATATCGAGCCAGGCCTGGTGGGAGGCACTGAGTTTTCAAATGTCCGCTTTAAAGGCGATGACAGTAAAGCCAGCTCCGTGTATGACGGTACGCAGCCGCTGACTGCCGAAGATGTTACCGAATCCGTTTACTGGGTATCGACGCTGCCTGCCCATGTCAATATTAATACCCTGGAAATGATGCCGGTCTGCCAGGCGTACGGCGGTCTGAAAGTCATGAAAAATGTCTGATGCCGCTGCCGCCCCGGCCACGGTGCCCTCACCGGACACATGGCTGGCAGGAAAAGCCGTTCAAATGTTATACTGATAGTCGCAGGTACAGCTAAGGCCGGCTGTCCGTCATTGAGAATAAAGGAACTCAATATGAAAAAGACCTCTGTGATTTTACCGGTAGTTCTGTGTGCGGTGATGGGTTGCGGAACACTGGCAGCAGTACCTGCCGTCCGGGCGGCGACACAGCACATTGTTATTGATAACGGCGACAATGCGCTGACAAAAGAAGAAGCGCGTGAGCGCCAGCAGCAGTGGGATGATACCCGCTCACTGCGGCATAAAGTAAATCGCAGGGTTGAGAAAGAGTTTGATAAAGCTGATAACGCTTTTGATACCCGTGATAAATGTGAGCAGAGTGCAAATCTCAATGCTTACTGGGAGCCGAATACCCTGCGCTGCCTTGACCGGCGCACAGGACGTCCGATAACTCCCTGATGATAATAACAATTGCGTCTTTACAAAGAAAAGGAACCACATATGAAACGTAAAATCTTATGGGCCGGTGCCCTGCTGATTGCCTGTCCTTTGCTGGCTCAGGCATCTTGCGAGTCGGTAAAAGCCGATATCAGTAAAAAGATCATTGCTAACGGTGTACCTGAGACCGGATTCAGCCTGGATATCGTACCAAGCGATCAGGCCGACCAGAAAGGTGGCCTGGTGGTCGGGCATTGCCAGAACGACAGCCAGAAAATTGTCTACAAGCGTCTGAGCGACAGCAACAGTCCGTCTTCTGCCGGCTAATCCCGGGCACAGGAGCAGGCACCCTGCTCCTGTCTGTTCCCGGCGTTAACTCTCGAATATCGCCTCTTCCGCCCGTGACAGGTCCAGAAACTTCGTCAAGTCACGTTGCTCTGCTCTGGGCAGATACGGAATTTCCCCCAGCAAAGGAGCACCAATCTGTTTTTTCAGCACTTCAATAATACTGGCATATTCTGCCAGCCCCGGGTTGATACGGTTCGCTACCCACCCGTAAAGTGGCACGCCGTCATTCAGAATCGCTTCGGCACTCAGTAAGGCATGATTGATACATCCCAGTTTGATCCCGACGACCAGGATCACCGGTAATTGCTGACTGACGACCCAATCGGAGAGTGGCCTTTCGTTATTCATCAGACAGTGCCATCCCCCCGTCCCCTCCACGACCACGCAGTCAGACTGTTCGCTGATGTTATCAAGCCCGGCGGTCAGCACTTCATAATCCACCCTGCACCCCGGACTGGTACTGATTTCATCGCCGGAAAGCGGAAACGGATTAATATCTTCATACGCAAGCCCGACAGAGCTGGCTTTCTGCAGTAATAGTGCGTCGTTATTCCGCATGCCCTCCGCGGTCGGCAAAGCATTCTTCGCGACCGGCTTATAACCCACACAACGTTTTCCCTGTTGTAAAGCGACCTGCAACAGGGCCAGTGAGACAACTGTCTTACCTACAGCAGTGTCGGTGCCTGTAATAAACACTTTTTTCACTTGAGCTCCCCGGGAAAATTCTGACTGATAGTTCAGATAATTGAATGTAAAACGCATTTTAGGGGATTACCGGGGGGGAGGAATTGCGTTAACGCAAGTTTAAGGCAACTTAACCTTGTAAAAGCTGATGCAATAACTCACCACTGTATAACGCCTCTTTAATCAGCGCGGTACCAGGCCGGGTATCTGCCCCGCTGAAGCTGGCAGGTTTTATGATCAGCGAACCGCGGCGTCGGGCGACAGACTCCTTTTTTATGGTGGAATACAGGGCAGGATAAAAGATTTCTGCGGCATTATTCAGCGCAGAATCTATCAATATATATTCAGGATCAAACAGATTCACCAGCATGGCCAGACTCCGTCCAATCTGTTCTCCGCTATAACGGATAATCGACTGCGACGGCAGATGACCCGAGAGCGCTGCATGACACAATGCGGCTATTTCAGTCCCCGGCAACAGGGGGTTCCCGGACTCTGCGGCACTCTGGCGCCAGCGTTCTGTCAGAAGGCTGCTTCCTGCCAGGGTATTCAGGCAACCATAATGGCCGCAGTCACAGCGCCGTCCCCCGGGATCCATCACCGTATGTCCCACCTCTGCCTGAGTCGTGCTGTTTTTATGCAGGAGTCTGCCTGAGCTGATGACCGCAGCCTCTATCTGCCGACCGGCCACCAGATAAATAATGTCATCAGAACCTTTGGCAGCACCGAAGAAATGTTCAGCCAGCAGACTGGCCTTCAGATCCTGCTGTACATAAATAGTGAGCCCTGTCCGCTGATGCAGACTTTGCGCCAGCGGAATATCTCTTGCGTGATAATAAGGTATGCGGTGCACTGTGCCGCTGGCGGCATCAATCACCCCCGGCAGAATAAGTGTGATTGCTGTCAGGCGTTCGGTTAGCGCGTTATAGCGGGAAAAAAAGTCCCCGACAACCTCTGAGAGATAATCGGGAATACAGGTGGCGGGATCCGCCGGCAGATCCTGTTGTGAGCCTGCCACCTCATGCCCGCTGAGATCACGCAGCGTAATATACAGAAAACGCCCCGTCATACGTAACACCAGAAAATGCCAGGTTGCACAATCCAGCACCAGGCCGGTTGCCGGTCGCCCCCGCAGCCCCGGTTCATTAAGCCCGCATTCACGAACCAGCCGGGCCTCAAGCATTTCGCGGATAATTTTAGTAATACTGGCCGGAGCCAGCAGGGAAAGACGTGACAGTGCGATCCTGGAGACCGGACCGTAACAGTCAATCAGGCGATAGACTGTCCCGGCATTGACCTGCCGGATCAGGTCGGTGTGTCCTGGCTGATGTGCTGCGTACACTCGCTGCCTCCCTGTTTTTCAGTTACCCGCTAAATCAGAGTGATTATGGGGGATTTACCTAAGGGACGACGGCAACAAATAAGGAAATGTGATTGACTTCACGCAAGATTATTTCAGGACAGGGTCGCCAGCAACTCCAGCATATGACGCAACGGCGCCGTTACCTGTCGGTGAGCGGACCAGACCATCCATAATTCGGAACGGGCATCCGTTTCGGTCAGCTCCAGCCAGACGACTTCACTGAGCCTGGCCCGGCGGAAAGACCTCGGTAAAATAGAGACACCAAGCCCGGTCGCCACCAGCCCGAGGATTGCCATCGCGTCCCCGACTTCCAGCGTGATATTCGGAGTAACCTCATAACGTTGCAGCAGCCCAAGGATCTCACTGTACAACGCCGTCCCGCCCTGGTGGTCGAAGAAGATAAACGACTCATCCCGTAATTGCTGCAGGGATATTTTTCGTTCACCGGCCAGCGGGTGATCTTTATGCACCACGGCACACATCGTTTCGGTCTGTAATAAGCGGTACTGAAGGTCATCCGGCAACGGAGTATTACGCATGATCGCCAGATCAATCCGCCCTTCCTGCAGCGGGGTCAGCAACTGCCGGCTGTTTCTGTCCTGCAGGTGAAGATGCACATCCGGATAACGCCGCCGAAACCGGTAGACAACGTCCGGTATTTGCTTAATCAGCGGTGCAGAGGAGGTAAAACCGATACGTAATTCCCCGCTGTCGCCGTAATGCAGTCGGGAGGCGCGCTCGCTGGCCTGATCCACCTGCAACAGGATGGCCCTGGCATCGGTCAGAAACTGTTCACCTGCGGTCGTCAGTTCTACCCGTCGATTATTTCGGACGAAAAGACAGGCATCCACGGCTTCTTCAAGCTGACGGATCTGCTGACTGAGCGGCGGCTGAGAGATATTCAGCCGCAATGCTGCACGCCCGAAGTGCAGTTCTTCCGCTACCGCAATAAAGTAGCGCAGATGCCTTAACTCAATATTCATATTTAAATCATCTTATTTGAGATTATTAATATATTAGACAACTTATTTGCTGTTTCCTAGAGTATCCGCACCTGAATAACAGAGGATCTTTCATGAACAGTACGTCCCGGGCGACGACGCTTCCGCTAGCGGAAGAAGAGAGCCCTGCCCAACCGCGAAGTAAATCCCCCTATATTACACGCGGTACCCGGGCCTTCCTGCAGGTCACCCTCGCCCTGTTTTCTGCCGGTCTTGCCACTTTTGCCCAGCTCTATTGTGTTCAGCCGATACTTCCGGTGCTTTCCCATCATTTTGATATCACTCCGGCCATGAGTAGCGTATCGCTCTCTGTCTCTACCGCCTGTATGGCTCTCGGTCTGTTGATCACCGGGCCGATTTCAGATGCCGTGGGCAGAAAAAAAATGATGGTCGGTGCACTGATCCTGGCAGGCTGCTTTACTATCGCCTCTTCGCTGATGACCAGCTGGACCGCGATGCTGGTGATGCGAGCCCTGCTCGGTTTATCCCTCAGCGGTGTGGCCGCCGTCGCCATGACCTACCTCAGCGAAGAGATGCACCCCGGAGTACTGGCTTTCTCCATGGGACTCTATATCAGCGGTAACTCTATCGGGGGGATGAGCGGCCGGTTGTTAACCGGAGTTATTACTGACATCGCCAGCTGGAGAATTGCAATCCTTGCCATCGGTTGCTGTGCACTGGCCGCCGCGGTCATGTTTGCCAAAATTCTGCCCGCTTCACGCCATTTTCGTCCTGTACCACTGAAACCTAAGGCGTTGTTCATTAATTTCCGTCTGCATTTCCGTGATAAAGGCCTGCCGCTGCTGTTTATTATCGGTTTCCTGGTGATGGGCGCTTTCGTCACCCTGTTTAACTATATCGGCTACCGGCTGTTACATGCCCCGTATTCCATGAGTCAGGCCACTGTCGGGTTGATTTCTGTCGTTTATCTGGCGGGTTCCTGGAGCTCGCCGAAGGCCGGTGCCATGAGCGCACGCTTCGGTCGCGGACCGGTGTTCCTGAGCTGTGTCGGCCTGATGCTGACAGGTGTGCTGTTAACACTGTTTGCATCCGTCTGGCTCATCCTGCCCGGTCTTCTGATGTTTACCGGGGGGTTCTTTGCCGCGCACTCCATCGCCAGCAGCTGGATAGGCATACGTGCCCGTCGGGCCAAAGGTCAGGCATCTTCCATGTATCTGTTCTGCTATTACGGAGGGTCCAGCATTGCCGGCACCTCAGGCGGAATATTCTGGAAACTCTACGGATGGCCAGGCGTGGCCGCATTTATCGCCGTGTTATTATCACTGGCGCTGCTGGTCGGTTATAAACTGATGCGCCGGCTGCAACCTGTCACCTGATCTCCGTCCTCCTGTGAACGCCCGGTCCCGGGCGTTCATCTGATGTTTCCCCTGTCTGCAACCTTCTTCCCGTTTACTGACAACTTCCGCCACGTTTTCCCTTATACTGTCTGCTCTTTTGTGGTCCGGCCAGATACCCATCCACCGGACCCGGGTTTTTTAATCTGCGGAGTAGATGATGTCCGAAAATTATCAGGGGGGTTACCACCGCTGGCAAATCCGTTTGCACTGGTTAACGTTGATACTGCTGGTAATTGTGTATGCCACCATCGAGTTGCGAACCATGGCGGCCCGGGGGTCTCTGCCAGGCAGGATCCTGACGGGCACACATATGAGTTGCGGTGTGCTGATTTTAACGGTGATGGTTATCCGTCTGGCGTTACGATGCGTCTTCAAATCACCACAAATTACGCCCCGGTTACACTGGCTGAATAAAGTGGTTTCCTGGCTGGGCCAGTGCGCACTCTATCTGCTGTTTATCGGCCTGCCGGTGATGGGAATAACCTCGCGGTATCTGCATGGGATCCCCTGGCAGTTGTTCGGGATCCCTATGCCACAATCACCGCATCCTGATGTCATGCTAAGCCGCGAAATTATCCGCTGGCATGAAATCATTGCGCTTTCCGGCTACTGGCTGATTGGTCTGCACGCGATGGCGGCTCTCGCGCACCAATTTCTTCGTGAAGATAATGCCCTGCAAAATATGCTTCCCCGGCGGTGGCGGAAAACTGATTAATCGTTTCTTTCTGCAGCAGACAACCGAATTAAGGGTTTCATCTGCCCGGTAAAATCGTCACAATTGTTCTATAGTGTGATGCAGATCACTCAACAGCTAAGGGAAAAAGCATTTTTTATGACAGCAGATTCGCCAACAATGCATGAAAACCCGGCTAACACCTCCAGGAAAGTTGCCTGGTTACGGGTTCTTCTGATGGCTATTGCAGCCTTCATTTTTAATACCACGGAATTTGTCCCTGTGGGACTCCTGTCCGATATAGCCTCCAGCTTCAATATGAAAACGGCGGATGTCGGGATCATGCTGACGATTTACGCATGGTGTGTGGCCTTGCTTTCGTTGCCTCTGATGCTGGTGACCCGCAATATTGAACGCAGGATCCTGCTGGTCGGCTTACTGGTAATTTTCATCGCCAGTCATATTCTGTCCGCCTTCGCCTGGAGCTTTAATACCTTACTGGTTTCCAGGATCGGGATAGCTATCACCCATGCGGTCTTCTGGTCGATCAACGCCTCTCTGGCCATCCGTATTGCCCCGCCGGGCAAAAAGACCCAGGCACTGAGCATGATTGCGACCGGGACGGCACTGGCGATGGTTCTGGGCGTACCGCTGGGACGGATTATCGGTCAGACCATGGGCTGGCGTACCACCTTCGGGCTGATCGGGGTGGCCTCGTTTGTACTGATGATCATGCTGGCCAGACTGCTGCCGAAAATGAACAGCGAACACACCGGCTCCCTGAAAAGTCTGCCGGAACTGTGTCGTCGCCCGGCCCTGCTGAGCATGTATTTGCTGGTCACTCTGGTAGTGACTGCGCATTATACGGCTTACAGCTATATTGAGCCTTTTATGCAGCAGATAGCCCACCAGGATGAAAACTTTACCACCCTGCTGTTATTGCTGTTCGGAGGCGCGGGGATCTTTGGGAGTGTGCTGTTCAGTGCACTGGGTAAACGACTGCCTTCCGCGTTACTTGCCGGTGCTATCGCAGCCATTACACTCTGTATGGGCCTGCTGTGGCTAACCGCGACCCATCCGGGTGAAATAAGCCTGCTGTGTATTGTCTGGGGAATAGCGATGATGTCGATTAACCTGGCGATGCAGGTAAGGGTCTTGTCTCTGGCCCCGGATGCGACGGATGTAGCCATGTCTCTGATGTCAGGTATTTATAATATCGGTATTGGTGCCGGCGCGCTGATTGGTAATCAGGTCAGCGCCCATGTGGGAATGTCCGCGGTCGGTTATGTCGGTGCGGCCTTCGGTGCCGTCAGCCTGCTGTGGTGTCTTTACAGCCTGCGGAAATATCCGCAATTACGTTCTAACTTCTGAAACTATCCCCGGGACCCCGGGGATGCTCAGCAGCTCAACGGGCCGGAAGTTCAGTGACTGGACTCCCCGGCCCGTTTTTTTTCACCGACTCAATGCCTTTATCCCGCGCGGCCGTGGAGCTATAAAGCTCACTCCGTCCGATTACCTGATGATTTGCCGAACGCAACGTAAAATAAGGCTCGCCATTTTTAGCCGTCAGGTGTTGATAATTGTGGTCATCGGGACTGTGTTTCTGAACCGAAGCAATCCCGTGATGACACGCGCTCTTCGTCGTGTACCCCTCACTGCTGAGGATAATTTCACCATTCGCAGCTTTCAGTCGGAAATAATATTGCTGATCTTTCCCCTGAAAGACCTCATACTTTCCACTCATGTTGGCTCCTTTATCTGGTTAACCCGTTTAAGTGTTTGCCGGATTGGCCTGAAAAGCAACCTGGGTACACCGCTAAAGTTACCATCGTAGCGAAACTTCACTGTGGCTAACAAAAAACCGGTATTCACGTCTGATGATTCCGGTAGTATTATCACACCACACCCCGCGGCTTAAGGCTTACGCCTTCCGCATCCGACAGGAAATGTGCACAAGGTCAGTGACGCAGAGACTGCGTTGCATAATAATTAATGTCATAACATAATTAACATTGCTGAGGCTTTTATGTGTTCTCTGTTGGTACAGATAACGTCTGCCGTCTTTGCGTAAACGCTCCCCCTGTTTTCACTTCCCTGTTTTTTCAATATGACGGAGTGGAACATAACATTACCCTGCCATAAGAGACTACAGCCCCGGGCGGCTCCTGAATCTCTGTCATTTCAGTAAGCTACATATTCCGGCCATTGCATAAAACATTGAGTGGTACTCA
>Ga0157364_1001231_pt1 | contig 21134 bp, 11 predicted proteins | sample AttsexASBM2_FD_111476 | JGI IMG/M metagenome (GOLD analysis project Ga0157364, IMG submission 111476) | Fungus gardens microbial communities from leaf cutter ant in Ribeirão Preto, State of São Paulo, Brazil - Atta sexdens ASBM2 | ecosystem: Host-associated > Fungi > Mycelium > Unclassified ...
AACAAGAAACGGGGGGATGGGGTTTTTTTTAAGCCGCCGGGGGCGGCGCCGTCGGGGGCAACCCCCCTTGATGAAGGGGGCCCCCCCTTTGAATTCCCCCCCCCCCCCCCTCTCTCTCTCTCTCTCTCTCTCTCTCTCTCTCTCTCTCTCTCTCTCTCTCTCTCTCTTTCGTCATCGTATGGGTTGTTTTCTTTTACCTTTCTTTTCCTCGGTTGCTTCCACTCAAGTGTCACTACACCGTGACGTGTGATGCATGTTGTACCGAATGCGTGATATATACGCGAAATACGCGATGCACATGTACGAAAGTGTAAATGAGAATGCGTCGGGATTTCGCACCTTGCGAATACTGTACTACTCTATTCCAAACATCTGGTGAGAACTCATGGGTATTTCGTGAACATCCGAGATCACCTATTCATTTAGAATAAAGATCGAAAAGTTTCATCAATAATAAATTCAATTTCAAAATTATATTTCAAATCATTCCATGGATTAATGCGAAAAATAATAGTTTTATTAAAAAAAAAAAAACTTTAAACGCATTAATAAGAAAAAAATATATTAATCCATTTATTGCATAAGGTGGACGATAGAATGTCAATAATGAAATTATCAAGAAACGTCTTCGTTCATTTCTCTTGCAAATAATAAAGAATGTATATTGCACTTGTCGGCAGAGTTCCCAATTAATATACGCTATTCTTTAGATTGATAAAATTAACTGCATGGATACTGTCAGTGACGTAAATGTAGGCATACACTACTGCCCCACTTTTATGCCAATCGATTCCATTATACGTGCATCCATATATTAAATAACGCGTTGCCAACATTCTTTTATAATTGGAACGTATACACATAACTGTCATTATTAATATAAATGTAAATTTTGAGATTAAAGTAAGTATCAAGGTTAAAAGATAATAATAAATAAAAAAATTCGCATGGCAGGTCAATCCGTTCCGTGATGCGGTTCGTTAAAGCAGCACGATTAGCATCTTATAATTGATTGCAAACGATTTTTGAGGAAATTAAATTCGATCTCGGCCGCGCAGTATAAATCTTGGGGCGTAATATACCGGTCGTTTTCAACACTTCCAGTCCAGCAAAGTACGGTGAAGTCGTGATACGACCTTGATGAGATCGTTATATCGCGTAGTCAGGTCGGTACCCGTATAGGTGGACCTTGTGCCCGGCAGATGGGCTCGTATACAGCTCATATTAATTAGTCCACATACGCGCGCGACGGCGGAAAAAAGGAACGAGATGGCGACTGAAGAGCGAAAGTGAGACTACCAAAGAGATCATCAGATAGAGAGAGAGAGAGAGAGAGAGAGAGAGAGAGAGAGAGACAAGACAAACGAGAGTGAATGGTCGACTGTGTATGAGGGCTGGGCATTCGTCCGCGTGGAAAAAAATTCGTAAAATTGTATTGCATATGTATAAACGCAATAACGTTGAGGGAAACGTTATTGATTCAAAAAAACCTAATTAATTAACAAACATTTCGCACACTTCTTACGAATTCGCACGAGAATTGTTCCCCATCGCGTGTGTCCTGTCCTCGTTGCCTGAAAGGAAACGAGAAGTAAAACCAAATATATGGGAAAAAGAAAGTTCGAAGAAATAATCAAATATGGAAAGGTAGGAAATCGAGAAAGATGTAGTAAATTTTGAAACGATTTTGCGCTTGAATTGTAATAAAAATAATTCGCGGACATGCTTAGAGAAATAAAAAACGTGCATACTGAAATTTCTCCGATTCTCTGTAAAATGGAAAGCATACAGCTCTATCTAATAATCTTGAAGACACATGAAACTGTTAATGAAATCGCCTTGATTCCCGTGAGATTGTTGAGTACCGAGGAAGTGCAGGTGAGTCGCAAATACATTGCGAAATGGTATGATGTTACGATTAACACCTGAAATAATCGTCTGAATCGATTCTAATCTAAGTACACAAGTTCAGAAATGCGAGCAAGGAAGGCGAGCACGTCGTCGCGGCCAATATACCGTAAGTTCTCAAATGACTCAAGAATGAACAGCAAATCAATCGATGCGTGACACGTATTAAGTCCATAATATCGAATAAAACATGTTGGCAAAATATAAATTGCATCATGTGGATACGAGAATTGTCACATTTTGAACTTATATGCGCGAGTACATCTAATGAATGATTGTTAATTATATCACTTATTAACGAGGGACATTATATGACGATGACTCTTATCGATGTTTAATAATTTATGAAATAAGCGTTCTCTTCTCTAGATTACTCGGCTCTCTCTCTCTCTCTTTCTCTCTCTCTCTCTTTCTCCCCCTCTTTCTCTTCTCTCTCTTTCTTTACTCTTTCATTTCTCCGAGCGAGAATTTCGCGCCGATTATAACCGTACGCTCAGAGATTATGTTTCGATCATCTCATTATCACATCGGCGTTAAAATTACTAAAATTACTAAAAAAAATTGCGTCGACAAGCATTATCATCAACATCGCTCGTCGATTTACAATTAATTTTCAATCTATATAATACAATCGTACTCGACGTAACAATCCAAATACTTATTTATTCATTTGTCCATTTATCATATACATCTTTTTCCTTGAATTAATACAACTCATTCAGTAAAATAAGAGTATTCAATACTAAATAGTAAATTTAATCATTCGGAGGAAATTTGACGTCGTACCATTCGAAAAGTAAAGAAATCCATATTTCAAGGAAAATGGAAAATTTTTCGGAGATCTTCTCCCTCATTCAATGTGTACATGAGCAGGAAGGTGAACCAGCGATACACGGTAGTCAAGAGCGCTAAGCAAGCAAGGGACGGTTTATCTACGACCTGGTCGCACGCTCGAAACGCGCAAAGACATTCGAAGCGACAATATTTAAACATTATTAAATCGTGTGATACTTGTCAACAGCAAACACGCCACGACTACTTGTATCCCAGTAGTTGGCCACGCGTTGTTTTCTCAATTATCAATACCGCCATTGTACATGTAACATTGTTTTTATACAAATCCATAACAAAACAAACATACCTCAGTTTTGCAAAAGAATTTAGAGAGTCATAAATTGTCAAAAACTTTGTTCTTATAATAAGTCTTTGTCTTTGTGATAAGAAGAACAAAAATTTTAAAAATGTATGTTTCATGATGTAAATTAATGCTAAACTAATACTGATTATACCGTATTGTGTCTCTTACTTATAGTATAATCGAGAAGTAATGTTCTTCATAAAACAGTGCCTGCATAATTTAATATTTTATTTCGAAAGAGCTTAATCATAACGACATATGCTGGTATCGTAAAATATCTATTGATCTTATAGATGAAAAAATATAAAATAATTAAATTAATTATAATATAATAATAAAATAAAAATTAAAAAACGTTACAAAAAAATGACGCAATATAAATTTTAGAACTGTAACAAATGTATGTGTCAAATAAAGAATTATACTCGTGCTTACATTCAAAGTATTAATAGCAACTGATAGCCGATCAGGACGACTCCACAGGACGTGTATGTAGAGCGCAAGAATTTCGGGCATCTCGCACGTGTACGTAACGCGATATTAAGATGATAGTGCGTCCTGGCACGGGCCATCAAAACGGCGGACTACCGTCTTAATAGCCGGAGATTTATAGTCCCGGCGACGGCGCAAAGTCACGGGGCTCCAAAGAGCGAACGAGAAAGAGAAAAAGAAAGAGAGAGAGAGAGAGAGAGAGAGAGAGAAAGAAAGAAAGAGAGAAGCCTAGTCCGCCGTAATATAACCCAACCCAAAGTCCCGTATAGAAAGAAGGTCCGTGGTGTATGTATACATAAGGGCTCGTGTGGCAAAGAAGAAACCACGAAACGAGCCGAGGAACCACTACGGGCGCCCGGATAAACGGAGGAAACGAAGAAAAACGAAGAAAAAGTGCGTCGCGTGATTCCTCGGCCGCTGACTCCGACCGTTCGTCGACAATTACGAGACGAGAAAATCGAACGGAGCCAAAAACATTTCGCAGCAAATAATATCCAGGATATATTTTGAGCAAAACAGCAATCGTCTTTCTGTATTATTTTAATTATTCTTTTGTTCATGCAATAAGATAAGCATAATGGCCGAAATAGTTAAATAAATAGCACTTTAAAAACTAAAATAATGAATTCTTTCTTTCACATCTTAATTAAAATAGGTCATAGATAATTAACATTGAAAACTTACGTATCGTTGATGTGCCATAAAAAAGACAGGCACACGAAAGTTTTGTATGTATAAAAAAAAGCGTCCAACTTTAAGTGCACCTGCATTTTTGCGAATATTTTCGGCAACATTAACGTCTTAACGAGCGGTACAACGAGTCCGGGAGAATGAGTCCCATCCCAGTTTTCTCTTTTTTTTCTTTTTTTCATCGTCGTTTCCACGCAGAAGCGACATAAACCCATGAGTAAAACATGCTCCTCGGAAAGCACATTGGCGCACCATGGGACGTCCTCGCGGCAACTAAAACGCCTCGCCTCGCTTCGCCTCGCCTCGTCTCGCTTGAAAATTATTTTATCGTCCTTAATCGTCGCCCGATCGGTCCTTGCAGATCGCTTGTTCTTCGTTAATCCCGCATGTCTCTCATTTCCTTGTCAAATAATTACCGAACGAAACATGCATATGTATCATCCACGCCGCTATTTCGCCGTACTCGAGAAATCCATTCAACGATATTCGTCTGATATAATGTCGTTTTTACCTGGCGTTATGCACCGCCGCTAATTACCGCATACACATGGAGGATTATAAAATCAATTTCTACCACGAAATATGCCGTATAAATAAAACATTTCCGGTCTTTACAACCGGCAGCCTTAACGAGCTCGCAAACTTCTCTTGCAAGCAAGTGGGCAGACGAGTATGCGAGTATAACGGCAAACTGCTTAAAGTGTTTCAATATATTCGGGCACGTGCTCGATTTCGCGTATGTTTGTCTGCTCTTATCGGATATCCAATGTATAGATATAAAACGTCCAAGTTTAATCAGTTTGAATATTGATACGGGATGACCCATACCGATAACAGCGAGTACACGCGCTCAAGAGTCTCTCACGCTTTTGTGACAAACTTTATTCGAGATGCCACGCCACATCACGCCGCGCTACGCCACTCCACACGCTCGCTCAAGGATGCTTAATTAATTCGTAGTCGCGCTTCAACATACCGAATTTATTAGACGACACGCAATCTCATCTCGCGGCCCGATGACGTATGCGCTACGGCTTGCTTAAATATTTGACGTACTTGAGCAACCGATAATCGACGCCCGACAGTCGAATGATCGAGTACGCGCTTTACTTCGTATCACCGAATTTTAATCCTCCCGATTGTGAGGTGAGTAATATCTATCGTCAATGCTAATATTTGATACCTAGTCACGTCAAAGAAATTTGTTCAAGAAATTTATTCTGCCAACTAATAATATATACATTCTACATTTATTTTTTACACGTGCGAGTCCAATTGTTAAAATCATACTTCGTATTTTATCAAAGTTTGTAACATTCTTCTACTCGTGCTACCTTCGATATAATAGCTAAATATATTTGAGCACATGTGATAAAACATCCGTAAAATTCGATTCGAACGTTGGCAGATTAACTCGCTCTGCTTGGAGAATAATTGTATCACGAAAAATTACAGTGAAATTGCAAGACCGCGAGTTGACCACATCGTTTGTCGAAAGGCTCAACGTGCATAAAGGACCACCGGAGTGGCTACGCATTTCGGCAGTCCTTCTGTTACATTATACTTTACACATTCGCCACGGTTCTCTCTTTCCGCCCTCGACAGTCGACAGTCGACCCTGTCCGAGCCGAGGTTTCCCTTTCGAGTTGGAGAAGTCTCTGCGGGGCACTCGAACCCTCTCTACCATCGTATCGTACCGCCATACTCGGGCCCTTTATTCCTAATTCACAAACCACCGTGGCAAAAAAGAGCGTCACAACGCTCAAGGATATAATATTGCCACCAGCATGAGACGGTCCTGGCGTGGGCGGAAGAAGCCCGGCGAGTACGCACATACGTTCCTGAACCTCGGCGCGCAGAGACCAGATAAATATCTCTTTTTGTCCATCAGTCGGGAGAGGCACGCCTGTTTCTCGACTTCTCGGGATACACGAAGCGAAGATAAGAGCAACATATTTCTGCTGGGGCAAAGTAAAAAACCGAATACATTCCGGCGGTATGTTTATCAGCGCGCCATGCTTGTGCCTTGTGCATTGGCCGAAGAGGAGAAAGGGAGCGAAGAGGCGTCTCAGGAAAATACTGGTGTCCGGTAAAAGACTGAGAGAGAGAGAGAGAGAGAGACTAGAGGAATGCGTGATATTCGCAAAATATTCGCGCGCGACTGACAATGAAATGCAGAGGCGAGCGGCCGCGTGTTGGCAAGTCCCACAATACACATATAATCCACGCGGTCGTAAAACGTTAACCACGCGATTACAATCGCTTCTTTCAACGTCGTACTGAGAGTCGTTAGGGCTAACGTTGAAAGGTTCGAACGCGCGCGGGATCCGGGTATTAAATAATGAACAGCACCGACGGTGATTCAATCAATGGATACGGGTCGATCGCTCTCCCTTGCCGTACAGAAATTGCGCGAAAGTAACGCTGATTGCGGACGACGATCCTTTGGTACCGATAGAAATGACGACGGCTGCGTCGGTAGCGAGACGGAGATTGCAACAAAATTGCAATAATCAACGATAATATTGCCCGCAGCGCAACGATTGGGCCTTGAGAACACGCGCTAATCGCGTGCTAAAGGCACGACATCACGCATACGGCGAAAAGGATGCTAAAGGTATAACTATAACTTGTCGATCCTCACATGATATTTGCGTCGCATATTCTTGACTCTCCGTGATTATGATTTATATCACGAATCAAAGTACACACATTCCGTGCAATTTTATTTAATTCTCTAACCGACGTGCAATGAAATAACGTGACTACATGTTATTCTACATGAAATCTACATGAGACCATGTAATTCTATTAAATAACACACGAAAATAATCTTTTATAAAGTCGGTAAAAAATCATTTGTATATCACATTAATACCCTTCTGATCTTATCAAAAAGTTTATTGATTAATGAGTCTCCTGAATTTTTTATCAGAAAACATTTCGGACTTTGAAATATACGATACAATTTATGTAACATATGCACAACGGTTCAAAAATTTCACGATCAAAAATAAAAAATAAAAAAAAAAGTTGGATGCGAATAAATGTAAAATAAATTTGACGCAATATGTAAAAACGTTGTGTAATTTATCGTGCTCGCCGAACAACAGCGCTTCAATGAATGATTTAGATTGCGGGCAATTTTAAAAAAGAGAAAAAAACATACTTTTTGACACTCGTAGCGCAATATATTGGCATAGTATAGTTTAAAATTAATCTCATGATAAGAAAACATTTCATCTCGCGATATCGGAACCGTATCTGTTAGTTATTATCCAGAACAGATTTGACACTGCCACTGACTACTTTCCGGGAGATTACAAAACGAAATCTTTACTACACAACATCCGGGTTACTGCGTTGCACAAGAAACGACGAATCGTCAAGCATGTATACACATGTACATGCGCTACACAATTAATATTTGAAAAATTAATAATGGAGCTATATATTATACTAGGCATGTGTATGAGCGCGCGCGCTGTGTGTGTGTGTGTGTGTGTGTGTGTGTGTGTGTGTGTGTGTGTGTGTGTAAAATGCCGCTTCTTACCGCCCTCCTGCGTGCACCGCACCGCGCCACGAGTAAATCACGAAGGCGAGGTCCGGTCAGAGAGAATGCTCTCGCGATAATAATTATTCTCCAAACGCAAGACTGGCAATTAGCATCTCATTGGCTTATTTCTCGCTTATGCTAATGGGAATATTATTTAAGCGCGTGCACGAGAAGGGTTGACCATCCTTTTCTTCCTCCCCCACTTCTTACTTTCGGTATCTCTCTTCGCTGCACAATCGGCTTCCTTTTGCACCCATACAGCCTCACATATACACATATAGTTTAGTGGCCCGTCGCGTCACGTCGCGTCGCGTAGTTTCGTATTGCTCGCTTTACTCGCTTTACCGCTTTCCGTTGCGCGAAACACGACGTCTCGCCGCGTCTTTCTTTCCCCTGTTCCGTTTACGACGCGTACTAAGGAGTAAGGAGCCGGGACATCGCGCCGTTCTGTCCACCCACGTGGTGTCTCCTCGTGCGGTTTCCCCGTTTAGCACCATCAGGAAATTCCCCACGATTTACTGGAACGTGGACGGCAGAGCCGTCTGAGAGCGTATGTGTCGCTCCCTCGAACATCTGAAACCGCTCCAAGAGACCCTCGTGCATTTATTTTGGAAATCATTTTTTTAATGAGTATTCTGTCACACTTTAGTCTATGCACGTTGTTGTAGCACGACACATCAAAAAAAATTTTTTTTTAATTTAAAGAAATCCATTCAGAAAAGTATTTGAGGGACCGAGACATATCGTTGTTTCTCTTAAAACATTGGATTAATCATGGTTAATAATTATTTTTACAGATGCTCGTTGGTACACATGTAAGTATCAGTTTTTAATGTAATCAAATATGGTAACAATCCAAGTAAGGATTTTGTTCTCGACTTTCTCTATCCGCATTGATTTTGTACAGCATAGTGATAACAATTGCGCCGAATTTGCTGCACTTGAAGCACTTTCATGCTCACTCAGCCATGTATAATGGAAATACTAGAGAAGAAAACCGACAGAACTATCTCTTCACCACGCTACTGACCACTAACAATCAGCGAAGAAAACGGTAGAGTCTCACCACACTCGGCTCGGAAAGCAATCTCACTCGGCGACTTTTCCGTTCTGCGAAATTATCGGCAAAAAGCTTCATTCGATTGGCACAGAAGGGAGATCTTTGTCTCGGAGATAGAGAACGCGGTAGAAGAAAGATGACCGGAGGATGAGGAGAAGAAAAGAACTCCGGAGTTCAAGAGAATCGAGGAGGAAGAGAACGGAAGGTCGAAAGGACGGAAGGCGGCGGAAGGAAGAGAGAAAGAGGGTAAAGTGGAGACGAGGCAAAAAGCGCGAACGTTACGTGCCTCTTCTTTACGATAGAAACTCATTGCTCGTAGATTGCGATTTGCCACGGACGTAATGAAGCCACGCCACCTTCCGCCGGCCTTCCTACGGCAACCGGTAAACAACAACGCGCATGGTGACTATACCGGCGCAGCGCGGCATTATATATATATATATATATATATATATACCGACTTCGAGGAGATGTTCCTCCAGCGATCCATCGCGACAGGTTGGCTGCGCCAACAGTCGTAGACGATTCGACAATTTTTATCTGCCTAACCCATTAAACTCCCTCGATTTACTACTAGTAACACCTGCCAGGGAGGGCTTTTTGCAAATGTGCGTCGAAGATAGCCAAGAGCAATGCACGCACAATCGGCACGAAAGATAACGCAAACGTCGATGGACTTTCGACCTCATGACACAAAAATCAAGACATAAATCAATGATGAAACTTATTTTTATGTGATTTATACTTACATCAAGAGAGAAAGAGAAAGAGAGAGAGAGAGAGAGAGAGAGAGAGAGAAAGAAGGAAAAGAAAAAAGATTACAGCAATAAATTAAAATTAAAAAAAAATTAATTTAAAAAATTTCCAAAAGCCTATTAAGACTTTACATAACAATTATATTAATTTTAGATATTTATTATCTATATTTATATTTAATATAACAATTATATTTAATTTTAGATATTTTAGACTTTTTTCTTTTCTCAACGTGCATTAGTATTACAAGTAAATAAATAAAACATTTTAACATTATCCAGGTTCCTACACATCTATGCTAATATTTTTAAATAAGGTCAGTCGACAGTTGTGACAGTGACAGCCGTAAACGCAAGGTGCTGCCTTGCTCGAATATTTGTGTGACTCGATACGGTCGTGACAAGCCAGGTAACGGACGTGACGTTTCGAAAAATTGTGGGCAACAGTGCGAGAACACGCTCAACAAAATGCATTTCTCGTTACCATTCTATCTTTCTCTCTTTCATGTAAAAAAATCAAAACAAGAGCATAACAACAATTCGGCATTAGCTCAACATGTGATTTTGAGAAATATAGTACTCGTATATGTTTAAATAAAAACTGTCTATGGAGAAAAAAAGCCGAAAATATTTTCGCAAAAATAATGACGATAAAAAGTATGATCTCCACATATAACCCCAATAAAAATATATATTTTTCGAATATATTCTCGTAAAACGTAACTAATTGATTCTGAAAGACAGAGAACGTGAGATAAATTTAATTCTACATACATATTAATTTAAATATAAATGATAGATATAATTTTTCCCCACTAAAGTTACAATTTATTATTAAATCTTTCTTTTTGTACATATTGTATATATTGTATACAATTCTGTGACATTATTTAAATATTTTCCAACAAATATTTCATCAAATTCTTGTTAACTTTTCGTAATCCCATTTTGAATATGATTTAAATTGTCGTATTTAAAATTTATTTTTTAAGTATATTAAATTTTATTCAATACATTTTTGTATTCAGGTATACTTACGTTTTAACGCATTAAGACATTATTTTTAAGATAAAAAAATATCAAAAACTTTTTGCGTATATTCCAGAAAAAACAGTGACATTAGATTTTATCGAAATCACTTTTAAATAATTTCAAATTTTTTGTGAAAAATCTCGTACAAAACACAATAAAGGCAAGAGATAGCAATGACTCCTCGAGGAATCCATAATGGCGGATCGGTCCTAAGTCTCCCTGACCATCGCCGCAAAGCCGCGTGTACACGTTCCTACCCGACGAGAAAATACACGCTCCAAGTTATTTAAAAAACCCATTTCACTCCGTTATCTCGATCAGAGAACATGAAGGGTCGCCTAAAATATTTCTTCCTCTATGTTCCGCCAAAGTTCGAATAAAATGGTCATTCAATCGTCAATGGAAACAATGCTATACAACATAGTTAGATCTTTAATTATTGTTATATTATATAATCATAAATTATGGCTAAAAATGACCTTTCGCTACAGTACTGTATCTATCCAGTAGAACCATAATGTAGCCATTTATTTAATAAATAATGAAACTGTACATTTATTTCTTTTTTTTTTATTCAATCTGTTAATAAAGCAAAAATCTGGGATAATTGCAGATAGTTTCAACTATATTTAGGAAATAACAAAAGAATGTAGCATATGGCGGTTTGTTCTGGACAGTTGGACACACTGTTTTATCGTCCAGATATCATATAATAAATGTATCCGCCCTCGTGAAACTCCAAATTCGTGTTCCGACCGGAATAACGACGGATGGAAGCGCGCAACGATAACGCTCCGTTAATTATTCTACTCGCTGGGAGAAAAAAAAGTGGAACTCTGGCGTTGATTCGCGCGTCGTAACCTTACTTCCTGACTCGTTATTTTGTTGTTCAAGTCGGCCGACCGTATTTGGGTATCTCGACGGGCGATCGCTCGATGAAATTGAGCGATTAGACGTGCGCCGGAGTCGTCAGGGAAGACGAAACGTGACTGCGAGATTTCTCGCTATTTACACACCGCTAAATCGGATAACGCGGTTTTGCAGTCCAGTTCGCTCGAAGCATCCTCTTTTTTAATTATATGTATACGTAATTAATCGTCGATATTTCATCCAAACGAGTCAGTCGTATTTCGCGATTCTTTAAACGCAACGAATTTTGCACGAATTTTGCAATGATCTCCGTGACGGGAAAACGAGCGATTAGAAATGCCTCATGCCGAACATCGTGTATCGAATAACATTATACGCTATAGATGAGCGACGATGACATTGAGAAATAATGGATATGTCGCTTACACATGCAGTGTAGATGAATAAATAAGGAAATACTCACCAGCGAGTCTACCTCCGGATCCGCAATGTAATACGGCTTCTCTTGTCTTATCTGTAACACATAGACACACATGTAAGTGCGTTAATAATTAGATCCAGCGTAATTGCGGTATTAAAGCTATACGGACGATCGTATCATCTCTGTACACATATATATATACGCACACATAAGCACAACTAAACCTCGCACCATACCGTTTTATCCTCATCTTCCCACTTCTTTCTTTTTTAAGCGATTTCCTTCGCGTGCTTCCTCTTAATTGGACCCCTACTGTTCAATTCGTACGTACAGAAACGGAAACTCGTTGGGGAACGCGATGGAATCCCGGCGGCAAATCGAAAAAGCAGACAGCAATAGAGGAAGTGAAGAGGCGCTGAGATTCTCAAGCATTTTCATGGCGTCGTACGTAATGCCCCAATGAGAATCAAAACAAAACTTTCATATTTGGCATTTGAATTATTTATTTTACGTTATTTAAAGAAAAGTGAAAGGAATTGTAGGACTCTTTTCAACATCAAAATCAAAATCACGTTAATGTTCGAGCCGATAATATGAAATCTTATCGTTATCTCTTTTTCTCTCTCTCTCTTTCGTTGTGAGATCAATTTCACGTTTACCGCTGAAAAAGCATAAGCTCTCTATACAAATAAATTGTCAAAATAAATTAATCAGAAAAGAAATAGATATTTCTTTATTTTGTTTCTCCTCGTGTTCTATAGACTTTTACTTTATAAAAAATTAACGAAAATTCTTGAAGTTACTTTAACATCGTTATTTGTTACCTGAGGTTGAATATATTAACAGACCCAAAGAGATTTCTCAGACGGATTGAATGACTTCTCTCTTACGGTGTCGAAAGTGTCCGAAGAGTCGAGAAATGTGAGATTTAGTTGCTTCTCTATGAAAGAAAAAACTTCGGATAATGAAATATTGTCCGCACGCACGAATTCCCAGTCAAGAGCGCGTATTCATGAGCTAGAATTCTGAATGAAAGTTCTCGAGCTCTCCTGTTCCAACGTATAGATAATAAAGGCGTTTCATGTGACAAAAATATTGTCAACTGTACGTAAGGGAGGTAGAAAGGAGGACAGTTCTTACATGGTCCTGTCATCGCGCTTTTTCGACAGCCTCCGAGCAGCGAGGTAGCGCCATGCAGGTAGGCAAGATTACAAATTATAAACAGCCTGTTCTGTCTTCTGCGTATCCCTACTTTCTCTTACTTTTAATTCTTTATACACAATTTTTCCTCAAGTAATAGTTGTTTATACACTAACACGTAGAACACTGATGCATCTATAAAAAAGTTGGCAACAATTCGAAAAATAAAAATGTCTCACAATGTCTAAAATAATGAGAAATGAGAAAATTGACGAAATTAGTCAGCGTTTAATTCTACAATCGTTGCACAACTTATTCCATCTAGCCTACATCGTTTGTATAACAATAAAGGAAATAACACCTTACTGAAACAATGACGTAATATAGATTTCCGTAAAAGGAAAAAGCGCGGTATCATCGTACGATGATGGCGGAGGAAATCGTTCTCGTACGAGAATGTTCGACGAGAAAACAAACATCGATAGATGCGTATAGGAACGTCAGCTTTTGCTGGCTGTCAGGCGCATAACTCAACGCGCGGCGGAGGCGGTAAAAATATTGTGCGATAATATTTAGAGAATGCTCTCATTCCAGCACGCGGGGTGTCTGTTCGGGGAGGGAGGGAGGGGGGGGGAGGGGAGCGAGACCTCGTATGCACGTATGAACATCACATGGAGGAAAATACACATGTGTATTGCGTACGTGGTGTGCACCGATTCTGCCGAGAGATATACGAAGCAGCTGCTTTGGAGGCTGTTGCTGCTCTCTTGCCTCTACTATTGCTGCCGCCCCCTCGAACCCTTCGTAAAACCCTTCCCTAATTCTAAGCAGTTGGAGAATTTTAAGTAGATTGGAATACGTGTGACACGAGCGAGAGAAAAATTTTCCAATTTCTTTTCGTTTATTTTTCAATATTAAATATTTTAATGGTATTGTACAACATTGATAAGCTTCAAAAAATAGCTTTTCATTTAACACAGCTGCGTTCATAGTTGCGAAAAATTTTATGCAAATAAAAATAAAGAGAAATAATAAAGAGAAATTAATTTCAATATTCTCTTCAGCAATTTTCATTATTTTAATTTTCTCTCGTACATCTTGCGATAATAATGTAATTTTTAGTTTTTAGAAAAATAACAACGTAATGTCAAATATTATATTTGTCCTGTACATGTTTCCTAGAGCCAAAATAAAAAAGAATTTTCACTTTTTCTAACTTTCTCAAGTAATGAGATCCGATTTAACATGAACCTCTAACAAAAGAATAAAATAAAAGAATAAGATTTCTTTCGGGAAAAGATCAGACAAAATAAGACTATAACAAAAGATATTTGATTTTGAACTAGTAGTTGATTTCTCTTACATCTGTTACAATCGTTAAAGTAAGTATTTCCGAAAGTTTTTCACGCATATTATTGTTAGTTCATGTATAGCAGGTTAGAAAGAACATAACAAAAATGAACTTTTTACAGAAATCGGCAAACATCAGAAAAGATGTTCTACACAATAGCACAAATGGTTCTAAGTTTTGGAACAAACAAAAAAAAGAAAATTTGTAGATGTAAATTTTCCTTTACTCGCTTTGACAAATACTCTATTCAGACAATGAATATTTTATATTATGAATCTCTTCAAAAATAGAAATATGCGTGACAGAAAATTAATTAATTTGAGAACTATCGTTTCTATTCAATCTACGCGCAATATTAAAATCCGCTTTCAAAATATTCTTTTCAGTGATTCTTTTAAGTAATTAACATGATTGTAAACTATCCAAAGTACTGAATACAATTCGACATTTAAATTAGTGAGAGTTAATGAATGATTCTAAGTAATACGAATGACTGCATGGCACGTGTTTTTGTAAACGACATGACACGAGCGAGCGTCGAGTCGCGAGGAGGAGAACCGGCAGAGCGCGTGATACCGCGTGATCGCTATTGCGTGGTAGCAACACGTCAAAACGGGGAGATATTTACGCTAGAACGCGATAATTGCGAAATTGTAGCACGGCAAGACCGCTGGCGATAGTCGTGCGATTCGTAACAACAGGATTAAACGTGTATACACGCCTGGTGTTGAAACAATTAAAACGAGAAAATCTGAAACGTGTCGGAAATACACAAATCGAAATAGTTCTAGAAAGGTAAACTTACAATGGATCGAAGTGATCCAGAAATATGTTTTGTTTCACAAATATTCACATCGACGCGACGCGACGTTTAAGTCTTAATGATCGTATTAATCAAGACAGAATTTTTAATTACATACAACAATAGGTATGCAATTTTTATATTGTACGTAAAAATATAACAAAAGTACCGTGTATGACTTTCCTCTCTCTCTCAACCGCTGAAAATTTTATGATAAAATAACAAATTTGAATTTAAATATCTTTAATTTAAAATTTTATTAAATATTAAATATACCGTTTTATTAAATGTACCGTTTTAGTTACATTTTAATATTCGATTAATTTCTAATTAAGATTTGATGATCACTGTAAATATAGTCTAATTCATCGATAACATCGGATAATGGAAAACCGGTTCGAATATAACCTATCTACACTAACGAGTTTTACGTGAGTTTCGTTTAGTTAATTGACCTCGAATCTTAAAATCGAAGCATCTCGATAGCGCAGTATTTCTCGTAACGGCTTGTTAATTCTTTAGATCATATTGTAGCGTATTATTAATGAATTTTCACATAATTTCTTTCTCAATGTAAAAACAATTTAATGAATATAGTGTTTATAACATTTTTGTACATGGGGTCCTTGAATCATAAAACTGAACAGAAGGAAGTCAATAAATGTCACAGAAGAATGAGAACTGACAGCTTTGAATAGAATGCATTCATCTAGTAATCATCATCAATGCAGGAACAGCATTTTATGAGGGTTGAATGTTACTAGAGATAGGTACATTCTAATTATACCAATAAATCGCTACAGGATCTTTCTTCTCCGGTTCTCTCACTCATCTCTTTCTTTCCCTGTATTTGTGAGCACGACACGGAATCGAGATATTGTGATGAGTGTCCGCACGCCTACATCTCCATATTCAGTACTTTGGCAGTTTCGACTCATTGTTCAAAACACAATTAAATATACAAATGGAAGAAATATCTCGCCCATGGTTAATAATAGCGATACATCATGCCTTAGCGAAGCGCATATATAAATTATTAAAAATTATTTAGAATACCTATCAATAAATAACTTTCTTAAGCTCGTACACATAATGCTTAACTGTCTCTCGTGTTTCTGTTAAACAGTAAAAAAATAATAGATTTATAACATGGTTAATCATAGATTTCCTTATGCAGCAAAATTCTTTTAAAGTCAAGTCTTTATAAGTGGATAAGTATGGATCAAGGGCTTTTATTCATAGTCGAGCGAACATCACGACGCTCATTTAACCGGCCAGATTCACGTAAAGGTCAGATGCACGGCCGTGAGGCGGCGAAGCGCAAGTAAATTTTTCGACGTGGTCGCCGGCGATGATCGCGAAAAAAAAACGAGATGCCTCTTTTGACGGATGAAAAAAAGGTGCAACAAAGGCACAGCGTAACGTAGCGCAGCGGGGGTACATCCGATGGCACGTTGCAGCCAGGCAACGACGTCGAGGTAACGAGTGCGCGCGCGCGCGCGAACTAAGGTAGAGAAAGAGGACGAAAAATTCCTGGCGAGGGAGAGAGAGAGCGAATATAGAAGGGCAGAAGAGGGCACGGAAGACTGGAACATCGCGGTGTGCCCCCATAGGGCACACGATGCGTGGACCGCAGGAGGAGGGAGGGGGGGGGGAGATAATAGTGGACCCATTGAATAGATCAATTTACAATGGCAGAAAATGAGCAGTTCCCCACTCCCATCTTGCATCGTATGCCCCTCTCGATGCCTCTCCGGCCCCCCTACTGCCATTGCCACGCCGGCTCGACTCTCCACACTTCGGTGCTTCTCACGACTCCGACCAACTCCGACGACCGCCGTGGTCGGGCCCCAACTGAAGATCGCGCATGCGCCATGCCTCACGGCAGCCATGGCGCATGCGTGCATGCACGCACGCACGCATAGTACGCACGCAACGAAACGCAAAATAATCCCGCGCACAGCATGCGGCCCTTTTGTCATACGGCGGCCCTATCGCCGCGGCGCGGCGGTACTGATACACGGGGTGAGAAGGGGATGGATACGAGGGCATGGCTCACACGGCACGCCTCAGAAACCGCCGCAAGAGGATTGTCACCTGCTTATCTGCCGCCGTGCATCGTCGCGCGCGCGCGCGCGCGCGCGCGCGTGTGTGTGTGTGTGTGTGTGTGTGTGTGCGCGTGTGCGTGTGCGTGCGTGCGTGCGTACGTGTGCGTGAAATCTATGCGCCTAGTGACGGCCTTCAAAGGCAACGTTCGCTTGAATATCGATGCTTATAAAGTGTTGATTTGAGATGAATGATACATTGGAGATACGCTTTCGCGTAAAAGAAAACAGATATCCCTACAATACAAGTATCCTTAGAGACGATTGCATGGAACGCGCAAGAAAGAAAAATGGGATATGTTGATTTTAATTTAGTTAAATAGTTTCAAATTAATGCAAAGGAAATTTTAAGTTATTAAAATGATTATCGATAAAATATAGTAAACTAAATTTTAATTAAATAATAATATTAAAAATAGTCTTTGAATTTCCAAACCTTGCAACAAATGTTAAAAATTAATGTATTACTCACACACATTGAAACAATGTAAAAATATCTGATTGAGATAATAAAAGTGACAATAATCAGTTGACAATTATATGTAATATAAACTAATTATAAACCTCTCAAGATGTTTTATTTAGCATGAATTATATGCACTCTAAATACTGTATAAAATTTTAATTATGATAAAAATGTAACACAATTTTCTTTTTAATAGTTTCATCACTTTCATTTATCCAATTATATCCATTTCCTTTTCCGAGCGCATTGACTGTATTATTATTAATTTATCGTTATTAAAAAATCAGGATATATATATATATATATGTGTGTGTGTGTATGTGTGTGTGTGTGTGTGTATAGAGTATAGAGAGAAGAAAAGACTACGTGACTGCCAATTTTACTTTGATATTCTACGAGTTTAATCACGAAACTAACTTTCACGCCAAGAGGGAAAAAGAAAAATATTCGAATAAAAAACGGAATCATAGAGGCGATATACACGCACGGCATCGTCGCGGAATAAACGTTCCGTAGTCATAAGCATTATTTTTCGCTCGTTTTGAAACGCACCTCATGGTGCGCCTTATTAAGATGCAAATATCATGTCAGCTTCGCAATGCCGCCAGGTATCTTCGACAATATACACCAGTGTGTAATAACGTCGACGCCGGTTCGTAGATAAATAATATAGAAACGCGAATTCGCCATGTTCCGCTTTCTCTATCGAGGAAAAAGAACTGAAGAAAAAGATAAGACGCGTTTGATTATCTCGAAAATCTCGATACGCCGGAAATTTGAAGCATTCTTATCGTCTGATGCTTTTCGGCATCAACAAGACAAAATAATGTATACATACGGGTCGTCACTTTATCCTACCTCGCGCCGAGGCTTAACTCTTATCGTTATCTCAGCATAGCGTTGCTCAAAGCCACTGCTACCGTATTACCGACACCCTATATTTAGATGTAAGACTTGCTGAAGTTCTTTTTCTTCCAGCGATAATAACGCGAAAGTGAGCGAAATCGAAAGTGAACGTAAGTCATTCGCAAAATTCTTATGATCGTATATCTATTGTGCAACGATACTGTTAAAACATATTATCTATTACCTTGGTTAAGAATTTGAATTAATGATGCATCATGCATAACATAAAATCCTACGGTATCGGCTCAGTCGCATAATGCCACATGAAAATAACTGGAGGTTACAGCTATCTAACGGTGCAACGTAATGGGTCCGATACCCTTCAATCTAAATGTGCTGAATTCGTTTGCATCGCTTCACCATAAGCAAACGAACGTGATAACATTTTTATTGCCCGTTCTGTCGCCTCAACTTAATATGTCGTCGTGAATGCTATATTTCTAGAAAATTACGTAAAAAAAAAAGAAGAAAAAGCAAGCAAAAGTGAGTATCCTTTCATTATAAACTAACTTAATTCAAAATATCATTTTCGATTTATTTCCAACCCTAATCACGTTTCTCATAGCAAAAAAAATGTATTATGCGTAAACGGAGAGATTACATTTGTCCGCGCTACATATCGTATAGTTGAATATATCAACGCTTAGTTACATAAGTCATTAATTAGTTCAATTCTTTGAAATAGAGCACTTTGAAGCACTCGAATAACAGGAAAAAAACGTGACACTTTCAAACAAATGAAATATTCATTCTTTTACTTTCCTACTATCGAATAGCAGTCGTTCTAACCATGTATATCACGTTATCGATGCAAATGTCTGTGGCGGCGAGCAAATTATCTACAGAAAACACGCGGAAACTCGCATTGGACTGGTATACTTTCCGAGACCTTCGAATAGACCTACGTGCGCGATCTGGCACGCAGACGGCAAAATGGTATGTTTTAAAAGGTCCAAATCGTTTCACGGCATGCGGCCCCATGGGCTCTCGAGTTACCTACGCGTGTCCTTGGGGGGACTTGCCTCAGGTGAGCCGCTAGAGGGAAAGAAAAAAATAGGAAGACTGAAGAGCAAGAGAAGAGAAAAAACGCGCGCGCGAGCGAGCAAGCGAGCGGGCGAGTCTTCTGCTTCGTAGCTAGAAGCAGAGGCCCGTATATACTCAGGCCCCAGGTCTTTCAACGGTAATCCTAAAAATAAGTCCCACGGACTAGGCAGGGTCCTTCTTCTTCTTCCAGGCTTAAGACACGCTAGCGAGTCTCGTGCGTGGATCTACTGTTTTTCGGGACGGAGACGAAACGCGCGTCCTCGTGACTCATGCCAAGACCCGAAAATCCCTCCGGGACATTCTCTCACGGAAGAATCGTGCGACAAAGTCTTCTTCACCGAACAAAATTGTTAGATTTTCGCAAAGATCTCGTCCGAAGGATCTTTTAAAACATACCAAGGAATTTTTAAAGCAGCTCACAATTATAACTGTTATGACTACATTTAAAAAGTCCTTTTATTTTTAAGTCACTCTCAAGTGAGTCAGTCTGCAGGTAAAAAATATCATCTCGATCATATACGATCATTTATTAATCACCCATGTAAATTTGATTTCCAAGAAAAACTATTTTCTATTACTTTATAGTCTATTAATAAATTCATAAATCTGATTGTGATAATGTTACAACAGTATAAATATACCCACGTCGAATAAAAAGGGTTCGCCAACGCGATATGACATACATATCTATGTCCATAGTTCATACATATAATCTTTCTTTATATATATTTAATATTTTGTAAACTTACTTGTTTTGAGAAAACAGCAATGTCCTCGTTGAAGCTTTCTGACGAACAAACGTCACCACCGGCTACACCGGGCTCGCGCGGTGTACACGTTGCCAACTCGCACTTTTCAAATATGAGTGCGAGGAGCGGGAACAGGGGGTGTCTGAAAGAAGAAGTGAGAGAATACGCTTAAAGATAACGGGAATAAGTTCAAGATGTGAGTGAGTGCGCGAAGAGTGCGGCAGATACGCGCGCATTATACTAACGGAGCGTACATCGCCGGCGCCGCGCCGTTTCGCAAAGCAGCGCCGATCTCGGTAAGCATGCTAATTAACGCTGCAATCTTTCGAGCTTCTGGCCCGATTCATTTCTGCGAAGAGACGATAAATTATTATCTGATCCTCGCGATATTACATAACGACGAGCGTCGGCCTTTCGCACTTGCGAAAGGAGGCGCGAAAATCTCGAACGAAACAAACTTGGCGTTCACGAATGTAATTAATTAAGATCGATATAATTAGCAGATCACGCGTGCGTGCATGCGTGCGTGCATGTAGTAAAGAAATATATACGCAGTAATAATGCTTCTTCGTGACAACAAGAGTCTTAAACGATAGGCTGATACACTCATACCCAAGAGGTCTCTTCGCGAGTGTTCTGGATGTCCGTA
>Ga0157364_1001232_pt1 | contig 21129 bp, 17 predicted proteins | sample AttsexASBM2_FD_111476 | JGI IMG/M metagenome (GOLD analysis project Ga0157364, IMG submission 111476) | Fungus gardens microbial communities from leaf cutter ant in Ribeirão Preto, State of São Paulo, Brazil - Atta sexdens ASBM2 | ecosystem: Host-associated > Fungi > Mycelium > Unclassified ...
CTCGACGATTCCTCTTGCCTTTTCTCTCTTTCTCTGCGTCGACGCTGGAATTCCGTGCTTCGTATATTGATGCTCCAGTTGTCCTAAACCTCGTTCCCCCAAAAACCTACGAGGCGCGTATAAACACGAACGCATACGCACGCACGTGGAGGAAAAGTACCCTCTTCCCAAATGTCAGCTTAAGCAGCTCTTTTCTGGCTTTGTCTACTTCGAAGTTACTTTTCGATTCGCGATTATCATTTGATGAATCGGAGAAATCGGGAAAGATTATCGTTTAATCCTTGAATCAATCATATACAACGAGGGTTGCAATGAAAAATTGTTTTGCAATAAAATTATAATATTATTGTCCCTCCATGCTGAATTATTGAAAGATTAGGATCCGAATAGCAGACTATCATTATGATGTACTATAGCAATGTGAATTTGAAGATGTAACGTACATGATAGAGAAAGTTTAATGTAACGGACAATTGTAACATTTCGATGTGTCTAGACATTTATTATTTGATTATGGGGATGCTTCTCTCTCTCTCTCTCTCTCTCTCTCTCTCTCTCTCTCTCTCAAGAATGGAAAGACGAATTTCCTTTCTCCAGACGCGTTTGCCGATGTAGTTCGATCGTATTAAATCCCTCCCGACGTGGTTTCCGCCATCCTTTCTCTTTCCAAGGGGTAGAAGAAGCCTGATGCTAATAGTTTAATTGAATTCCGATTATCCGAAGAGGCTCCCCACCGCAGTTTCGCAATTCTGTTGTGCTATGAATCAAAAGCAGGGCGCGCCTGCGAGTGACATAATTATTGAGACCTCGATTTTGCTAAAAGGGATCCCGCATTTTCCTCTTCCTTCGCCGTTGACTGAAATGACAGACGCATTAAAATATTAATGATCTCTGGTATCGGAAACAGACTTCGAAAAACGGCTTGGTCGCCCCGACCCTTCTACCAACATAAATCACTGCCAAAGCATTGATTCCTTACTTCCAAATGCCATCTTAGTGGTTCCGCCAAATGTCATAAGATGCCATTCAAATTTTACGTTACAATATTAAACTTCATAGGATTAAGATAAAATCTTATGAAAAATATTAGATGGTTTCTATTAATTATATTGCATAATAATGTCACATAAAAACTGTTATAACAATAATCGAATAAAATGGAAAACAATAATATCTAGTATAATAAAAATATCATAGTTCTATCACTGTATAATAATAGTAATACAATATTTGTTGTCTTTTCTTACAATTAGAGTGATAATATATACGTTAAATTATCTTCTTTTGTTATTTAACATTCAATGAAATATTACGTTTTGATACAGTAATTAATACAGATAAAGAAGTACGTTCCCACGCATTTTACGAGTTCATAAATTTTAGTCGTTAAATTCAATAAAGGAATAAAAAAAAACATTGAATACGCAAAACGTACGATTAATCTTTCTAGTGAGAGCTATCGGGGAGATGTTGCAGCACGGCATATGGGTCTGATATCGAGAAAGGATATCACCTGTTGCATCCGGAACGATGGGGTTGGGGTCACGAGGGTTACGGTTCGAAGGCTATTCAGGAGTTCGGGGTAGAAACGACCCTCGATTGGTCGTGTAGTGGCCAGCGAGTGGCTATATCTCCTCAAACGCAGTGTAATCGGAGATACCTCTGCGCTTTCTCTGTTCAGATGCAATCACTTAAATGGATATATTCTAGCAAGTGATCAATGATCCATTTTATTTTTACTGGAAAGATCATAATTTAAAAAAGATATGAACAATTGATTATAAAAATTGTATGTTATGCAAGTGATATGCACTATGTTGGTTATTATTGCTTCACTAATTATGATCTTGAAGTGGATCTTTTTCTTATTTGATAGTTCGTTTTCTGTAATAACGATAATTCTGAAAGCGCACAGTGCCTCGTATTACTAGATGATTTCACTTGCGTAAACGTGCCGAGCATAAATTTATACACAGGGGGTTTTGATCGTATTATCTTCGAGTAACAAACGTATAGGAAGGCAGCAAAAGCATGAGAGGGTAAGGAGATACATCCGAGGCCGTCGATCTCGACCTAGGTCGAGAGAGGGTCCACTACGACGGAGGGCAGCTGGGATTCCTGTGGGATTCCCGGAACAAGGTTGGAATGCTTTATAAAGGGAACTGCTGACCAGCGTTTTACGGTCAAAATAATAATCTATTACTTAACAAACTGTAATTAACTGTAATAATTATATAAATTATACAATCATTTCAAAGAATTATTAATATGCTAGATGTCATTATTTAAAAAAATGTTGCAACTATATATCTAATAATTATTTTTCGCGTTTGATTACTAATCAATAATATATTAAACATTTGTGTTATAATACAATATATAATATAACAATACCTGCATTAATGTTCATTACTAAAATAATGTGCTAAAAAATACATTAATATATTGTTATTTATAAATTTTTTATAACTAAAATTTATATAAATAAAATAAATTATAATTATAATTTGGGAAATCGTTAAAAAAAAGAATAGATTGGAGAGAAAAATATCTATGTCAATAGACAATTAATAAATAGATGTTCTGATTAATATCGGCAGAAAAGAGAGTTATTATCACCTGTTATTAACAAAGTCATGGTTCGCATGAATGTACTTAATTTATCAGTGATTCGTGGTTAGGGGTAACGAAATGGATGAATGAATGAGCGAACGAATGAACGAACGGACGAATGGGAGTAACTACAGGGATGAAAGAAATTCCAATAAGAGGATGAAGACAAGTCCGGGTAAGAAACGAGCCCATTTTGATAATGGGTTCGTATACCGGGGACCAACGCTACATGGCTCTGTGGGGATTTGGTGAGCTATCGCTGTCGGATCACCGTGGAAAGCGAAGACACTTACGTGTATGAACTGACACGCGAAACGCTTGAATAACGCGCACATTTATAGATTTCAGTTAAAACACTTTCATCCCTTTCTTTGAATTATAATTCGATAGCGTCATACACATTTACTTCCATCATTATTTTTTTATTCTGATAAATTAGTTTTGTAATTAAGATAATAATTAGTTTTGTAATAGTAGAATTTCACAACATGGAAGAAAAATGGATTTAAAACAATGCGCGGTCTAGAATGTCAACGGTGTATACAAATATTATATAAATTTGCATTTTTCAAATTTTCTTTCGTAATTATATTTGTCGCAAGATTTTTGCTAGCAGTTTTCATCCGCGATAATCTTAATGAACTCTAATGAATGTAGTGTCCAATGAGTTAATGTTTCAAGCAGGAAACTCTTCTTTCTAAAATCGTCCTCTTTATTTCAGTGTATTTAATCGGTCCTACCATCATTAGCACTCTTTTCCGACAAGAGCTAAAGCCGGGGCTAGAACGTCGTTGCGGTTTACGTCGAACCAGGTGCCTGCCAGAAAGGTTAATTTTAACGAATTCAACGAAGCAAGAGAGGTCGGAGTTTAACAGGATAAGCTAATTGTGGGGTATTGGCTAAGAAGTCGGGAGAAATGAGGACGTGGTGGCGAGAAGCGAGAGCGGCACAGAAAGAGAGACGGAGAAAGAAGAGATCTCTTCTCCCGGCGTTAGTCGAGGATCGTTAGTAGCCGGCAGGTGACTGGAATTATAATGCAGTTTCTTACCGGAGATCCGGAACGAGAATTCTGTTTTCCACGAGCTTTCGATCGAGACGAAAGATGCGCTGAGGAAAAGACAGCATTAACTGTCCCACCATTGCTTAGCCAATTAAGTTTGGTGTTTATTTATATATGTGAAAAGATACACTCATAGGTAATAATTATACGAATATATTTGTAATAAATTAATAGCGATTAATAGCAATTTTGTCTGTTTTTAATAAAAAATGAATGAAATTTTTTAAACTGCTCACACGAGTTTTCATTTTAAAATAAATTAAATTAGGATTTTAGGTGAATATAAATAAATAAATTTTGTACGGACACTTTGATGGACATTTGGCGGATAAAGAAAAGAATAAAGGCGAAAGATACTTTCAGATATCATTAATCATTCGTAGAATCATCACTGAGTTATCCATTTGAGGAACGACGGGCGTATAATAGATATCACAGTCGAAGGCTATATACTTAGATAGCTTTATTTCTGGTATAACGCCTGTGAACGTTGAAGTAAACTCTTAAAGACGTCAAGACAAAAATATTTCGTTTATTTATTTTTTCTGTTTATTAAAATTATTTTTTCTAAAAAAAATTTTTTCCCAAAAAAATTATTAAAAAGTGAGTAACAACATATTTTTAGTATGTAATTAATCAAAGTTTAATTGCAATTTTGTTAAAGTCAATTAATGTTAAATTTAATTTTTTTTTTCTTGCTTAATGTTCAACAAAATTATAGATTAGAAATCATTGTTTTAGAATTAATACGAGTTAATATATTGATGCAGCTAATGGATTGCAAACAAATCCAACTTAATTTATATTTGGGCCAAATATCTCGACGTAGTCCGAGTCACCGAAGTTATCTGTCATTTGGAAGCTTTCGTTTCGACCGAAAGACGAAGTAGAAGAACGAAGCGAACCTCCTCAATCGTCGCTTTATACCAGAGGATTAGATTAAGTCCGCCAAGAAAAATCTATCTAACCCCCTAGAACGTCTCGCTACGATCCGAGGGAGCGGACGAGCTGGAAAAAAGAAAGCCAGCAATATGGCCGGTTGTCCTGACTTGGATCTCTCGCAAAAGATATCCAGCTTTCGTGAGAGGGATAGTCGTCGGAAGGTCCAATGAAGAAGCGACAAGGAAGAGAGGTTGAATCTCGTAAGGGGAGTGAAGCGGGGAAAGCGTATGAAGGGTACCGCTATCCGTAGGTAACCCAATTTAGATCGAGTGCCGAGCATTTGTTATGGAAGCACGGATCCTGCGCCTCGTTCCACAGGGGTACGGTTCGTTTTTATTTCCTATTATTTATCTGGATAAATAAGTCAGTCGCAGTTCTCTCAGCTTGGATTGTCGGTATCCTTTATTATCGAGAATGTCCCATTATGAAGATTTACAGAACAATGATTGAAGTGAGAGTCTAGAACGACCGAAATGTTGGAAGAGGGCTACGTAATTATCTCTTAAGTTAGAAGTTATACGCATGATAATTACTTATAATAAATAGAAAAGATTTTTATTTGTAATAAGAACTGTCGAGCTTCTATTATAAAAAATTGTGGAATATTTCTTTTTTTCTTGAAACTGTCGTATATATCATATAACTACAATGTAACGTAAATATAATTGATTTCGCAAATCATTTTATTTATTGTATATATATATATATATATATAATAAATAAAATAAAATTTAATATACACTTCTAATTTTCTATATAAAAATATAAATGAAATTTAACTACGGAACTAAAATAGATTATAAATGTATATATGCTTGCATTATTTTCAATATATTATCAATATTTCTGCAAAATCAAATTCATTAAACAATCAATATTTATTTGTACTTACTAGTACGAGAACCGAGTTAATTAATATAGATGTAATCTTAAAAATAATACGTGTATTAACGCGGCGTGTTTGATACGGCACATTTTAGGTCGCTCGGCATACACGAGTGCGGTTGAATATGGAAGTAGTAAGCAGAGCATAATTACAATGAGCCGAAATTACTAAATGCGCCCAAAGCGTTTAACGAGGGAACGGTGTTTCAGCATCGGCGAATCCGCGTCGTGTGTTTTTGTCACGTGAAATTAACGCGCGCGCTCGTGGATCCAAATGGTAATACCCGACAACGACAACGACAACGAAAACGACAACGACGACGACGTCGTCGGCGACGATGTCGACGGTGGGGTTAAAGGTGGCGGACGCGAGTTACATGCGTATAATAATCATTACGAGCCGCAAATGCTCGGTCCTCCAGATCCGGCGTACATATAGTAATGCACGAAAACGGTTGCAACTATGAGAGAGTGAGAGAAAGATAGAGGGGAAGAGGGTGAAAGGGCAGAGATGAGAGCGCGAAGTGGCATATTCGGCAAAGGATTAACGTAACCGCGAAATGTTTCGGTGCTGTTTACGATCAGTCCGATATATCCCGTGAGTTACATCACGGATAATTAATTCCGCAAACCAGTAACATTTTTAATTAGTAGCACACGCTGGCAGAAACGTTGTAAGTAATACCGGAAATCGGACGACAGATTAGGTTATCACCTGACGCACTGTCTGGATGGAACTCTTATGAATGTTGACGATGTAATTATGTTTTCTTTATTAACACATGATAATTTCACAGAGAAAAGCTTCGTTAAAACTTGATGAACTTCGTCGTTTTATCGTTTCGCGTATTGTCATTTCTGGATTTGTTGCCTAATGTCGACTTCATTGCCATCGAGTTTCAGGAAATTATTCCCTTATGTTATTTTGCCGACATTTAGGAAATTATCTTTCAATAAATGCTGAAATTTGACACGTTTATAATTCAGTTGTTGATTACATTCATTTAATTACTGAATACTCTTCGTTAAATTATTTATCGTCAGTCATAAATGTTTCTTTTAATAAAAATATATTTATAGAGTTCCCTTTTTTAAATAACTTTTCATAACACAAATTTTCTTAGAAGAAAAAAAAATTAGAAAAAATCCAATTACATGATATTCAATATTTAAAATTCATTTCAATCGAAATATGAACTTTACAACAGGGACTTATAAGTGATCGCAGAAAAGAATCGTACATGATGGGGAAGTCGATTCTCAAAAAGTTGCTTGCCGAAGACCGGAAGGTCCTCGACGACAAACGTAAAGGGGGTGGGTCAAAAAGGGTAGTTCGCTTCATTGTTTCCGCGGTAAAAGGTAGGCTAACAGCAAGGCTAGTGCGAGGGAGGCTGTATCAAGGGTTGAGAGCGACAAGACTGAAAGAGTGAGAGAGAAAGAGAGAGAGGGCGATGGAGGGTCGAAACGGGGTAGAGGCCTCGAGCAATGCTGGGGGTGTTCCGCAAGTGTAAATGCCAAGTGAACAGTTCGAGTGAACAGCCCTTCAGTGCTCGCGGTGGCTCTCGACCTTTATAATCCGGGCATAATTACTGGGCGGACGGTAACGACGGCGCCCGGCCGCTGCCATACATGAGAGATTAATTGTTATTAATTATTTTCCCGCGGTGGGTAATTGCGTCATCGTAGCACCATCACCAGTGAATATGTGGGCCTTGCTCGTTCAACAATGAAACGGCTACCGGCATTCTCTTTATAGGCCTAGTTGGAAGCGGACGCTCGAAAACTGCAACCCCCTGTGCACCTCCGCAGGCAGACATTCCTACCGGGAGTGGTGGATTCTTTCAAACGTTGCACTTCTTGGCCACAAACGATTCGGCTCAAGTGCCGAGTTCTTTTTTGACGCCTGTTCTTGGATTTTTATTTGAAGATCATATGAGGGCCCTCCGCGTTGCCCGATTTCGTTAATGTCTGGCTTGCATCAGCTGCTTCAAAGATTTCAAATATACAGATATACAAATATATAATATATCTAATATCTTATATTAAATTTTTTTTATCGATTTTCAAATGTTCGATAATAAAATAAACCTTAATCAATATTTGTAGGTCTAGTGAATCCGAGTAGTTTTTTCAACTATACGTTGTAAAAAATTATTTATAATCATTGTTTTTTCTAATCTTATATAATATTATTAAGATATATATAATTTCAATATCAATTAAAGGAAATTTTTTGAAGCGACTACCGATTAGAGATTAACATTTTTACACGATGTATGTTTAAAAATTTGTAAAGAAAAATATATTAAAAAAAAATTATAAGATATTATATCGCAATATATTTAAAGAGACAAACGATTATTTATAAAATAAATAATGCTGTAATTATTTTGTTAGTTTTCATCTTTGGTGACATTCAATGTGTAAGCATCTATCTCTATATCGAAAAGCACTTTATCCGTCAACTCGAGATATATCGTTTAGGATACCGTAAAAGACCATGTTTCTTTCTCTTTTGTGTGACACTAATCGCTTACGGCGTCGTTTCGCTAACGGCAGCGCAATAGCACTTCCGTTACTATGACCATTGCTTCTTGGGGAACGGTAAGACCGCGACACTCGAGGCGGAGGGTATCGGATCAGAAGAGATCTCGTTGTTTGCGACTGAAGTGGGTGCAATATTCTGAGCGTGTTCTTTTTCAAAGGTTAGAAACGGTTAGACCTGCCGGGTCGAATCCGGTTCTGTATATATCGGTTGGACTTGCCCCAAAGGGAACATGTAGGATTTAAGAGTACTCGGGGCATCATAGAGCGTGAGCTACGTTAGATATCAAAACCAAGATTCGTACGTTAATTGTCAGATAAACAAACTATTTTGTGAACACAAATCACAGCAATTGCGACATATTTTACACATTATAAAATATTAAATTATAACACACGTGCTCTCTTGATAATGATGATCAAATTATTTTCGCCTAAGAGTAATTATTGCTTTAATTAAAATTCAAATGTTTATTATTTGGTAATAAACTTATTATTGCCTCTAATTATATATTTTTATTACATTTTTAATAATTTAAAGATAAAAATTCAAACTCTAACGTAAGAAAAATAATTATGTAAGAAGAAAAATAAATTGTTAAAGTTAATGTTTGTTCATCATTTTCTTTCAGTAATTACAATAATTAAAATCATATTTAACAATCATCATAGCAAATGCGAGATATATTTGAATATATCAATGATTTCGACAGATCTTATACATGAAGTATCTCGTGATACGAAAGCAAAACATGACGATCTAGACCCCGAGGGAGACGTATGCTTTCAGCTAGGTAGACAAACGCGTGTAAGTCGAGAAACCTCTGCAGTAGCAGCGGCAAGGGATGGAATGTGCTCTCCGACGAAACGTAAAAGAGAAAAGAGCCGGGAGAGAGGGGAGGGGAAAGATAACACACGAGACATGGCGTAAGAAAGAGACAGAATCAGTGTGAGGAGTCTCACACGTGGACAAGGAAAGAGAGCAAGAGAGGGACAAAGACAGAGAGAGGTAGAGAGAGGGAGTAGAAACATGGGGTGGAGTTTGGTCGACCGAGGCTGTCCGCAATTAAAATAATTCCCTTTCTGCTTGCAGCCGAGCGGAAAGAACTTACCAGCACCCTCCCGCGGGTACCCCCGGGGTGCTACCTTCCTCCTTCACCCCCTTTCTCTCCTCCTCCTCCATCTCCTGCCATAGCTCGTTTCTAGACCGTTGTCCTCTTGCACCCCGTGCCTCCTGACGCATCCCTTAGCGCCGCGCTAGTAAGCATAGCTATTTTAATTGTGTCGTCCTCCGACGGGATGACCGGTCCGCGCGGGACGGCGCGGAATAAACGCGCACCCTCTTGCGGAAACCCGGAGATCGGGCAAAAGGCCGAGTATGTGGCCACATTATTATGCCTCGCTCGCGAGAATTGTGATGGGAGAACCAGGGTGATTGCATCAGCGGAATAAGGGACTAGGTGTAATCTTCCACAGTCACTGGAGTGCGGAATCCTGCCCGGGAAGATGACGTTCTAGCTCTTGTTCTGGATTTCCGTGGTCATGTAAAATATATATATATAGATATACATGGTATGTATAGATATACATGGTAAAAGTAATCATTCTTTTTTTCCTTATCTTTTTATCGTACACAACAAATCTAGTATGTTATAAAAAACTATGCAATTATGATATATAATTAATAATTTTTACATAAAATATATTTACATAAAATATATTTTTTTAATTATCGATTGATTTAAAAAAAAGTTTAATATCATGACAAACTTCATAAAATATATCATTTTTAACTTTAAAAAGCTTTATTAAAAGTCGGATGTTTCACATCTTTTACCAAGCGTGCACATTTTACGCGCCCGAGGATATACTTACGCGAATCGTATACGTAGGTTTCAGAGAGATGACGCAAAGAGCGAACCAAACAGAAAAAGAGAATTACAGATCCAGACATATAGAAGATAATCTCGCGTGGAAGATAATCTCGAAGGAAGGAGTCGGTCTCGTATTTCAAACGGCGTTTCTTTTCGCTCGCAGCAACCACTGAAATTTTATACCACACTCGGTGTATTTCTTTGCAATTACGATTCTCCGTTGCGAAAATGGACGTGTCTCACAAACGTTCAACGACGTTTCTGTTTTCCTTTCTCTTTCTTTAGCAATAGAACGTGCGTGGAGTGGTCACGATGTTGCGTCGAGTAAAAAAGCAAAAAAAGAAAATGTTCGCAAGACGATGGCGGCGGCAAATAAGAAGAGTGATACCATAGACCATGACGAGCGATGCACGAAAGGGTTTATCGCGCTTAGGTGGTTGTCGCAAACGCAAGTGCGGTTGAGATTAATCTGGATGCGAGGTTAACCGCGAGAGGTTAAACCCACTCAAAAGCGACCGTGAAATGTGCTGTTGGCTCACGAATTCACAACGGACCATTCTGCTCACACCCGTTTTTCACGGTTGGTGTCGACTGTCAGTTGATTGTCTCCTTCCTGCTTGCTGTCGAAATCAATGAGCTGTTTTTTTTGTTCTCATGGGAATGGATAAATGTCAGGTTCACGATGTCGTCTTTATTTAAAAAGACAGGTTCATTTTCGACACGTGAGAAACGGCAAAGGAGAGATACATGAGAGATATATATTGTTTAAAGATTGCAGACAGTACGACGTAAATATAGAAGTCTTTCGAACAATAAATCCTAGTGCAATGCTTGTGATTGCGGAGGAAAAATCTTTTTAAGTATTTGAAGATATGGTTTGTCTCTTACATAAGTACATAAATTATATATGGATACAAATATATACTTATATTTAATTTCATGAAATATATACACCCAGAGAAAAGATTGCTTCAATTTAAAGAAATTTCGGTTAAAGAACAAAATTTCTTTGATTTAAACATTATTTTTTTAAATTAAATTAGATTTCAAAAAGTGATGTTCAAATTAAAAAAATGATGTTCAAATCAAATAATTTTTTTCTTTAACTCTACAGCAAAGAAACATTTCTTTAAATCGAAGAAACTTTTCTCTGAGTGTAATTTTTTAATAGATAATTATATAATAGGGACTGCGAATTTATAACAGAAAAAGCATTAACAGAATTTCTGAAATGTTTTTAACACACCCTGTATACTATAATTTGCCGAAACGATACATAAGAAGATTTAACTTTGATTCGCCTTGGCATGCACATTTACGTCAAAGTTTCGAAGATGCACTTGAAGTTTCACAGCATCCGTTTGAAGAAGAGAGAAGTACAGGGCATGTCATCAGCTCGTTACGCGCCAATTAAATGCGTGCAGTTGGCCTGCCAAAGATATTAGAAGCATCCAAGCGAGCTCGGCCGGGGCCGAGCAAAAATAAGTAATTAGAAATACCGCATGGGTAATATACGGTGCAATTAAGACCGAAAGAGGGCCACCTAGCTGCCGGCAACACAGCGTTCTCTTCACCCTCGCCGTGCCGTGTACCCTACCTCCCCTTCGCGAGCTTCCGCGGAAGCTGCTGCTGTTGCTGGTGGTGGTGCGCCGTGCAAAGGGGGGTGGAGCCTCACCCGGATGCGGATTCATAATTAAACACGCCCTTAAAACAAAATCATTACGGCTGTGTCGGCCGGGGCGGTTTCCACTCGTCCTCTCGCCCACCCCTCTCATCCTTCTCGCATATCCTCTTGCCCTCTAACCATCCCCTTTTCGTTCTACTCGCGGTAGGTAGGTGAGCCCTGCTCAAGTGGGTGGAAAAGGGGCAGAGAAAGACAGACACGACAGAGATGTGCCAAAGGGACGCCTCGAAATAGTGTGCGCTGTTGGAACGGTGTAGAAAGGGGACAACGGGAGGGATGATTTTGTCGATGTCCTCTGCCGCGCGTTCCTCCACCATGCGTCTTCGCGGATACCTGGACACGCGCATTGAGAACATGTACGGTTACAAGAGCGGGTGCAATACATTCGTAAGCTTGTGCGCCAGTAACAAGTAGGGGAGAATCGGAGAACGGTAAACCTACATCACACACCGCCGTGTTGCCCCTCTTCTAACTCCTGAGTAACTTGCATCGACGGGGGTGGGTCGTGCGTTCTGCGAGAGCTCGCAAGTCGTGCACGCCTCCACTATGAGAAGCCTAATTCGAAGCGCAACCTGACCGGAATCCGCGGCAAGATTCTCGCGATTTTCTTTAGGTCGCGTCGATTCGCCCCATGGGATACGCAATTAGGATTTAACGAATCTAACGAACAGCGGCTCGTTTCTCTTCTGTCTCTTCTTTATTGACATAGCGAAAGTTTAATGCTTTAGTTGTTAACTTAAGTGATTGAGATAAATTGTTTGTGTTGCAGAATTTATTTATATTAACATATGATAAAATTAAAATTACATTTTAATATTTAAATTATTCTATTATATAATATATAAATATTTAATTATATTCTATACAGAAATAGTTTTCTAGATGTCAACTTAGCGTGAGTCTTATCACAGGTATGCAAAAGCGATATAGATAATTAATTACAATTTTAAGTTTTGTGTTGTGTAGAACTTTTAGATAAAACCAAAACTTAAGTATGATAAGTGATTTTATAATTATAATATGCATTTGAATAAATGCTATAAATCTTGTCAATGGGGTGTAATACGACATATCAAAAAATGTACATTAAAAACAGACATTACAAACGACTAAGAACGTAGACTCTATCTAAACAGAGAATTCTGGCCCGAATGGAAGGGAAAACCACGCAACATAGCTGCACTGGCAGGGAAAATTCCGTAAACAAAATTTTTCATACAAAAACTCTGATCCCCTGGGGCACGTATTCGCGTGATGTATTTACGAAATGCACAAAGGACCCAGGGTTTCTATTTCCTCGGAAGCGCGCGGCGTACGTCGTTGGTGCCGACGCCGCGCGGTCGAGATAGTAGCGGAGCCAGGATTCGTTCCAATCGTAAATTTCATCCCCACTATAGAGGGTAGCAACGTAGCTGCGCTACGTACTCGACTGGCTGTCGAGCAAGTGGATTCACCGAGTCGTACAAAACGCTGGACTAACGCTTCGAAACGAGAAAGAGAGAGAGAAAGAGAGAGAGTGCTCGTCTCTCCCTTCCGCAGGTGATGTGAGGTAGGGACAGTGCGGGGGTGAATGAGGCGATGCCGTCGCCGAAGCCGGGGGTAGTGGAGGCGCAACTACTTTGGTCTCGTAGGAGTGGAAGCGGCCGTCGCCGTCGCCGCCGCCACCACCGGTTCCACACACCTCACTCCGCGATGGTTAGGACGGGGGGGGGGTTGGGCGTGCGAACCCGACGAGGCATCCCGGGATTCGAACTGGTACCACCCACAAGGTCCATCGCGCCGGTCCGGCCGCCCTCCCCCGCACTATTTTCTCTCTCGCGACGCTACGTAACGAACGGAAGTTCTTCCCCCCTCTTTTCTGACCCGTCGTCATCGTTCTCCTTATTGGTACCATCGACCAGTCATTGAGTGGCCTTCTCGGATTCGTTAAGAAGGCCTGGCTGCATGCGCAATGCACCTTGCATCTTCGTGAAGACGCGAGGATGAGATCTTTCGAGATCTTTCCGGGATACAGATATTTTACTTTGCGACGTTTCGTAAATTGCATAATGATTCTTAATGATGTAGAGCAATGTGACAGGGATCGCTAGATGAGAAGATGTGATCACTTACAACTTCAATGATTAATAGAATGCTGTATTTTTTTTAATTTTTGAAAATTGAGATGCAAATAATAAACTTCTTTCTATTAATTCATTTATTAGTAAAATGTTTTCGTAAAGAACTTGTTGTTAGATTAATCAGTTTTATTGTAAATCTTACAGCTATTGCAAAATCTAGCATGCATCGTAGAGAGATTTGACAGTAATAGAGGTTGCATTCTTCTAAAGTTTATAGCATCACGTCGTCCGTTTGTCACTTCGCTTATTGTCAGAGGTAGAAGAGGATTAAGAAGAAGAAGAAGGAGCAGGAGCAGTAGCATATAATAGATGCAGTTGGAAGAAGGCGAAAAGCAACGAAATGAAACGTTCGCAAACGAGTCACGATCCCCTAATTAGGGGACTAAATACCGCTGACGTTTTTTGCCGTTGCAATATTATCATATTTAGTATGCGCACTTAGGAAGCCAGCTTAAATAAGCCCCGGAACCAGGCGAGCTCGGAAACTCCGCGCTGGGCGAGAGCACGAAGTGCAATAAGTTCCACTGGTCGAGCTGCACGTCGTATATCTGCAGGAGCTTTAAACTGGTGGTCCACGTGCTGGCGTTTCTCAAGAGAAAGCATAGATTCTCGAAAAAATCGCACAAAGCCCTAAAAGAATATATCTCTATCGAGATCAAAATGACTTTGATTATTTTTGATCGGACGAGTCGCAGCTGATGTTGCTTCGAGCTTCGATTTCTGGCTTCGACCGGCATTGAAATCTCCTCTCTATCACGGCTACGAATTGCAACCGCATTTCCTGCCGATCTGATGTTCTCCGATCATACATCAATGTGAGAGAAAATGCGTTGGCATTGTAAATGTATGATAGAATTTAAGCGGCATTCGATATATTAAAAATCATTTATATCCGTTCAATTAGGATATAAATGACCATATGAAATTTGCAGTCTCTTTACGGAGAATCGATTTATGAAAAGTGACAGGAACAAGGATGAAGATAAGAAAAGGGATTATCAAGTCACGTCAAGCTGGCATTCCTGGTGGAGGTGTCACGGGGTGGTGTTGGCGAAGACGGTTAAGAAAAGTTTTGGTAACGAGAGAGAAAAGGACGAATGATGAATGGAACGTAAGAGGAAGAGAGAAGCATCAGCAGGCTACGAGAGGTTCTAATTTACCGGGACGCAGGGACTTTGCGTCTGAGGCTGGAGCTAACTGCTAATTTAAGGGTTAATTCCTTGGGAGACAAGTTGACAGAGTTACGGCGAAAATATTCATGGCATTATGCATATGCTTAGGCGGATGAGAGGACGTCGCTAATAAAAATTAAAAAGTCTAATTGCGAAAGAGTTGTCTTAGCAGCATTAAGACTCGTATCAATTTCTTCGTTTTCTCTGAGCCGCGAAGCAAACATCGAGTTTTCTCCATTACTGTCAAAAGTTATAGTTTCATTTACCATTAATCTACTTCATTTAATAACTAACGGTATCCGTTAGTATTCTTGATTTTATTCCATTTTAATTGAAAGCATTAAAATTGCAAGAAAGTAAAACAGTAAATATTTTAAATCGTCATAAATGTCTCATTAAGGAATAATATTCCGCAATAATTTTTATATAAACAAATATATTGTTCAGTTTTTAATTATCATATATTTAAATTATAGAAATTTTACTATACACACACAGACATATAAAATTTAATAAATTACTACTTTAAAATAACTATATAGGGCTACGATTCAAAACAGGATTGAAGAAAACTTCCTGCGTTCCCGTTTAAATTTCAATCGGAACTAATAAAATATTCCTTCCTTAAATATCTCTTCCCATCGAAAGAGAGACGCACCCTCGATGCCCAAATCGTCTTTCGTCTGCATCGTCGCTTTCGTAATTTGATTTTCGCCTCGGGCGACAAAGGGCCATTGCAATTTCGTACTTCGACTTCTTTTCCCCACGATATTTCCGCTTCACGTTCGACGACATATTGAATCGGCAATTGTATACACAGAATGAAGAAGCGCAACAAGAATGACGGAAAAAAGTCTCTTGCGTGGGTGGAAATGGCACTCGGGGGTGATCTTACAATGAAATACATTCACCCTTTCTGTTGCCATTTCCTTCTTCTGACAATAAGATCAGAATTGAATGACGAGAAATTTTGATATTACTTCAATATTTTTATATCGAAATCGAGACATATTATAATATATTCATATTACCGAGGACGTAAAACTCAAATATGTGGACTTTTTCGAGATTAGTAAATTTTGTTTAGCATATGTGTGTGTGTGTGTGTGTGTGTGTGTGTGTGTCTTATGTCAAGCAACGTACATTACGATGAAGAATAATTGTGTAATATCTCAAAGTTTAGAATATTGCAATGCGATGTTGATAAGTAAATGATATTTAGTATAAAATTTTTAATGCCATTTACGATATAATTTTGTTCATTGTCAATGGGAACAGAAATTAACATTTCAACTGAAAGTTTATAAACACATCTCGTTTAAGTAGCAAGGATTTCATACATTGTACGCATAACGGAAGTGTCATACGTAAAGGTACACGTGTAGGCGCGTGACAAAAATAATTAATTTAATAAATAATTTCTCGCTCTTGCGATTATTTCTTGCGCCATTAAATGCTTGATGAATCTTTCATACACACGATGTTAATTTAAAAGCTGCGTGATGTCGTTTGCACTTCGTAACTTTCGTCGCTACGTCGGTGCGCTTGTGGTGAGTAAAAAAGTCGCACGAGGGTTGAAAAGCCCGACAGGAGCCTGACAGTCGGATTTGTACATTTTAAGTAGTAAGCCGGCTCTGTTCCGCTTTCCTTCGGTCCCTTATTTCGCGCGATAAATAAGGCCGTAACTCCGCAGCGAGGGCGATAATTAAATCGAGACATTTCGAGCATTTACCAGATCTTTTTTTCGTTTCCAAGCAGAATTGAACTATATTGACCGAAAATGAATGTGCCTTAAATAACAGCACGCTAAGTGTAATTCTGTATTGTTGAATCATCAAACAAGAATAAGAGAGATTCACAAAACATCAAATACGTTGTGAATTTATTATTTTGTTTAAATGCGCGATAAATCTTCGAAAGTCATTTTGCAATAATTTATCAATGCTTAAAAAATAATTTAACGAGAAAAATGTAATTAAAAAATAATAATTTTAATATCTGAATAATATTCATTTCTTGCCTTTAACATGTAAACATTTCTATTCATTTAAATAAAAATTGTTCAGTTTTTTCTTCTCATGTACATTTCTTGCGAGAAAAAATTAGTACATTAGCTATGCTGGCGATCAAAGCTGTGCCTAATATGACAGTGGAGTTACGGACTATCATTCCCTCGTGGCACTAAGTGAAGTACGATATCGCTGTCGTTAAAGCAGCCAAGTTACAATATGCTACCCCCTTTCCCGGTTGTCGAAGGACCACGTTCGTCGAGGCGAGAGGGACGCTTGTAAAAATAAAGGAAATTTATTTGCGTAATTTGAGCGGAAGCTGAGAGAGTTCGCATTCTGTGATCACGTCTCTTCTTCTCGCGCCTTCGCCATCGCCATCGCCCTCCCTGTCATCACCGACCTAGTCGACACCGGTGGTACAGTGTCGCGGAGAATGGCAATATAGTTTCCCTAATGGCGCTTAAAAATCTTGAGAGGATGATATTAAGAATGTGACTACCGCGATGCCCGGATCCATGGAAGAAACGCAAGACAAAGACAACGAATACTTCGGCTTTACTTATTTTTTGTGAATTTATAATAAATTATCAGAAAAGATATGATAAAAAGAAAAGATAAAATCATTAGGTAGATAAGATACCTTAATCAAATTTATACTTACACATTATAAATCTATGATTATAAATTAAAAGAATTGATTAAAAGATTTTTATGTCAAGTTATTCTCATAAAATATTATGTCATGTTCTTATAGGTAAAATTAAGATAATTTATCTTCGATTATACTTTATATTTGTTGCTAATTTTGTCATATGATATAATTTTAATGATTCATAAAAATAAAGATTTAAGCATAAGATAAGTTTTTTAAATGCTTATCTTTAAAATGTAATTTACATTATATTTTGAATGAGTTCTCAAAATACTAAAAATCAAAACATTTTCTGAATATTTCAAGATTATTATTTTCATGGAATATTGTATTCACATATTATGTACTTATTACTATTTACATATTAGCAAAAAATTGATGATTATAAAAAAGGAAGTAAATTCGATTTTTAATTATTTACAAAGAGAAACGAGTTAAATGCGCAGTCGGCGGTACCCTCAGCACTCTTTCTAGCGAATGGCAATATAGTTTCCTTAATGGCACTTTAAAAAAATCTTAAAAAGACGATATTAAGAATGTGACTACGACGGAAGAGAGCTAAGGGTGGGAGACACAAGAGGACATCCAGAGTGGAGGACAGGCCGAAGGTGGTTACGAGGGTGGGAGTTAGCAGCCGTGGTTAATCGCCGTAAGACAACCGGAGAAATGAGCGAACAGTAACGCGGGAGGTGGCCTCGGGTGGTTCCCTCCCTGAGGAGTTCACGTAGAGATGGGATTGGGGTGGAATTTAAAGAAGTGTCGAGTGGCACACGGCATGGAGTAAGGTGGAAAAAAACGCGAAGAAATTAAAGATGAACCTTCAGTGAAATGGGGCGTGAGTTTATAAGGACTTCCCGTTTTTCAAGACACTTGTGCTTCGCGTTTTAAATCAAGGATGAATGTCATTTTGTTAGCTCGATCGAGCTGCATCTTAGAAATAAAATTTTATACACCTGCAAGAACGTGCGAGATTGATATCGCTTGCGTTTGTGTTCTCAAAATCATATATTACACTGAAAGTGATGCTACATATATTATAATTGAGGATTGTTGCAGATAATATTTTGATAAATAAACCAAAATATGTAAATAATAAGAATAATATTATTATTAATATTAAGCGTTGTTAACGTAGTCTACAACAAATTTAATATTTTTTATTACGTTGAGAATAAGAAAAATACAAAGTCATGAATATTTAATTATCCAAGTAAATATTTTTTAATTTTATTTACCGCATGGTGTGAAAAACATTACGATGAATCTTCGTAAAGTAAGATGGCAACGGTATCTCCTGAATACAAAATATCAATCAGCTGTAGGGGTGGCTGGCGTAAGAAAAATACTTAGTAATTACGGACTCCCTGCACCACGGGGCGACCCCAATCAGCGAGTAAATACTGTCGTAGTCACACAACAACTCCATAAGGAGATTTCCACTTCTTTAAAAGGACTGCATTATTTAAAATAAGACACCCCATTTCTCAGTGTACAAAATCTCAACTCTGTAAAGCCCTACTTTTTCAAAATTTGGAAAAAAGAAGTAAAGTTCTGGTTACTCCCAGAGAAGAATTCTAAAAAATTCCCAATTGATTTTAGAAAGAGTTAATATAAAAACGATGAAAAATATCATTTGAAATAATTGGGGGGCCAACTTCTGAAACTTTGAAGAATTATAACTTCTCCATTTTTTATTTTAGCACTTTGATTTATATAAGACAATTGATAGAACTCTTTGGGAAGCTGCCAAAACTCTGAAGAAAACGTTGGCTATCTGAAAGTTTTTCAAAAAAATTTCTTTTGAAAATTTTTTTTTTTAAATTCGGCCTTCGGAAATTTGTTAGCCTTAGTTTTGATAGCCTCCCTAAAGAGCTCTAATGATTATGATTTATGACCAAACTACTAAGATAAAAAACAAAAAGTTATACCGCTTTGAAGATGATTCTAAATTCAAATTCTTCTAAGTCCATATATATAGGTCACAAAAATTTTTTCCGGAAGTCCAGCATTCTGACATGAGTTCTAGTAAAAGATTTCTAACAATTAATCTTAATAAACGATCAATGTACGGAGAATTTAATACTCTTTATGGGCTAACTTGTTGTTCTAATCTTGATTTTATTATTTTAATTGTTTATAAAAAAATCGATTTTATGCTAACTTTTAAAAAGTTAGAATGCCCATTAAAAGTAATAACGATAATATATAATAAAAACGCTATATTATAATTTAATGCTAATTATGTGCTTTTAATACACTCCTGTTTAAATTTCGATGCACGCCCGAAACAACCTCAAAACGTGTGTCGTACAATAGAAAACTACCAAATTAAGCACATAATTAGCTCTAAATTTAGTGTAAACATTTTTCTTATATATTTATTATTTTTGATACTTTTTTCTTCTATGATATATGTTTTGGGGTTGTTTTAAGTGTGAAAGATAACGCATCAAAATTTAAACTGAAATACATTAAAAACACATGATTAGTACTAAATTACAGAGTAAACGTTATTATTATTGTTATTATTTTTAATGGTCATTCTATATAACTTTTTTAAAAGTTAGCATAAACCGATTTTTTGTTAAACAGTTGGAGTAATAAAATCAAAATGAGAACAATAAATTAGCACATAAAGAGCACTAAATTCTCTGTACATATCACTTAATTGTCGGTATAATAGCATAATAGACATTTCTATTAAGCCATTTGGCCGTCTTCATTATTTCAAACGTTTCTATCGCTTTAATCAATGAAAACTCTTTCTAAATCGATTGAGAACTCTAGAACTCTTCGGGGGGCAACCAGAACTTTGATTATTTTTCCCAAATTTTGAAAATTGGGGATCAGCTTCACAGACGTTAAAATCTCATATATTTTTTACCGTAATTCCCCGTATTCCGTAATTTCTTAAATGTATCGTCGAATGATATATTTAGAACGTGTCATCCGCTTGTTTGTTTGTAAATCACGTATTACCATAGAAAACCGACGCATGGCGACACGATTAATTCCGACCTTACATGTTCTCATCCCAACGAAACGGTAAGATATTCCGGTCATAACGTTCGGTGTCCATTTTTCTTTCGCTCGCGTCCCCTTCGAGGTCAGAAAATCCACGTCCGACCCGACTCGTGCAAGGGGGCGCGGTATTATAACGAATCCTCGCGGAAATTAAAGGAAGGACCTTTATGTATTCTCCCGAGAATTCATACGTAGCCGGTTAATTACGAAATTCAAATTAACGCGAAAAATAGCGGCAGATCCGACGTGGGGTCCGACGGTTTTTAAGGATCTCTCCCTTTTTAAGGCTACAGACTCGCCTACTTATTACGTTTTCTCAGTGGCTCGCGCACTGGCCTAGCAGTCCGTTATTTACCTACTCGAGGTTTTAATTACCTACCCCTCGGTTCTCTACGGCGCTACAGAAAAGTAATCTTGGAAGTATGTGAAAGCGGTTGATGAATTCACATAGAAGAACAAAGTAGGTATATCGGTATGAGCCACCCTTAATGAATACATGTGTGAGTATATGGTTAAGGAATATATTTTTGTAAGCGAATCTGTTCTCATA